>JAEEGJ010006939.1_pt1 | contig 33270 bp, 20 predicted proteins | sample 8958761 | NCBI WGS metagenome assembly JAEEGJ01 (sample SAMN16246546, study PRJNA631951) | gut metagenome | biome: gut microbiome; feature: rumen; material: RS-attached | host: Bos | place: Iran: Karaj | collected 2018-10
AGTCGATCGAATCGGGATCACCACCGTGCTCTCCGCAGATACCGCACTTCAGGTCCGGACGTTTGCTCCGGCCAGCCTGCACGCCATACTCGACGAGCTTGCCAACACCCTTGGTATCGATCGTCTGGAACGGATCCGCATCGAGGATCTTGTTGCCCAGGTAGTCACCCATAAAGGTGCCCACGTCGTCGCGGCTGAAGCCCAGTGTCATCTGCGTCAGGTCGTTGGTACCGAAGCTGAAGAACTCGGCCGTACGGGCCATGCGGTCCGCGGTCAGGGTCGCGCGCGGAATCTCGATCATCGTACCAAAGTGGTAGGTGATGCTGAGACCGTAATTGCCCTCCACCTCCGCCTTGATGCGGTCGCAGATGGCCTTCTGGAAGCTCAGCTCACGGGCGGAAATCGTCACGGGAATCATGATCTCCGGCATCGGGGTGAAGCCCTCCTGTATCAGCTCCGCGGTGGCGGAGAAGATGGCGCGGTACTGGGTCTCGGCGATGAGCGGATAGGTGATGTGCAGACGGACGCCGCGATGACCCATCATCGGGTTGGTCTCATGCAGCTTCTCTCCCCGCTTCTCAATCTCCTTGACGGAAATGGAAAGCTCGTTGGCGAGCTCCTCCTCCTTGTCCTTGCCCTTCGGGACGAACTCGTGGAGCGGCGGGTCAAGCAGACGGAAGACGACGGGCTTGCGGTCCATGATCTTCATCGTGCTCTTGACAGCAGCCTTGATGTACGGCTCCAGCTCATCGAGGGCGGCCTTGCGCTCTTCCTCGGTGTCGCAGAGGATCATCTTGCGCAGCTTGGCCAGCGGCGTCTCGGAATTGCGGCCGTAGAACATGTGCTCGATACGGAACAGGCCGATGCCCTCGGCGCCGAAGGAAAGCGCGCGCTGCGCATCCTCCGGGGTGTCCGCGTTGGTGCGGATGCCCAGGCGGCGATACTTGTCCACGATGGACATGAACTTGATGAAGAGCGGGTTCTCGGAAGCGTCGCGGGTCTCGATCTTCTCACCATAGACATAGCCTTTGGAGCCGTTCAGGCTGAGCCAGTCCCCTTCCTTGAGGACGACATCGCCGAAGCGGACGGTCTTGTCGGCGAAATTGATCTTCATCGACTCGCAGCCGACGATGCAGCACTTGCCCCAGCCGCGGGCCACGAGGGCCGCGTGGGAAGTCATGCCGCCGCGGGTGGTCAGGATACCGGTGCTGGCGCGCATGCCCTCGATGTCCTCCGGAGAGGTCTCCTCACGGATGAGGATGACGTGCTCACCGCGGGCGTTGGCAGCCATGGCGGCCTCGGAAGTGAAGACGATCGTGCCGACGGCGCCGCCCGGGGAAGCGGGCAGACCCTTGGCGATGACGGTGGCCTTCTTCTCGGAGGCGGCGTCCAGGATCGGGTGCAGGATTTCATCCAGCTGGCTCGGGGAAACGCGCATCACGGCGGTCTTCTCGTCGATCATGCCCTCGTCGAGCATATCCATCGCCATCTGGAGAGCGGCCAGGCCCGTGCGCTTACCGATACGGCACTGCAGCATGTAAAGCTGTCCGTCCTGGATGGTGAACTCGATGTCCTGCATGTCGTGGAAGTGGTTCTCCAGCAGGGTGCGGATGCCGTCGAGCTCCTTGTATACCTTGGGCATCGCGGTCTCGAGGGACTCGAGATGCTTGTTGTGCTCGGTCTTGGTGGCCTCGTTGAGCGGGTTCGGGGTGCGGATACCCGCGACCACGTCCTCACCCTGGGCGTTGATCAGCCATTCACCGTAGAACTTGTTGTCGCCGGAAGCGGGGTTGCGGGAGAACGCGACACCCGTGGCGGAAGTTTCGCCCATGTTGCCGAATACCATCGACTGGACGTTGACGGCGGTGCCCCAGTCATCGGGAATCTTCTCGATGCGGCGGTAAGCGATGGCACGCTTGCCGTTCCAGGACTTGAAGACGCCACCGATGGACCCCCAGAGCTGGGCTTCCGCGGTGTCGGGGAACTCGACGCCGAGCACTTCCTTGACCTTGGCTTTGAACTGGTCGCAAAGGGTCTTGAGCTCGTCGGCCGTGATCTCGGTGTCGGACTTGTAGCCGCGTGCCTCTTTGAGCTCGCCCATCATGCGGTCGAGCTGCTGGCGGATGCCCTGGCCGTCCTCGGGCTCGATGCCCTCGGCCTTCTCCATGACGACGTCGGAGTACATCATGATGAGACGGCGGTAAGCGTCATAGACGAACCGCGGGTTGCCGGTCTTCTTGATCATGCCGGGGAGGGTGGCGGAGCAAAGGCCGATATTGAGGATGGTATCCATCATGCCGGGCATGGAACTGCGGGCGCCGGAGCGGCAGCTCACCAGGAGCGGATCTTCGGCATCGCCGAATTTCTTGCCCATCAGGGCCTCAGTGGCCTTGAGCGCAGCGGCGACTTCCCTTTTCAGGCTGTCGGTGTAACCGCCGCCGAGGGAATAATACTCTGCACAGCACTCGGTAGTGATGGTGAATCCTGCCGGGACAGGGAGTCCCAGTTTGCTCATCTCGGCGAGGTTGGCACCCTTACCGCCGAGAAGCTCGCGCATCGAGCCGTCACCTTCGGCAGTCTTGCCACCGAAACGGTAAACTCTCTTTTTGTTGTCTTCCATTTGATTTACGTTTTAGATATTTTGTCTATTGTTAACTGTCTTAAAAACAATCGGGTAAATTTACGCTTTTTTCGCGATAAAACAAAAAAATGGCCGACCCGTTCGGGCCGGCCATTCAGCAACTCAAAAATGAGACTAGCGGGTGACGCAGATGGTCACACGGTTCTCTTCGGGAACCTCGGAGACCTGCTTGGTGTCACCGTAGTAGTTGGTCGTGATACGATCCTGGGAGATGCCGGCATCGAGGAGAGCCTTGCAGACGACCTCGGCACGCTTCTCGGACAGGAAGAGGTTGCGCTTGGCAGTACCCGTGAACTTATCGGCGTAACCGGTCAGGGAGACGACAGCCTCGGGATACTGGTTCATGACGGCGATGATGTGCTCGATCTTCTCGACCTCGGAAGGATTGATGACATACTTGTCGATCGTGAAGTACACATTCTCGACGGCGGCGCGGGCCTTGGCGCGGGCGGCCTCAGCGGCAGCCTTCTCAGCAGCGAGCTTCTCGGCAGCGGCCTTCTCGGCAGCAGCCTTCTCAGCGGCGAGGCGCTCCAGGGCAGCCTTTTCGGCAGCAGCCTTCTCAGCGGCGGCCTTTGCGGCGGCAGCGGCGGCAGCCTCAGCGGCAGCAGCCTCGGCGGCAGCCAGGGCAGCCCGACGCTTGGCGGCACCGAAGGAGAACTTCAGGCCGGCCAGGGCGGTCAGCTGATAGTCGAAATCGACGACGCCACCGAAGAGCGTCCAAGCGTCACCAACCTTGGAGTTGAAGTGGTCGGTCAGGACGTTGTCAGCGAGCTCGAGGGAGATCGCGACGGCATCGCTCAGACGGATGTCAGTACCGAGACCGAAACGGCCGCAGAAGGAAAGAACGGGGGCATCCCACAGCCAGTTCTTCTCCGGGAAATGAGGCGCGATAGCAGTGGCTTCCTTGTTGTTGAAACGGGTGTTGAAACCAACGCCGGCGAAGAAATAAGGATTGATGAGACGGTCGTATTTATACTTCCCGAAGAGATTGCACAGGTCGAACATGGCATCCAGGTTGAGCTGGCCGAAGTTGAACTTGTACTTCTCATCGTAGAGCGGCAGCGCGCCCTTACCCTCCCAAGCGGAGGCCTGGCCGCGGAGACCGAACACGGGAGTGAACTGATAGCCGAGGTCCAGCGCAGCACGCGGAGACAGGAGGTTATTGGCGTGGGTCTCACCGGCGGTCAGGGAAATACCACCCTTGGCACCGAGATACCAGCCCGGGAAGAACTCATCTGCGCCCTGGGCGAAAGCGCCCAAGCAAAGCAGAGCAAGCGAAAGAGTCAAGAAAACTTTCTTCATAATTATTGAATTGTTTAAACTGATTTACATATTATCGGTGCAATAATAAGCATTTTATTTCATTAAAACAAGCAAAACTGCAAAGACAAGCCCTGCAGGCATAAAAAAAGGACCGGTCCCCGAAGGAACCGGTCCGATTATCGAATCAATTGGATTGATTTCAGAGATTACGGGTTCTGCTGCTCACCGACAGGGATGTTCACGAACTCGAGAACAACCGTGGCGGAACGAGTGCCCCAAGGATACTCGACATTGATCTTCAGCTCGACGTCGATCGGGCGGGCAAGCTGAGTCTCGAAGTCACTGTCGAAGGACAGGATGCCGGTAGCCTGGTCGAAGTGGATACGTGCCATCGTCTCGGGAGCGACCTGGGAGATGAACTCGATGGAGTGGCTGAAGTGCAGGTCGAAGACATCAGCAACGCTCGTGCCAGAGACAAAGCCGTTCGTGCCGGTACCAACAACCCAACCGTTGCCGTCGATCAGCTCCCAATTCCTCTTGTCCTTCAGGGACAGGAACTCGTAGATGGAGACAGACTCAATCATGGAGTTGTTCATGTTGATGATCTGCTTGGGATCGTCGTTCTTGACAGTGAGCTCGCGGAGCGGATCGTAGAGCTTGATCACATAGTTCTCATAGGTCTCGACCGGGTGGGCAGGATCGACCTGGGTGAGGTCACCGGCAGGACGGTCGAAGCGAGTGGTCAGACGGATGAAGGAACCGTTGTCGTTCATGATGTAGAGGTTGCCGTAGACGTTGGTGAACGGAGCCTCGCTGAGGTAAGCGACGACGTTGGCCTCCTGGTTCGGCTCGGTGTCGGCGTCGAGCTCATTGTCGACGGTGACAGCCCAAGGCTGAGCCCAGACGGGATCGGTCAGGCTCCAATCCGGATACTTGTTCTCACCCTCCTTACGAGGATCCTCGATACGGATGACCTTGACGTCGTAGGCACCGGTCTCCTCGTTCTTGTTCTCGAGCCAGAAGCGACGGCGGATGTAGCTGTAGTCCTCGCTGAGAACGCCCTTCGCATCGGTGCAGACGACCTTGTTCTTGACGTCGACGACACGGAAGTGCTGGTTGAGCAGGACATCGCTGGCCTCATACTTCTCGACCGGGATGGAGTAATCCTTGGTAGCCTCCTTCGGCGTCCACTTCGGCTGCAGCGTCGTGTAGACATCCTCGTCGGTGTTGTAGCCAACGTAGTCGGCGATGCGCTCGAAGTCGAAGATACCGTCGGTGTTGATCCGGAAGCTCTTCTTCACGATGACATCCTGGCCATACCACAGAGTGAGGTAGAACGCGTAGTCAACATTCGGGATGATCTCCTTGTTGCGGAGGTCACGGGAATTGAAGTTGCAGAAGGTGTTGAAGATCACACGGGCGTCGTCGGCCGCGTCAAACACGGTGTTGATGTGAGCAGTCGTGTTGTTGCGGACAACAGCAGTGACGGTCTCGAAGTCGGTGGTGGCATAGATCGGACGGGTAGTGGTCGTCATGGAGTCGATACGCTCGTTCTCCTCGTAGACATAGCCGCCTTCCATACCTTCACCCTGGTGATCCCAGATGAAGTTCTTGCCATAGAGGACATTGGTGGAAGCCTCACCGCCAGCGTAAGGCGGATCGTTCAGACCAGTCCAACTCTTGGCTTCGACCTTACCGAAGGCATCCTGGACATCTTCCGGAGTCAGGTGGTGATCCGCGAAGGAAGTCTCGACGGTAGCATTCAGCTCGCCATTCAGATAGAGGCTATCCTTGGCCAGGAACTGGAAGTTGAGGAAGTAGTCTTCAACCGTCGTAGGCAGGGTGATGACGATCGGAGTGCGGTCGCGGTCGTCGAAGAGGATCTTACCGTTCACGGTGACCTCGATGGCAGGCTGCTCGTCGTCAGGCAGGTTGTAGACAGCGGTGTACTTGATGCTGTCGAGAGCGCCAAGCTCAACGTCGTTGAACCAGAAGTTCTCGAGTCTGGCCATCAGGACGCCGTCCTCGGTGAAGTAAGGATAGATGTTGAAGACCGGGGTGTCCTCGTCGGCAGCCTCCTGGGCTTCCTTGAGCTCAGCGAGCGTCATTTCGACAGTCTGGACATTGCCTTCCTCATCGGTGTAGTAGAAGGTGAAGGTGGTCTTCTCGTCCACAGGAACCTTGGTGGAGAAGTCCTCGGGAGTGATGCCGGCGCCAGCGAGCTTCTCGGCAACCTCGTCCTCGTCGTAAGCAGCGAGGGCGCTGTCGCGGTTGTAAGCCAGGTTGGTGTTGCCATTGAAGATGGAAGCATCGACCGGGGCGTCATCCTTATAGTTCCAAGTGATAGGAACCAGATCAGCGTTCTCGACGATGTCAACCTCGAGGGTGATCTTTTCAGGAGTGACCAGTACGAGCTCGGAAGTCCAGCAGACACCGGGACCGTAGAAGTAGTAGAGTTCAACAACCTCAAGGGCGCCGACGCCGTCGGGATCAACCTCCTTGAGCTGTACGTAAGCCTCAGGGATGTCGTCATCAGCGGTGTTGGTAATGTAGTCGGGATCGAGGGTCTCACCCTTCTTGGCGGCGATGGAGCCGCTGTAGTCCTTGTACTCGAAGAAGCGGGCCTGAGGCTCACCGAGGTTCATGCCGAGCGCGGCGAACTCCTCAGCGGTGTAGTCCTTACCCTTGAAGGTGAGCATGAGCTCGGTGTTGGTAAGGATGGTATCCTTCTGGAGAGAGGTGTAAGGGATCTTAGTGGTATCGGCGTAGCCCTTCGGATGATCCTTACCGCGGTTGGTGATGTCATCGCCGTCGCGACGGATCCAAAGGTCGATCCGATCAGACTTCGCGGCAGGAACCACGTTGTTGTAAGCGGAAGTGATCATGCGGTCGGTGGTGTCGGAAACATCCTGGAGCACCAGGGAGACGCTGAAGGCAGGGAACTCGGTGTCCTCTTCCAGCTGGGCGCCCGGCTCGGTGGTACCCTCGTTCTCAGCGCGGAGAACGCGGCTGAAATCGATCACGCCACCGCAGTCGACATACTGCTTGTACAACCAGTTGAAGAGCTCCTCGGGCATGTCGTTGTTCAGGAACATGGACACGAAGAAGAACAGGTAGTGGGTCCTCGGGTTCATGAAGTTCTTGACATCCCAGGTGTAGAGCCAGAAGCAATCCGGCAGACCCTCGGGAACGACGGTCAGGTCGATGACGCTGCCATCCGTGAAGAGGTCGTCGACCTCAGCGTGGGTGATGTTGAGAGCGACATTGTCCTTGTTGACACGGGTCCCGACGCGGATCACGTCGAAGGAAAGGAGATCCTGGCCTTCGTTGACGGCGTCGACGAGGCGGGAGACGATCGATGCAGGATCGTTACCATAGATACGATACTTGACGTGCGTGGGCTCGACGATCGGGGTGCCGAAATAGTCGAAGGAATTGCCGATGGTCACGCCGTCGATCATGCCGAAGCGGCCGAAGAACGGAATACCGTTGGAGTAGTCGTCGTCGTCATCATCGTCGTCGTCGCCGGGCAGGATCATATCGTCGATCAGGTCGTTGAGCAGCGGCTCGAGCTCAGCGGGAACATCTCCGTAGAGATCCGCAAGGAACTCCTTCCACTCCTCGGAGAAGGACGGAGGCAGAGGCTGGCAGCTGGGATCACGGGTGTCGAACATGTTCTGCGCGTACATCTGAGCCCAGTTGAGGGTGATGCGGTCGTCGTCATACTCAGGGAGATAGACAATGCTCTGGACGCGGGCCATGAGCTTGTCGATCGCGAGGTCAACCTTGTCGAAGTGGGCATTGACCGCCTTGACGAACTCTTCATATTCATCACGCAGGTCCTTGATCAGCTTAGCGAGCGTATCGCACCTCTCATTAAGGAGGCTGTCGGCCTCCTGATAGTCGTGGATGACCTGGAGGATCGTGCTGTCGATCTCGCGGAGCTTCTTGTGAACCTCGGCGGTGTCGGCGATCCACTCGTCCAGATTGACCTTCGTGGCAAGGGCGGAGTCGACATACTTGAGATCAGCCTTTCTGGCCAGGAGGGCGTCGACGGTCTTGATCGTGTAGTAGTTCTGAAGGAGATAATCCTCAACATCCTTGGCATACTGATAGGCTTCGCCGGCCAGCTTGGCGGCGCTGTCAGCCACACGCTTGGCTTCCTTGAGGTCAGGGATGACCTGGCTCATCTGCTTCTGGAGCGTGTCGAGGTCGGGGAGGATCTTGTTGTTGATCGTCTCGTTGATCAGGGCGATGGCGTCGGCGTTCATCTTGACGCTGTCGGCGACCTTGTTGAGGCGCTCGCCCAGCTTGCCGAATCCATCGGTGAGGTCAGCGACCTGGCTCTTGAGGGTGTCGACATCCTTGGCGACGTACATGAGGTCGGCGCGCAGGGCGGCGGCGGTGTCAAGGAGACGCTGGACCGTGGCATAGGTCGACTCGACCCAGGACTTGTCAGCCTTCTTGTCGAGCTCGTTGTCGACATACTCCTTGTCGGCCTTCTTGTCGACATCCTTACGCAGGGTGTCCAGCATGTTGTCGTGAGCATCGACACGGGCCTTCAGGGTATCGACGTCGCTCCGGAGCGTGGTGGCCGCCTTCTGCAGGCTGTCGATCTGGATATCAACCTGCTTCAGGCTGTCCTGGAGATCCGTGATGTCACCGGCATTCTTGGAAATCAGGCTGTCGAGACGTTCCCTGTGCGCCTTAAGGGAGTCGATCTCCTTGTCAACGGCGTCGGCACGGGCCTTCAGGCTGTCGATCTGCTTCTGTGCCAAGCTGTCGGCATCCTTCAGACCATCGATGGCCTGCAGGATCTGATCGATCGTCTTGCCTTGATCGAGGATAGTGTTACCTTGAGTCTCTACCTGCTTCTGGAGAGAATTAAGGTCTTCAGAATAGTCTTTCGTACACCCAGTGTACAAAAGCGTAGCACCCGCGAGGGCACATACCAAAGCTACTCTAAAAAATTTTTTCATAAAGAAATAATTTTTAAAAATTGAACAATAACTTTTGTTTCACTTTGTAATAATATATTTCGCTTGCATACGGGCCGTGCCCTACCGTTTGGATACAGTGAGGACACAACACACAACGCACAAAGATATGTGGTTTTTTTTTCTTATGCAACAATTTCCTGAAAAAATCATATCAAATCGGCGTCAGAGGCCAATATCCACCCCTGTCTGCCATCGGCCAGAACGATGTTTTCCCAGTCTCCGACCCGGTCGGTCACCCGGACGCGGGTCCCTTCGTGGAGGAGGAAAAGGTCCTTCGCTCCCTCGGATCCGGGCGAACTCTTGACCGCCGAAACGGGCCGGACGATGATGGCCGCATCGGAGTTCCGGTACGCCGCGCGCTGGCGGGCGGCGAAAGTCAGGCAAGCCAAGGCAACGAGCAGCGTGGGCAGCGCCGTGTAGAATCCTGCCTTGCGCGCGCCCTGCGTGCGGCCCAGCAGGAAGAGCAGGATCGCGGCGAGCGAAAGGGCGAGCAGCAGGAAGAACAGGACGGTCCACGTATCGGACGACAACAGGCGGCCCGCCCGGCGCAGCCAGGAGTTAAGGAAGAACTCCGGGACCTCGTCAATCCTGTCCTGCACGAAACTGCGGGCAAACTCGAGATTAGCCCGCGCGTCAGCGTGGGAAGGATCCAGCTTGAGAGCCCTTTCATAATATAATATTGCGCGCGCGAGCTCACCGGACTTGAAATACGCGTCTCCGATGTTGACACAGAGCGCGGGTGAGGAGGCTCCGCTCTCCTCGATGGCAAGCCAGGGGCCGAGGGCCTCCGACCAGAGACCGGCCGCATACGCGTCGACACCGGCAGTCCAGAGCGAATCGGCCGCAGCGCGGGGAGACGCCGCCCGGGAAACGGGCGCGAAGGCGCCCCAGCAGGAAAGGAGCAGCAGCAGGCTCAGGGCCGCAGTGCGGCCGGAGCCGGAAGGACGGGGTTTCCGTTTCATATCGTTTTCGATCGATGCGATCACATCCAGGGCGGACTGGTAACGGGCGTCCATCGCCCCGTGGTCCGAATCCGGGGAATAGCGGGCGTACTCGCACGCGTCGAGCAGTTCCGTCAGGCCCGCGACATGGTCTCCGCTTACGCCGGAGGCGAGCAAGGCCTCGGAAATGTGCTCCCGGGACATGTCAGACATATCCATGGCCAGCTTGTCCGACACATAGCCGAGCAGGGCCTTGTGGAGCTCTTCGTAGAAGGCGGTATGGAGGTCTTTCTGCAGGAAGTCTCCGGCCTGGGAAAGCCGGCGGCGGGCCATCTTGACGGCCCCGCGGTTCCGGGTGGCCGCCACGTCAGCCTTGCGGGCGGCTGCGCCACGCAAGATGAAATACAGGGCGGAGAAGAGCAGGAGCAGCAAGGCGAGCAGGCCCCAGAACAGGGGCGAGAAGCAGAAGAAGGAGCCGGCTTCCGACCAGGATGGGGTCCGGGTGGCGATGTAGCGGATGTCGCTGCCGAGGTTACGCACATCTTTCCGGACCACGCCGGGCAGGGCGGTGCCTTCGGCGGCTTGGACGGTTTCGGGCGCGTTCCCACGGCCCACCTTGACAGTCAGGGGTTCGCCCGTAAGGGTCACGTATTTGTGGGATCCCACGTCGTAATAGCTGTAAACGACAGGCGGAATGGTGAACTCGCCCGGGCTGCGCGGGATGAAGGGATATTCGAAGGTCTTGGAACCGCTGGTCTTGCCCGTGGACTTGTCCGTATTCTCCGTGACCTTGACGTCATAGACGTCGAAGTCCGGCGGGAAACTGAGCTTGGGCGCTTCCAGCAGGGATACGTTGCCCTTGCCGGAAACCGTGACCAGGAGTGAAGCCGCGTCGTGGGCCGCCAGGGAGTCCTTTCCCAGGCGGGTGCTGAGGCTGAACTGGCCGACGCCGCCGCCGTAGGAGGCCGGAGCGCCGGCAGGCAGCGCGCTGACGTGGACGGTCTGCCGGGGCGAAAGGATGCGCTTGCGCAGGGTGCGCACGTCATCGTCGAAGAAACTGTCGAAGACGCTGCGCGGGCCGGACTGGGCGCGCACGGTTACCTGGCAGACCAGCTCGGCGGGATCGATCGTGATGTCGCCGGACTGCTGGGGAATCAGCACCCACCTGCGGAGCACGGCCGCGTTGTAGATCTTGTCGTCGATGGTCTCGCGATGGAACTCGATGTTGGTCGGGGCGAACACTTCCTGGCTCCAGAATCCGTTGAAGGTGGGGAATTTCACGTCTTCGAAACCGGAGATGCTGACCCGCTGGTAGAGCTTGAGGGTCGCGGTCACGGGCTCGCCGACCACGACGGAATTGCGGTTAAGACCCAGCCGCAGGAAAAGGTCCGAGCCCGATACCTCGCCCGTGGCGGTCTGGGACTGGGACTGCTGCTGCGAGCCGCCCGAGGATCGGGAAGAGGAGGACTGTCCGCCACCGGAAGAGGTAGCGCCGTTGGAAACCACCTCCAGCCGGCTGCGGCCCGAAGAGATCTTGTTGCCCTTGACGGTCGCCGTGGCCGCGGGCAGGGTGAAAGTGCCCGTCGCCTTGGGCATTAAAATATAGGTATAGGTCGTCTGCGAGGAGCGGGTCCGCTTGCCGTTGACGATGCTGATGCTCGTTGAAGTGCCTTTCTGGGGGCCCCAGACCAGCTTGAAGTCGTCGCCCGGGCTCCATTCGAAGTCCGAAGGCGAATTCTCGCCCTCGATGACGAAAGTGACGTTGAACTGCTCGTCCGCCGCGACGATATTGGGCGCCTGGATCTGGATGGACTCCTGCGCCCGGGCGGCGATGCCTGCAAAAAGCAGGGGTACGACCCACCACAACAATCTCTTCATACGCTTACCAATTCTTTTCGCGCTGCCTGGACTTCAGCAGCGCCGCTTTCTCCTTGTTGACCTTGTCCTGGGTCTCTTTTTCCTTGGCCTGGATCGCCTGGATCATCTGCTGGGCCTGCTGGGGCGAGATCTTGGACTCCTGGGGCTGGCTGCCCTGGTCCTGCTGCTGATCCTGGTCCTGATTCTGTTGGTTCTGATCCTGGTTTTGATCTTGGTTCTGATCTTGATTCTGGTCCTGATTCTGGTCCTGATTCTGGTCCTGGTTCTGATCCTGGTTCTGATCCTGGTTGTTCTCTCCCCCGCCGCCACCGCCGCCGTTCTGCTCCTGGTCTTCGAGCATCTTCTTGGCATAGAGGTAGTTCTCCTTGGCATCCAGGTCATCGGGGCGTAGGAGCAGCGACTGCTTGAAGGCCTCCACCGCCGCCTTGTAGTCCTTCTGCTGCAAGGCGACGTCGCCCGCATTGAAGAAATAATCCGCGGCGTAGGGCGTCGCGGGAGCATTCTCCTGGATCGCGGCGAGGGCCTTGGCGGCCGACGCATAGTCTTCCTGGCGGTACAGGGCCGAGGCCAGGTCATACTGGCCGGCCACGGAGGCCGTGTCTTTCAGGACCGCCTTGCGGTAGTCGATCTCCGCCTCCCGGAAGGCGTCCTTGCGGAACTTGCGGTTGCCCGCGCGCACCTCCCTCTTGTCGGCCTGGGCCGAGAGGGTCAGGGGAAGGACGAGCAGCAGGAGCGCTGCAGACAAAAACTTTCTCATTCGAACAACCTCCTTTTGGCACGCCGCTCGCCGATCAGCAGCTCGAGCACGAACAGGACGAGCGCGGCGGCAAAGAAATACATATATTGCTCATCGAACTCCTCGAACACGACGGAGTTGAACTTCTCGGCTTCCATCTTGCGGATGTCGTCGATGATGGGATTGAGGCCGAATTCCTCGTTGCCCGCCCGGACGTAGGCACCGTTGCCGGCCGAAGCGACGTCCCGGAGCGTGCTTTCGTCCAGGCGCGTCACGACGATTTCGCCTTCCTTGTCCCGGAGCAGGCCCCCTTCCACCGGAATGGGCTGGCCCTGGGCGGACCCGACGCCGATCGTATAGACCTTGCATCCGAGTTCCGTGGCCTGGCGGGCGGCGGCCACCGGATCATCCTCGTGGTTCTCGCCGTCCGTGATCACGATGATGGCGCGGCTCTTCTCGCTCTGGGCGCTGAAGCCCTTGGCGGCCGTCAGGATGGCGTCGCCGATCGCCGTGCCTTGGATGGGGACGGAACGCGTGTCGATGGAATTCAGGAACATCTTGGCCGACACGTAGTCGGTCGTGATGGGCAGCTGGACGAAGGAGGTCCCGGCGAAGACGATGAGACCGATGCGGTCCTCCTGCAACTTGTCCACGAGGCGCGAAATCGCCAGTTTGGCGCGTTCCAACCGGTTGGGAGAATAGTCCTGCGCCAGCATCGAGTTGGAGACGTCCAGGCAGATCATGATCTCTGCGCCCTTGGTCTCGTGTTCGCGGAGCTTGGCGCCCACCTGGGGACGCGCGAGACCGATGACGAAGCAGGCGAAGGCCAGGGTCCAGAGGATCACCCGGATCCAGCCCTTGCTGCGGGAGCGCGAGGGCATCAGCTCCTCGACCAGGGCCTCGTCGCCGAACTTGCGGACGCGCAGCGTACGCAGGCGCCGGCTCACTCCGTAAGTGAGCGGAATGATCGGGACGAGCAGCAGAAGCCACAGATACAGACTACGGGCGAAGATGATCATGGCAGGCGTTTCAGGAAAAGTCGGATCAGGAGTTCGAGCAGCAGGCAGATCAGCGCCGCAAGGGCGTATTTGCCATACAGCTCCTTATAGACGGGAAAACTGTCGATGGTCGTGCGGACCTTCTCCATCTTGCCGATCTCGCTGTAGATCTCGGCCAGCTTGGTGTTGTCCGTCGCACGGAAATAACGGCCTCCGGTGGCTTCCGCGATGGTTTGCAGCAGCTTTTCGTCGATCTCCACCTGGATGTTGCGGGTCTCGACGCCCCAGGGGGTGATCACCGGATAGGGGGCCATTCCGTTGGCGCCCACGCCGATCGTGTAGCAGCGCACACCGTAGGTCTTGGCGATCTCGGCCGCCGTTTCCGGGGCGATCTCGCCGCAGTTGTTGACGCCGTCGGTCAGCAGGATGACGACCCGGCTCTTGGCGTCGGAGTCTTTCAGGCGCGCCACGGCGGTCGACAGGCCGTTGCCGATGGCGGTACCGTCCTCGATCAGGTCGGTGGTAACCTCTTTCATCAGGTTGATCAGGGTGGCGCGGTCGGTGGTCAGGGGGCACTGGGTATAGCTTTCGCCCGCGAAAACCACGATGCCGATGCGGTCGGAAGGGCGGTCGGCGATGAATTCGATGGCGATGTCCTTGGCGGCGCTGATGCGGTCGGGCGAGAAGTCGCGGGCCAGCATACTGGTCGAAACGTCCATCGCCAGCATGATGTCGATGCCTTCGGTATCCACCCGCTCCAGCTGGGAAGAGGAACGGGGCCGCGCAATGCAGACGATAATCAGCGAAAGGGCCGCCAGGCGCAGCAGGAAGGGCAGGTGGCGCAGGACGGCGAGGGGGGAAGTCCCCGTCAGGGTCCAGGGCGCCGCGGTCGGGACCCGCAGGTGCGGACGCCGGCCGGACAGTTCCTGCCAGAGATAATGGGCCAGGAGCAGGACCGGGATCGCGAGGAGCCAAAGCAGTTTGGGATATTCGAAATACATTATCCTTCCTCCTCTTTATCCGTTTGGGCCGCTTCCGCGTCCAGCTGGGTCTGATAGGTCGACGTGACGAAACGGACCGCAGTCGGGATGGCGCGGGCATTCTCCTCGTCGGAGGCGGTGTGCTTGGCGAATTTGACGAAGTCGGAGAGCTCGAACAGCTCCTTGACCTCGGCATAAAGGTCGGGGGTCAGGTCTTCGGCTGTCTTGAGCGCGTCGAAGATCTCGGCGGTCGTCATCTCCTCGGCGTTAACGTCGAAGCGAGACTCGATATAGGTCCGGAGGGTGTCCGTGATGCCCGAATACATCGTTTTCTGTTTCTCCGGCGCCCAGTATCTGTCGCCGCGGTATTTGTCCAGGCCGCGCAGGGCGACGATGTAGGCCGGCTCCTTGTAGGCCGATGCCTCATCCTTGCGCCGGCGGGTCAGGACCAGGCAGACGATCCCGATGACCAGGATGGCCAGCAAGTCGAAGCCCGCGATCCAGGGAAGGATCTCCCGGAAGGTCAGCGGATAGCGGATCTGGCCCTTGATGTCGTGAATCACGAAGGTCGCCGTGTCGATGGGCATGGGACGGATGTCCAGGATCTGCGGATCGAAGACCAGGGTGTCCACGACCCCGTCCAGGCTGCGCTGGACCATCAGCGGGGGCAGCGGGATCTCGCCTTCCTCGAAGGGGACGATGCGTGTGCTGATCCGGATGTCGACGGGGACGTCTTCACCCTTGCGCAGGGCGATGCGCTGCTTCGGGGTCAGCAGGCTGTCGACCCGCCAGGCCGAAGCGGCCACTCCTTCCATAAAGCCCTTGGAGAGGTCCGGGAGCGCGTAGGTGGCTCCCTTGGGGGCGTTTTTCAGGATGAACCCGTACTCGAAGGGGTCCGCCACGATGGCGCTGTCGCGCTGGATGACGGGCTCGAGGAAGGTCTCTCCCGCGGGGATGAGACCCCCGGTCGAGCCGGGGGTGACGTCGGTCGGGCCGGGAGCAGCCTGCGTGTCATGGCCGGCCTGACCGGCCATCCCGGCACACAGAAGACCTGCGATCAGTATGAGGATGACTCGTTTCATTTATGCTGGAACAGCGACATCAGCCCCTTGACGTAATCCCCGTCGGTGGCGATGTCGACACAGTCTATCTGGTATTGGTTGAACAAGCGTTTCTCGCGGTCCGACACCGTCCGGTACCACTCCGCATACCGGGAGCGCACCGTTCTGGAAGAGGTGTTGACCCAGGCGGCCCGCCCCGTCTCGGAATCCTTGACGTGGACCAGGCCGACGTCCGGAATCTCCTTTTCGCGCGGGTCGGTGACCTTGATGACCGAGAGGTCGTGGCGATTGGCGGCCACCTTCAGGGCATCCTCGTAGCGGGGGTTGCCTTCCGCGTCCACGTCGACCAGGTCGCTGAGCAGGAAGGCGGTGCATTTCTTCTTGATCGCATTCGTCAGGAAGCGCAGGGCCTCGCCGATGTCGGTCGCGTCGGAAGAGGGCTCCAGTTCGATGATCTCGCGGATGATGTGCAGCAGGTGGCTGCGGCCCTTCTTGGGCGGGATGAATTTCTCCACGTGGTCGCTGAAGAAGAGGGCGCCGACCTTGTCGTTGTTGATGCTGGCGCTGAAGGCCAGCACGGCGGCGATTTCCGCCAGCTGCTCCCGCTTGGTATGCACCGCGGTGCCGAAAAGGCCCGAACGGGAGACGTCCACGAGCAGCACGACGGTCAGTTCGCGTTCCTCTTCGAAGACCTTAACATAGGGGGCGCGGAGGCGGGCGGTGACGTTCCAGTCCATGTTGCGGACATCGTCGCCCCACTGGTACTCGCGCACCTCGCTGAAGGCCATGCCCCGGCCCTTGAAGGCGGAATGGTATTCGCCCGCAAAGACCTGGTGGCTCAGCGCCCGGGTCTTGATCTCGATCTTGCGGACTTTTTTCAGCAAGTCCGCGACGTCGGTCTTGCTGCGTTGCATTACGGTACGATGACGGCGTTGATGACCTGGGCGATGATCTGCTCGGTCGTGACATTCTCGGCCTCTGCCTCGTAGGTCAGGCCGATGCGGTGGCGGAGCACCTCGTTGCAGACGGCGCGCACGTCCTCGGGGATGACGTAACCGCGGCGCTTGATGAAGGCATAGGCCTTCGCCGCCAGGCTCAGCGAGATGCTGGCACGCGGGGAGGCGCCGTAGGAAATGAGACCCTTGAGGTCTTTCAAGCCGTATTCTTCGGGAGTGCGGGTGGCATAAACGATGTCCACGATGTAGCGCTCGATCTTCTCGTCCATGTAGACGTCGCGCACGACCTGGCGGGCCCTGACGATGTCTTCGGGGTTGACGACGGGATTCGGGCGGGGGAACTCGCCGCTGTTGTTCATCCGCACGATGAGGCGCTCTTCCTCCTTCCGGGGATAGTCCACGACCACCTTGAGCATGAAACGGTCCACCTGGGCTTCGGGGAGCGGATAGGTGCCTTCCTGCTCGATCGGGTTCTGGGTGGCCATCACGAGGAAGGGTTCGGGGAGCTTGTAGGTCTCGTCGCCGAGGGTCACCTGGCGCTCCTGCATCGCTTCGAGCAGGGCGGACTGGACCTTGGCGGGGCTTCGGTTGATTTCATCGGCCAGGACGAAGTTGGCGAAGATGGGGCCCTTGTGGACCTCGAAGCGCTCGTTCTTCTGGGAATAGATCAGGGTGCCGATGACATCCGCCGGCAGCAGGTCCGGGGTGAACTGGATGCGGCTGAACTTGGCGTTGACGGCCTGCGAGAGGGTGTTGATCGCCAGGGTCTTGGCCAGGCCGGGGACGCCTTCGAGGAGGATGTGCCCGCCCGCCAGCAGGCCGATGAGCAGGTTCTCGACGAGGTGCTTCTGGCCGACGATGACCTTACCCATTTCCAAGGAGAGGATGTCCACGAACGCGCTTTCTTTCTGGATGCGGTCGTTGAGTTCCTTGATGTTTACATTTTCCATCACTGATATGTTTAATTTTTTTACCTTTGCAAGGTTATGCGTTACGCCATCCTTTTGTCCTACGACGGGTCGCCGTTCTGCGGCTGGCAGGTCCAGCAGGGGGCCGAAACCGTGCAGGAGTGCCTTGAACGGGCCCTTTCCACGCTCACAGGCGCGCCCGTAAGCGTAACCGGAGCGGGCAGGACCGACTCCGGAGTCAACGCCGTCGGCTATGTCGCGCACTTCGACGTCCCGGATGCCGGGGAGGCTGGCGCGGGCGACGCGGGTATGCGCGGCGCGCCCGACCCGGCGGTTTTGTCCTACAAATTAAATGCCATCCTGCCGCCTTCCGTCGTCGTCCACGCCCTCTGGCCGGTCGGCGCGGACTTCCACGCCCGCTTCGACGCTTCGCAGCGCAAATATACATACTTTTTGCATAGGTTGAAGGACCCTTTCGTGGAGAAATATTCCCTGCGGCGGGACTGGGACCTGGATTTCGAGGCCATGAACCGGGCTGCGGCGCTGCTGCTGGGCCGGCACGACTTCGCCTGCTTCGAGAAGACGGGGACCGACGTCAAGACGACGGTCTGCACGGTCACGGAGGCATTCTGGGCTCCGTACACCCCGACGCACGTGGCGCTGATGGGCTTCGCGCCTGCCGCTCCGGCGCCGGGTGCCGATCCCACTTCCTGGCGCTATATGTATTTCAAAATAAGCGCGGACCGCTTCCTCCGCAACATGGTCCGGGCCATCGTCGGCACCCTGCTGGAGGTGGGCCGCGGGAAGCGCAGCGTGGAGGATTTCGCTGCGCTGATCCTGCCGGCCGGCGACGCGGGAGCCTGGGCCGGTACTGCCGGAAAGCGCGAGAGCCTGCGGTCCCTGGCGGGAGATTCCGTCCCCGGGCACGCACTGTTCCTTTCGGGCGTAGAGTATTAAACCTTAGGCCCTTTTCACTGTCTAACCTAACGTGAAACGTTTTGCCGCCACCTTGATCCTGGCCGTTCTCTGCACCCTGTCCTGGGCGCAGGGACCGGGCTCGTGGCAGGGCCCCGGCGGGCAGAACCGCCCAGGCGGAGGATTCGGCCCCGGCGGCATGCCAGGTCCCGGCATGCAGGTCCGCGGCGGTCCGGGCGGCCCCGGGAACCAGAACGTCGGTTTCCTCACCGGGCGCGTCTGGTTCCGGCCGGAAGAGGAAGACGGCAAGGAAGTCCCCGGCGCCGGCACCGTGGTGCTCGTCGTCACCTCCAAGCAAGACACCCTCTACACCACGGTCGCGGAGAGCGGACGCTTCCGCATCTTCAACGTGCCCACGGGCCGCGCCATGGTGCGTTTCATGATGGTCGGATACGCCGAAGAAGGGCATTCGATGGACGTCACGCCCGGCGAAAACAAACTCGTGGCCTACCTCAAGCCGGAATCCTACCGCCTGGAAGCGGCCGTCAAGAAAGAGACGATACCGCCCGTCGCGGTCGACAAGGACACCATCATCTTCCGGGCCGCGGCCGTCAAGATCAACAAGGGCGAAATGGCCATCGACATCCTGGCCCAGATGCCGGGCGTCGAGGTCACGGAAAGCAGCGCCACGGTCCTCAACGAGGAAGTGAAACGCGTCTATGTGGACGGCGCCCTGCTCTTCGGAGAAGCGCCGATGAACGCGCTGAACAACCTGCCCGCCGAGGAAGTGGTCGACATCCGTTCTTATCAGGAGTATTCCAACAAGGACCCGCACCATAAGATCAGTGAAAACGAGGAGAAGGAGCGCGTCCTGGACGTGCGCACCAAGAACAAGCCCAAGGCCGTCTACAACGGCGACCTGCTCGCGGGCGGCGGCTTCGACACGGACAGCACCTACCACAAGTTCCGCTACACGACGGGCGTCAGCCTCAATTCCCATTCCGAAACCCTCCAGGCCACTTTCCGGGCCAACCTCAACAACATCAACGACGCGTCCGTCGCCCGCCGCGGCAACTTCTTCCGCAGCGCCGGCGGGGGCGGTGGCGGAAGCCCGGACCTGCGCAACCTCAACCTGAACGCGTCCGTCAACCGGCGGTGGATGAGCCCGGACGTGCGGAACCTCGTCCTATTCTCCCTGGGCGGAAGCTATTCCTACTCAGACACATACAACGTCAGCGAGTCGCTCACGGAAAAGATCTATTTTCCGAACGAGAAGTATGATTCCCGCTCGGAGGACCAGAGTTCCCGGTCCGTCTCGACCGGCAAGGCGCACAGTTTCAACCTCAACGCCCACAAGTACCTGAAGGACGGCGGTATCAGCCTCAACGGCAGCTTCCACCTTCAGGACAACGGCAGCCAGTCCTGGAGCAGCCATTACAACCGGCAGGACGACCTGCCCCGCCAGGGCACCTCGACCCGGACCGACAGCGGCGCCGAGGGCAGTTCGTACAGCCTCGGCTTCGGCGTACACAAGCGCTTCATGGACAAGCTCGGAGTACGCCTGAGCATCTCCGGATCGGGCTCCGACAGCGACGGGAGCAGCCTCAAGACCGACTCGACGACAACCACCATCAGCCACAAGGTCATCGACATCTCCACCCTGGGCGCGAGCCGCAACTGGAGCGTCTCCCCTTCCCTGAGCTGGGAAATCGACAGCCGGCAGACCCTGTCGGCGGGCGTGGGCTGGTCGGACAACTTCAGCCGTACGGAGCGGCTCGCCTACGACATCTCGGACCCGCTGACCAGCCTGATGGATACGGTCAACACCTATACGCACACGACCGACCACAACACCCGCTCGGCCAACATCGGTTACAGGAATTACCTCAAGGGCATCGGCGCCGTGCTCAACGCCGGCGTCCGCTATTCCTCCGTCGGCATCAACAAGCACGAGACCTTCCCCGAGGAAGACCTGTACGACCACCGTTTCCGTTCCGTTTCCCCGAGCGTGTCCCTCACGACCCAGTCGATGATCAACCACTGGGGGGCCTCGTACAGTTCTTCGAATTCGACCCCGTCCGTGGAGCAAATCCGGCCCCGGATCAACAACAGCAACCTGTACAGCGTCTCGGCGGGCAACCCGGACCTGAAGCAGAGCCGCTCGCACAGTGCCAACCTTTCCTACAGCACCGTGCTGGGCGCCGGGCGGGAGACGGTGCGGCAGATGGAAGCGGGGCAGAGCCTTGAGGGGCTGCTGGCCGCCCAGGGGGGTGGGGAGATTCCCGGTCAAGCCGGGAATGACGGAGCGAGGACTGGGAATGACGGGGCGCGGACCGGGAGTGACGGAGCGAGGGCCGGAGGAGGCTTCAGCGGCGGCGGGCCCGGCGGCAGGGGCTCCGGCGGCGGTTTCGGCGGGCCAGGAGGAGGTCCCGGCGGCTTCGGCGCCCCGCAGGAGCTGCGGTCGCTGTGCACCTTCTCGGCCAGCGCCGGCTTCTCCATGACACAGAACCCCATCGTCAACCGCCGCACCTACTACGCCCGGGACACCTACCTCCCGGCCTACGACTACACGATGCCCGCCCAGTCCACCTTTTCCACCTGGGAGAATGCGCCCGACAGTTACAGCGCCAACGGTTCGGTCCGCCTGGACGTCCCCCTGCTGAAGATACGCTGGATGCTCAACACCTCCGCGTCCGTCAGCTGGGACAGCAGCCCGTCCTTCATCAACGAGACCCTGACCCGCACCCGCAACTTGCGTCCGACCCTGCGCATCGGGGCGCGCAGCAACTTCTCCCGCAACGTGCGCATCAACCTCAGCGGAACCGCCTCCTACATCCATTCAGACAACGACCTGCAGGACGCGACCGACTACTTCACGGAAAGGATCCAGGCCGGCTGGGAAATCAACAACATCTTCAAGCACCTCTACGCCGGCGGCAACTACAGTAAGTCTTTCACCCAGGGACTCCCTTACGACCGGGTGGACGACAACATCTTCGACGTCCGCGCCGGCGCCCGTTTCGGACCGCGCAACAACATCGAACTGTCCGCCGCCGTCCACGACCTTTTCAACACGACCTCGGGCTTCAGCACCTCGATGACGGCCGACTACATCACCAACCGCCGCGTCCATCAGTTCGGCCGCTACGTGATGTTCAGCCTGTCGTATCGCTTCAACCGTTTCGGGAAGCAGTAAAAACCCTTCATTTTCCCCCAAATAAGTGCGTTTCAGATGCGGAGATTGGCAAAAAAATTGCTATCTTTGCCATTTGGTGTATTGTGCACCCGAAAACGCAAATATTAACTTCAAAACGATATGTTGTCACTTTTACTTCAAGCCGGTTTCGAGGCCCAGGAAATGGCCGAAACCGTCACTGACGCCGCCGCCGCGGCCGTGGAGCCCGTAGCCCAGCAGCAGACTTATTCCCTGATCGAAATGGCCTGCAAGGGCGGATGGCTGATGATCGTGCTGCTGATCCTCAGCATCATCGCCATCTACATCTTCGGCAAGAAATGGTATCTGATCAGCCGCGCCGCCAAGGTGGACAAGAACTTCATGAACGACATCCGCGACTACATCCACGAAGGCAAGATCAAGTCCGCTCTGACCCTCTGCGAGCGCTATGACACGCCTGTGTCCCGCCTCGTGGGCAAGGGCATCGAGCGCATCGGACGGCCCCTGGGCGACATCCAGACCGCCGTCGAAAATACCGGCAACGTCGAAGTCGCCCGCCTCGAGCGGGGTCTCCCGACGCTCGCGACCATCGCCAGCGGCGCCCCGATGATCGGATTCCTCGGCACCGTGATGGGTATGATCCAGGCCTTCTTCAACATGTCCCAGGCTGGCAACAACATCGACATCACCCTGCTCTCCAACGGCATCTACACCGCGATGGTGACGACCGTGGGCGGCCTGATCGTCGGTATCATCGCCTACTTCGGCTACAACTACCTGTCCTCCAGGATTTCGGACCTGGTGTTCCAGATGGAGCGCACGACCATCGACTTCATGGACCTCCTGCACGAACCCGCGGCTTCCGAAGAAGAGTAAACGGCCATGGCAATCAAGAGATCCACGAAGGTGCTTTCAGAGTTCTCGATGTCGTCGATGACGGACATCGTGTTCCTGCTGCTCATCTTCTTCCTGGTGACCTCGACGCTGGTCAACCCCAACGCGCTCAAGCTCCTGCTCCCGAAAAGCACCGGGCAGGTGAACGCAAAGGCGACCGTCAGCGTCTCGATCAAGGACTGGGGAGAGGACCGCTACACCTACCACATCAACGGAGACGAGGCGCCCCTCACCTATGAGGCCGTCGAGGATGGTCTCGTGGAGCTCCTCCAGACGGAGGAAGACCCCACCTTCTCCATCTATTCCGACGAGTCCGTCCCGATCAAGGAAGTGGTAGCCATCATGAACATCGCCAAGCGCAACCACTACAAGGTCATCCTGGCGACCCAACCCGAATAAACCATGAAAGAATATCTCCGCGAAAGACAGCAGCGCGAGCGGGCCTCGTCCGCGATCGGCATCGCCCTGGCGGTGACGATCCACGTCCTCGCTTGCGTCCTCTGCGTCTTTACGGGTTTCAAATACCTCTATCCCCCGCCGCCGGAGACGACCTTCCTGCTCGACTTCACCGAAGAGAACGAAGAGCAGTTCAAGCAGCATTTCCGCGGCATCCAGCCGGAAACGGAGGAGATCGACAGGACCAAGCCGGTCGAGCTGGTCCAGCGCAGCGAGTCGCCCTACCAGACGACCGCGAAGAACAACCTGACCCCGGCGACCAAGCCGGATACCTTCGGCGACGTGGATACGCCGGCCGTGGAGCAGGAGCAGGCCCTCGACCCGCGGGCGTCCTTCCCCGGTATGTCCAGGAAGGACACCAGTCTGACCGCGCCGCACGGCGCCCGGGAGGCTGGGACGACCTTCAAGGCCGGGCAGCCCGGGGGTAACACAGACGCCGGCAAGACCGAAGGGGCGCCCAACGCGCACCTGGAAGGCCGCGGCACCGAAGGTTCCCTCCCCCGCCCCAGCTACAACGTGCAGGAGAGCGGGGTCGTGGTCGTGACGATCTGGGTGGACAATTATGGAAAGGTTGTGAAAGCGCAGGCCGGCGCCGACGGGACGACCGTGACGGACAAGAGTCTCTGGGCGGCTGCGCGCAACGCTGCGATGGGCACGCGTTTCAAGCAGAAAATGGACGCTCCCGCAATGCAGCAAGGTACGATAACATACGTGTTCAAACTTAAATAACTACTTATCACACAATTAATTGTTGGTTTAATTTATGGAAGACTACAAGAAGGACGCCGAAGGCCGTAGGGATTACGGGCAGGACGGCGAAAGGAAATACTCTTCGGAAGGAAGGGTACTGAGGCCCCGCAAGAAAGTCGGGACCGGTGGCGAAGGCCACAGGAACTATGGAGAACATCGCGGCAGCTACGGCGGCCCCCGCAAGGAGTATGACGGACATTGGAGCTATGGCGACGACCAGAACCGCCCCTATGGCGAGCGCCGCAGCAACTACGGCGGCCCCCGAAGGGAATACGGCGAGAGCCGGGGTTACGGCGAGCGTCGGAGCGACGACCAGAACCGCCCTTACGGTGAGCGCCGCAGCAATTTCAGCGGTTCCCGCGACAACCGCCCCTACGGCGAACGCAGGAGCAATTACGACGGTCCGCGCAAGGAGTACGGCGAGGGCCGGGGCTATGGCGAGCGCCGCAGTTACGGGGATGGCGAAGGCCGTCCGCACGGTGAGCGCCAGGGCGGCTACGGCGGCCCGCGCAAGAGTTACGGCGACGGCCAGGGCCGCGGCGGCTACAACAAGGCCGGCGGCCGGGGCGGCTACCAGAAAGGAGGGCGCAAGCCGTATCACAAGCAGGACGCCTTCAAGGATGACAGCGGCATCGACCGCATGCTCGAGAGCCGTCCGCAGGTCGAGAAACTGCAGTATTCCGACTTCGACAGCGCCCCCGTGCAGACCAAGGACGAAATCCGCCTCAACAAATTCATCGCCAACTCCGGCGTGTGCTCGCGCCGCGAAGCCGACACCTTCATCCAGGCCGGCGTCGTGACCGTCAACGGCGAAGTGGTGACCGAGCTCGGCACCAAGGTCAACGTCCTGACCGACGACGTGCGCTTCAACGGCGAGCGTCTCAAGGGCGAAGAGAAAGTCTATGTCGTGATGAACAAGCCCAAGGGCTATGTCACCACTGCCAGCGACCCCCACGCGGAAAAGACCGTGATGGACCTGCTGAAGGGCTGCCAGGGCCGCGTGTTCCCCGTCGGGCGCCTGGACAAGGCGACGACCGGCGTGCTGATGTTCACCAACGACGGCGAAATCGCCGAGCGCCTCACCCACCCCTCCTACGACAAGAAGAAGATCTACCAGGTCCTGCTCGACCACCCGCTCACGCAGGAGGACTTCGACAAGATCCTGGGCGGCATCCAGCTCAGCGACGGCGAGATCAAGGCCGACGAACTCGAATACATCGACGAGCACGACCACCGCAAGCTCGGCATCGAGATCCATTCCGGCAAGAACCGCATCGTGCGCCGCATCTTCGAGTCCCTCGGTTACGACGTGCGCGCCCTCGACCGGGTGTATTTCGCGGGCCTCACCAAGAAAGGCCTCCAGCGGGGCGAATGGAGATACCTCTCCCAGGGAGAAGTCAACATCCTGAAGATGGGCGCCTATGTCTAAGGAGCATCGCGCCGGATTCGTCAACATCATAGGGAACCCCAACGTCGGCAAGTCCACGCTGATGAACGCCCTCGTGGGCGAAAAGCTCTGCATCGTCACGGCCAAGGCCCAGACGACGCGGCACCGCATCATGGGCATCGTCAGCGGCGAGGACTACCAGATCGTGTATTCCGACACCCCGGGCATCCTGAAGCCCAATTACCGACTCCAGAAGAACATGATGAACTTCGTGGACGGGGCCATCGGGGACGCCGACATCATCCTCTATGTGACGGACACGGTCGAGAAACCGGACAAGAACGCCGACTACGTGGAGAAACTGCGGGGCCTCAGCTGCCCCGTCATCCTGGTCATCAACAAGATCGACATCAGCGACCAGCCCAAGGTGCTGGAGCTCATGGCATACTGGAAGGAGCAGCTGCCCCAGGCCCTCATCATCCCGGCTTCGGCGCAGGAGCGTTTCAACCTGGACAGCATCTTTGACGCGATCGTGGAGCGGCTCCCGGTCTGCCCGCCGTGGTACGACAAGGACACCTTCACGGACCGCAACCTGCGCTTCTTCGCCTCGGAGATCATCCGGGAAAAGATCCTGCTCAACTACGGGGAGGAGATCCCCTACTGCTGCGAAGTGGAGATCGAGACCTTCAAGGAAGGCGCCGAGCGCTATGAGATCGGGGCCGTCATCAACGTGATGCGGGACAGCCAGAAGGGCATCCTGATCGGCAAGGCGGGCGCCGCGATGAAGCGGCTGGGGACGCAGGCGCGGCTCGAGATGGAAGATTTCTTCCAGAAGAAGGTCTTCCTGAGCCTCTATGTCAAGGTGGATCCGGACTGGCGCGAGAGCCGCAGGGAGCTCCGCCGCTTCGGCTATGAAGAATAAACTCGAATTATGGAAGAAGACGATATCATGATCAATGACGAGCAGCTCGACGACGAGAAAGAAGTCGACGAGGGTGAATCCTCCGGCAAATTCTCCCGTCTGCTGGGCAGCGACTCGCATAAATACAAACTGTCCGGCATGTTCAAGGACTGGTTCCTGGACTATGCCTCCTACGTCATCCTGCAGCGGGCGGTCCCGCACATCGTGGACGGCCTGAAGCCGGTCCAGCGGCGCGTGCTGCACGCGATGTACAAGATGGACGACGGCAACTACACCAAGGTCGCCAATATCGTCGGACAGGCGATGCAGTACCATCCGCACGGCGACGCGTCCATCCTGGGCGCCCTTGTGCAGCTGGGCCAGAAGGGCTTCGCGATCGACTGCCAGGGAAACTGGGGTAACATCCTCACCGGCGACAGCAACGCCGCCCCGCGTTACATCGAGGCGCGCCTCAGCAAGTTCGCCAAGGAAGTCATCTTCGATCCCAAGGTCACGCATTGGATGACCTCCTACGACGGCCGCAACCAGGAGCCGGTCGAGCTGCCGGTGCGTTTCCCCCTCCTGCTCGCGCAGGGCACGGAAGGCATCGCGGTCGGCATGGCGTCCAAGATCCTGCCGCACAACTTCAACGAGTTGCTCGACGCCTCCATCGACATCCTGGAAGGCAAGGAGGTCCAGCTCTATCCGGACTTCCCCACCGGCGGTTACGCCGACTGCTCGAAGTACCAGAAAGGCCGCCGCGGGGGCGTGATCAAGGTCCGCGCCAAGATCGAGAAGCGCGACAAGAACACCATCGCCATCACCGAGATCCCCTACGGCAAGACCTCCCAGATCGTCATCGATTCCATCCTGAAGGCCAAGGACAAGGGCAAGATCAAGATCAAGAAGATCGAGGATATGACGACCTCCCAGGTCGAGATCGTCATCCACCTGCCCAACGACGTTTCCCCCGACAAGACCATCGACGCGCTCTTCGCGTTTACCGACTGCGAGACCAGCATCTCCCCCAACGCCTGCGTCATCAAGGACAACAAGCCCCAGTTCCTCGACGTCGAGGAGATCCTGCGCTACGACACCTTCCACACGATGGAACTCCTGGAGCAGGAGCTGCGCATCAAGCTGGACGAGCTGGAAGGCGAATGGCACTACAACTCCCTGGAGCGCATCTTCTTCGAGAACCGCATCTACAAGGTCCTGGAGCAGGACCAGCGCGACTGGGACACCCAGATCGACGAGATCTTCGCGCGGATGAAGGAATATCAGGACCTCTTCCGCCGCGAGATCGTGCGCGAGGACATCCTCAAGCTGGTCGAGAAGCCGGTCCGCAAGATATCCAAGTTCGACACCAAGGCCATCGACGAGAAGATCCTCGCGATCGAAGGGGACATCCGCGACATCCAGTACAAGCTGGACCACCTCACGAAGTACACCATCGACTGGTTCAAGGGCCTCAAGAAGAAGTACGGCAAGGACTTCCCGCGCCGGACTGAGATCACCTCCTTCGAGACCATCGCCGTCACCAAGGTGGTCAACAACAACGCCAAGCTCTATGCGAACCTCTCGCAGGGCTTCGTCGGCATGAACCTCAAGCGCGAGGACGGCGTCACCCTGATCGGCGAGTGCTCCGACATGTCCGAGATCATCGTCATCGACAAGCAGGGCCGCTACAAGATCACCAAGATCAGCGACAAAGCCTTCTTCTGGCCCGACCTGATCTATGTCGGCGTCTTCAACCGCGGCGACGAGCGCACGACCTACAACGTCATCTACCGCGACGGCAACACCGCGGTTTCCTACGCCAAGCGCTTCAACATCACCTCCGTCACCCGCGACAAGGAATACGACATCACCCAGGGCAAGACCGGGTCCAAGATCCTCTGGTTCACGGCCAACCACAACGGCGAGGCCGAGACGGTCAAGATCTATTACCGGCCGCGTCCGAAGCTCAAGAAGCAGACCGGGGAATACGATTTCTCGGAGCTGGGCATCAAGGGCCGCACCTCCCGGGGCAACCTCGTGGCGAAGAACCCGATCCAGCGCATCCAGCTCAAGAGCAAGGGCGTGTCCACCATCTCGGGCAAGGACATCTGGTACGACGAAGACATCCAGAAACTCAACGACGAGGGCCGCGGCCTGTATCTGGGCGCCTTCGACACGCAGGACAAGGTGCTCGCCGTCTTCAAGAACGGCACCTATTACACCACGTCCTTCGACCTGTCCAACCGCTACCAGGGCGACGTCCTGCGCATCGAGAAGTTCGAGCCCGGCAAGACCTTCACCGCTCTCTACTACGACGGCGACCCGAAGGTCAAGACCTTCTATGTCAAGCGTTTCTCCTTCACCCTGAGCGACAACACGCCCGTCTCCTTCATCGCTGCCGGCAAGGCCTCCTACCTGGTCGAGCTGAGCGAAGACCTGCACCCGCGCTTCGAGGTCAGCTTCAAGGGAAAGAACGAGGGCCGCGAGCCCGAGGTCTTCGAGGCCGAGGAGTTCATCGCCAAGAAGGGCCTGGCGGCCAAGGGCAAGCGCTGCCACTCGCTGGACGTGAAGAAGGTGCGTTTCGTCGAGCCCCTGCACAAGCCCGAGGACGACATCGACCCTTCAGCCTTTGAAGAAACCGAGCCGCAGAACTTGGCCGGCGAAATCGACATGAGCGACATCATCGACGTCGATCTTCCCGATGTCGACCTGCCCGGCGGAGACACCCCCGACGAGCGATTCTCCGACCTAAAGGATCCGGAAGAAATAGAAGAACTGACACTGTTCTAGAAGGCCGATCCAGTCGGCCATAACACAGAAAACGGCGGGCATCAACCCGCCGTTTTTTAGATGATGTCCTCCCGTTCGTGGAGGTCCTTGACGCGTAGCTGGATGGTGGAGTTGCCGCGGTAGTAGTTTTCGACGATGGAATAGCAGACGTCGAAGGGATTGCCGGACTTGATGTAGTCGAAGTAGTCGGCCATGTTGAAGGCGATCGCGGCGATCTGGTGGTAGGGCTGGGACTCCTGGATGAGGTCCAGTTTCAAATGTAATCCACCCGCACCCACCTTGCGGCCGTTGCCTGCATCGTAAACGTTCTCCGTCAGGAACAAAGGATTGTTGTTGCCGGGGCCGAAGGGCTGGAACTGCTTGAGGAGACGCAGGAACTTCGGCGTGATCTGCGAGAAATCGAGCCGCGAGTCGAGCTCCACGACGGGGGTCAGCATTTCCTGCGTGATATTGTCCTTGATGTAGCTGTCCACGCGGGCGGCGAACTCCTCGACCTTGTCCTCCTTGAGGGTCAGACCGGCGGCATAGACGTGGCCGCCGAAGTTCTCCAGGATGTCGGCGCACTGCTCGATGCTGGAGTAGAGGTCGAAGCCGGCGACGCTGCGCGCGGAGCCGGTCACGAAGCCGTTGGACTTGGTCAGGACGACCGTGGGCTTGTAGAAAGCCTCGACGAGGCGGGAGGCGACGATGCCCACCACGCCCTTGTTCCACGAAGGGTTATAGACGACGATCGCGTTGTTGTTGACCACGCAATGTCCGCTCTGGACCATCTCCAGGGCCTCCTGCGTGATCTCGCGGTCGATGCTCTTGCGCTCATTGTTGCTGTCGTTGATCTTTTCGCCGACCAGCAGGGCCTCCGTCGTGTCGGTGGCGGTCAGCAGCTCCACGGAAAGGCGGCCGGTATCCATGCGGCCCGCCGCGTTGAGCCGGGGACCGATCTTGAAGACGATGTCGTCGATGGTGAGGTGCCCGGGCTCCAGCTTGGAGAGGTTGATGATGGCGAGGAAACCCTTGCGGGGGTTCTCGTTCAACTGCTTGAGGCCGTAGTGCGCCAGCACGCGGTTCTCCCCCACCATGGTCACGAGGTCGGAGGCGATGCTCACGACCAGCAGGTCCAGCAGGGGGATCAGGGTCTCGAAGGGGACGCCGTAGGTCTTGGAATAGGCCTGGACCAGCTTGAAGCCCACGCCGCAGCCCGACAGGTCGTCGAAGGGATAGTGGCAGTCCTCGCGCTTGGGATCCAGGACGGCGACCGCCTTGGGGAGCTCCTCTTCGGGGAGGTGGTGGTCGCAGATGATCATCTCGATGCCGCGCTCGCGGGCATACTCCACCTTCTCAATGGCCTTGATGCCGCAGTCGAGGGTGATGATCAGCTTGAAGCCGTTCTGCGCAGCCCAGTCGATGCCTTTCAGCGAAACGCCGTAGCCCTCGTCATAGCGGTCGGGGATGTAGAAATCGGCGTTTCTGGTGAAGCGAAGGATGAAGGAGTACACCAGCGCGACGGCGGTCGTACCGTCCACGTCGTAGTCGCCGTAGACCAGGATTTTCTCGCCGCCTTCGATCGCCCGGTGCAGGCGCTCCACCGCCACGTCCATGTCCTTCATCAGGAAGGGGTCGTGGAGGTCGTCCAGCGAAGGGCGGAAGAAACGGCGGGCCTGGTCGAAGGTCTCGACGCCGCGCTTGACCAGGAGCTCGGACAGAACCCGGTCGATGCCGAGCTCCGCCGAGAGCTGGGCGACCTTTGCAGGATCGGCCGGCTCTTTCAATGCCCATTTGTACTCCTTAGCCATATTCGTACAAATTTAAACATTGTTTTTGAAATATTGAAATCGAATTATTGGATAGTTTGTCTTATCTTTGTGAGATTAACCGAAACAGCATTTTTTCAGATATGGCGAACATCGAATACAGCGAACAGGAGCTGCTCCGCCGGGAGTCGCTCGCCAAGCTCAGGGAGCTGGGCATCAACCCCTATCCGGCCCCGCTCTACCCCGTCAACACGACGGCGGCCGAGATCCTCGCGGGGTACGACCCCGAAAAGGGCAATTTCCAGGAAGTCTGCATCGCGGGACGCATCATGTCGCGCCGCATCATGGGCGCGGCGTCCTTCGGCGAACTGCAGGATGAGACCGGGCGCATCCAGGTCTATGTCAAGCGCGACGAGATCTGCCCGGACGAGGACAAGACGATGTACAACACCGTCTGGAAGAAACTCCTGGACATCGGCGACATCGTGGGGATCAAGGGATTCGCCTTCATTACCCAGACCGGCCAGCTGAGCGTCCACGCCAAGGAGCTGACCCTGCTGAGCAAGTCGCTCAAGGTGCTCCCCATCGTCAAGGAGCAGGACGGCAAGGTCTTCGACGCCTTCGCCGACCCCGAACTTCGCTACCGCCAGCGCTATGTGGACCTGATCGTCAACCCGCAGGTCAAGGAAGTCTTCCTGAAGCGGGCGAAGATCATCGCCACGATGCGGGAGTATTTCAACGCCGCGGGCTGCCTGGAGGTGGAGACCCCGATCCTGCAGGGCATTCCGGGCGGCGCGACCGCGCGCCCGTTCATCACGCACCACAACGCCCTGGACATTCCCCTGTACCTGCGCATCGCCAATGAGCTCTACCTCAAGCGCCTGATCGTGGGCGGCTACAGCGGCGTCTATGAGTTCGCCAAGGACTTCCGCAACGAGGGCATGGACAAGACCCACAATCCGGAGTTCACCTGCATGGAGATCTATGTGGCGTACAAGGATTACATCTGGATGATGGAGTTCGTGGAGAAGATGCTGGAGAAGATCTCCCTGGCGGTCAACGGCACGACCGTCGTGAAGATCGGCGACCAGGAAGTGGATTTCGGCGGCACCTACCGCCGCCTGCCCATCCTCGATGCGATCAAGGAGTATGCCGGCGTGGACGTCAAGGGCATGGACGAGGACGAGCTGCGCGCGACCTGCAAGAAGATGAACGTCGAAATCACCCCTTCCATGGGCAAGGGCAAGCTGATCGACGCCATCTTCGGCGAATACTGCGAAAAGAACCTGGTCCAGCCGACCTTCATCATCGACTATCCGGTCGAAATGTCCCCGCTGACGAAGCGCCACCGGACCGACCCGACGCTGACCGAGCGTTTCGAACTCTTCGTCTGCGGCAAGGAGCTGGCGAACGCCTATTCCGAGCTGAACGACCCGATCGACCAGCTGGAGCGTTTCGAGGAGCAGGCCGCCCTCAAGAGCAAGGGCGACGACGAGGCGATGTTCATCGATTACGATTTCGTCCGCGCCTTGGAGTACGGCATGCCGCCGACTTCCGGCCTCGGGATGGGCATCGACCGCCTGACGATGTTCATGACCGGCCAGACGACCATCCAGGACGTCCTCTTCTTCCCCCAGATGCGGCCCGAAAAGGTCCTGAAGAAAGAGGAGAAGGCCGAGGAAGAGGCGTAGCATCCGGAATCCGCCACACGAAATCCCCATTCCATCATGAGACGGACCCTCATCTATTGCGCTGTCATCTGCGCCCTGATCGCCTTGCTGTTTTTCTTCAAAAAGCCCAAGGCCCCCATCGGTGTCAGTTTCCCCGAGCCGCCGGTCGAGATTGCGACCAACGCGGATTTCGGGATGGGACTGATCAATATGTACAACATCATCCGCATCCCGGACGGGACCTATCGCATGTACTTCATCGCCAATCCCCAGAATGGGATCGCTGAAAGCGAACGGCTCCAGAACCTGTATTACGCAGAGTCCCAGGACGGTTTCCACTACGAGATGAAGGGCAAGCTGATGGATGAACTGGTAGAGCAAACGGTATTCATGGTGAAGGATAAGGAGTACCCCTACCGTATGGTCGGCAGCCAGTGGATCGGCGAAAAAAGTTGGGAACGCGGGTTGTTCCTGTGGAGGTCGAAGGACGGCCTGGAGTTCACGGACCGGAAAATGATTTACGACAAGATTCACGACACCCAGAACGTGATGATCCCCCGGGGCAACCGCTGGAAGCTCTATTCCAGGCTTACGCAGGAGAGATACAAGAACCGCAGGATGACCGTGGCGGAATTCAACAAGTATGGAAAGCAGATCAGCGATACGGAGATCCTGGCCGGAGACTGCCTGTACAATACCGCCGCATGCATGGTCGACAAGCGTTACGACCTCCTCTTCCCGACCTATTACAACACGCACGGGGGCACGACGGACACCTGCTGGTTCCGTTGCTACCTGGCTGACGGCCCTTTCGTCCGGGAGCTGCCCTGCGAACTGAACCGTTGGGTGAGTGCCGACGAGCACTGGGTCCTGGCTTCTCCGGGGTTCGTCTGGATCGACGGGGAGCGTTACCTGGCTTATAATGCCCGGACGCGTTCGCACGAAACCAGCCGGACCGGGATGGAGAGCCGGTACAAGCTGGTGAAGGTGAAGTTGGAGTACGACTAGAGCGTTTCGCATAGGATGGTGGAACGGATCACATCGGCGCAGAATCCGAAAATCAAGGAGTTGCTTGCCTTGCAGGAGAAATCGCGGGAGCGCCGCGAGAAGGGGCTTTTCGTCGTCGAAGGGCGGCGGGAGTTGGAGCATTGTCTCGCCGCCGGTTTCACGGTCGATACCGTCTTCTACTGTCCCGCGATCTATGGCGCTCAGCTCGAGGCCG
>JAEEGJ010006941.1_pt1 | contig 33256 bp, 35 predicted proteins | sample 8958761 | NCBI WGS metagenome assembly JAEEGJ01 (sample SAMN16246546, study PRJNA631951) | gut metagenome | biome: gut microbiome; feature: rumen; material: RS-attached | host: Bos | place: Iran: Karaj | collected 2018-10
AAACTTGGCAAAGGAATTGAAATGCCGTTGCCCGAAGAAAGCATTATCCTGGAAGCTTTTAAAGAAATAACTTATGATGAAAAGTCCTGGGAGAAAGAATAATTATTTCATATAAATATCTTTTTGAAAAAGAAAAATGTACTCGAATAATAATATTCAATCCTTAAAAGAATATTATATTCAAATAATACATACGATTGTAATCTATGAACGATTTTACCACTTACAAATTCATAGCCGACGAAGGTGATATCCGTATTGATAAGTTCTTAAGCGATGTTTATCCCGATATTTCAAGAACTTACATACAGAAACTCATCAAAGACGGAAATGTAAGCATAAACGATAAAATATGCTCTAAATCTTCACTTAAAATAAACGAAGACGATGAGATAGTATTAAATGTTCCGAATCCGATTCCTCTGGAAATTTTACCGGAAGATATTCCTCTGGACATCATTTACGAAGATGATGACATTTTAATAGTAAACAAACCCAAAGGAATGGTTGTTCATCCCGCACCGGGACACCTAAACAAAACTTTAGTAAATGCGCTTTTATTTCACTGTAAAGACTGTCTTTCGGGAATAAACGGAATCATGAGGCCCGGTATTGTTCATCGTATAGATAAAGATACTTCAGGTTCTCTGATAATCTGCAAGAATGATATTTCACACAGATTTATTAGCGATCAGTTAAAAGAACATACCATTACCAGAGTTTATTATGGCATTATAGACGGAAGATTAAAAGAGACATCAGGAACAGTCGATGTTTTTATGGACAGAGACAAAAATGACCGTAAAAAAATGGCTGTATGCGATAAATTGCATGGAAAACATGCTGTAACGCATTATAAAGTTCTTGAAGAGTTCGACGGATTCTCTCTTGTTGAATTCAAACTCGAAACAGGCAGAACTCATCAGATTCGTGTTGCGATGAATTATCTTCATCATCCGATGCTTGGTGATTACGTATATGGGGCGAAGAGTAATAAATTCGGCATAGAAGGTCAGGTTTTACATGCCAAAACTATCGGATTTATCCATCCTTCGACGAAAGAATATGTTGAATTCGAAGCACCTCTTAATCCTGAATTTGAAAAACTGCTTGATAAATTGAGAAAGTAATTGACGGAGAAAAAATGGAACCTTCGGTTTTAAGCGGAATATTATTATTCATACCGATTGCTGTACTCATGTTAATGGTATCGGTTGCCATAGTTATTGTGGCAGTTGTATTATATAGAAAAGAAAAGAAAGCACTGGCAATTATTTTGTTTCTTGCGGATTTGTTGCCATTCACTGTATTTTTGATCTTTTTGGTTATGCTGATAATTTATGCATTACAGGGTATAGGGATTATGTAACAGGATGTTTTTTTCATTCATTTAAAGCGGGGGTAGAATTATGGAGAAAAATATCATTATCACAATCGGCAGACAGTATGGTTCAGGAGGTCATGAAATAGGAGAGAGGCTCTCAGAAAAATTGGGAGTAAAATTCTATGATAACGCTCTCATCGACCGTGTATCCAAAGAATCAGGTCTTTGCAAAGAAATCATAATGGAACATGATGAAAAACCTACTTCATCTTTCCTTTATAACCTTGTTACTGACCCATATTCAATTACTTTTAACCGTGGCGCTGTAACTGATATGCCTTACGGTCAAAAGATATTCCTTGCTCAATTTGATACGGTTAAAAAGATTGCTGAAGAAGGTCCCTGTGTTATAGTTGGTCGTTGCGCCGATTATGCATTGGCTGACTTTGATAATGTAATTAACTTATTTATTTATGCCGATGATGATTTTAAATGCAAATACTTAATTGAGCATGATAAAGATGTAAAGAACGAAGCAGAAGCGAGAGACTTGTTTAATAAAAAGGATAAGCAGCGCCAATCTTACTACAATTATTATTCTTCAAAAAAATGGGGACGCGCCGAAAGCTACGATTTATGTATCAATTCAGCTAAACTTGGAATTGACGGAACCGTTAAATTCATTACTCAATATGTTGAAGACTACGAAAAGTTCCATCATCAATAAAATAATTTGATTTTAATTTAAAATAATTAATGCCCGGGAGCTAAAAATCTCGGGCATTTTTCTTGTAAATAAGTCCAAATAGTGGTAGACTATAGATATATATCATAGCGTTAAATCTCAATTTAACGCTAAAAAGGTACGGAAACATCAAGTTTAGAGCATATTGGGAGGTTTTATCGTTATGGGCCGTGATTCCGAATTTAACAAAAACAAAGACAGAAATTATCGAATTAAATTAGAATCACTTAAAAAACTTCTGCCGGTATATACTTATGAGTTCTTAGATTCCAGAGCTCAAAGAAATCCTAATACAGCAATTTCATATGCGTATGATTTAATTACTTTTTTAGAGTATCTAAAGGAGTTTTGCCCGCCTGCAAAGAATTTAGAATTAAATGACATCTCTTCCGATATACTTGATAATTTATCCTTCCAGGACATAAATGAATATCAAAAATATCTTAGCGCTAAAGATGTAACTATAATCGGTAAAAACGATCTTCAAAACGATATTTCCGGAATTGCCCGTAAAATGTCTGCATTAAGGTCGTTTTATAAGTACCAATGTGAACATCAATTTCTTAAAAACGATCCAACCGTTGGCGCAAACAAACAATCAAGAAAACTCGATGATCACGTAATTATTCGCTTAACAACCTCTGAAGTTGATACATTCTTAGAAACCATCGAAAATTCGGCTGTTGGATCTGAACGCCAAAGAAAGCTCCTATATAACACAAAATATCGCGACTTTGCAATACTTACTCTCCTGCTTAGAACAGGTATTCGTGTTTCTGAATGCGTTTCTTTGGACATTGCAGACTTAAACTTCAATGAAAATTCAATGTGTGTGGTAAGAAAAGGTCATAAAGAGCATATTTTATACTTTGATGAAGTCACAAAAGAGGCTTTGTTAAATTATATAGAGGTTGAAAGGCCCCATTATATTGAAAGTACCGAGGAAAAAGCCTTATTCATGTCCTTAAGAAAGAAACGAATGGCCGTAAGAAGTATTCAGGAAATGGTTGAAAAATACGCTAAAGTTGCCGTTTCTAACAAAAAAATATCGCCCCATAAAATGCGTTCCACTTACGGTACCGCATTATACAACAAAACAGGTGATATAAGGCTTGTAGCGGACGTTTTGGGGCATTCTGATATAAATACCACTGCAAAGCATTATGCGGCCTCTGAAGACGCCCACAGACGCCAGGCCGCAAAGATTGATCCGTATTCCGAATGATTTTATTTGTGGAACTTTTTCTTTATAAATATAGCAATCTTAGAACATAATGCTTTGATAAATTCAATTATTAATATTACAAGTTTCTTTAAAAACGAACCTATTGCCGAAAACAGTTTGTATGCTGAATTATCCGATAGGTTCTTTTTGTTTTCGGGCTTTTTGTATTCGTATTGAGTAATTTCACCGTCTTCAGAAATATATCCAACCTTTTCGTAGGCTTCAACTTCGGTAGGAAGATTCTTCTTTTTAAGTCTGTTATCTGTAATCTTTTGAATTCCCGATGCAACAACGGCTGTAATGGGAACACCCACAATCATACCTACAATCTGGAAAAATCCGCCAAAAAGCGTGATTGAAAAGATAATCCAGAAGCTTGTAAGGCCTGTAGATTGAGATAAAATCTTTGGTCCTAAGTAGTTTCCGTCAAATTGCTGCAATATGATAATGAAAATTGCAAAATAAAGGGCTTTCATGGGATCTACGAGTAAAATAATCAAAATACTAGGGATTGCTCCGATATATGGACCAAATATTGGCACGATGTTTGTAACGCCTACAACAACGCTTATAAGCACTGCATAAGGCATTTTCATAATCAAACAGCATACATAACAAATTATACCGATGATTAAAGAATCAATTACTTTACCGGTTAAGAATCCAATAAATGTTCTGTGAGTAAATCTGATGGCATCAATAAACTTGTTTGCGCTTTTTCTGCTAAGTGTCGCATAACAGAGTCTTATGCTTCCGGCTGCAAACTTTTCTTTACCCGATAATACATAAATTGAAATAATAAGTCCGATAATAAAGTTCCAAACAAAATGTAGAATCTTCATTAAGCTTGCAGAAACTGAATTAAGCAAACTGTTTATGTTTGGAAGTAAAAACTTTTGAAGGCTTGGAAGCACTATATCTCTTAAAAAGTCATCGGCTTCTGTTGTGTAGTTATCAAGGGATTTCATCAAAAATGCCGCTATTTCAGGGTTCTTTTTTGACAAATCGTTAAGCCAGGTGCTGATGTTTTCTGTATATGTTGAAAACTGAGAAATTAAGCTTTGTAAACTTAAATATAATTGGGGAATAACTGTTGCAAAAAAGGTGTAAATTAAGAATAAAACTATTAAAAGCGTTAAAGTAACGCAAATCATACGGATGTGTTTACTTCTTTTTTTATCTTTACCAAGAATATTCTTTGAATTAAACCAGGGAAGAATCCACTTCTTTTCAATGACATTAAGTAACGGGGTCATTAAATATGCCATTATTAAACCGTAATAAATAGGTGCAAGCACACGATTGACGTTTTTTATTCCCTTTAAAATGGAGTCTAGTCTAAAGAAAAGAAAATAAGCTAGCATAATCGCAATAGCTGTAAAGAATATTGTAAGACCTATTTTCACATACTTATTGTCAGAAGTTAGTTTCATTGTTTATTAATCCCCGTATGATAATATTTTGTGTGGAAAAACATCCTCACATATATATCAGTATACCATGTATTATTATTTTTTTGTTAATATGTGTTATACTTGATATAGATTTTTTATTAATATTTTTGAGGAATTTATGGAGTTACAAAGAGTTTTAAGTTTAGTAAGAAAAGCCGTAGACGATTATGAAATGATTAATGACGGAGATAAAATTGCAGTCGGAATTTCAGGCGGAAAGGACTCTCTTACTTTATTAAAAGCACTCTCCCATTTAAAGAAATTTTATCCAAAGAAGTTTGATTTGTTTGCCGTTACTGTGGATCTTGGTTTTAATAATTTAAACTTAGATAAAATCAAAGTTTTTTGTAAAGAATTAGATGTTGAATACATCATAGTTAAAACAGATATAGCTCAAATTGTTTTTGAAGAAAGAAAGGAATCAAATCCTTGCTCTTTATGCGCCAAAATGAGAAAAGGGGCTCTAAATAACGCTTTAAAAGAAAGAAACATTAACAAAGTGGCATATGCACATCATAAAGATGATGTAATCGATACAATGATGATGTCACTTATTTACGAAGGCAGATTTCACACCTTCTCTCCTGTCACATATTTAGACAAAACAGATCTTTATGTGATAAGGCCCCTGATTTATATGAATGAAGCCGATGTTATCGGTTTTGTTAATAATTATGATATTCCCGTTGTAAAAAGTCCCTGTCCTGTTGATAAGACCACAAAGCGTGAATACGTTAAGAATCTTGTTAAACAGATTAACAGAGATAATCCGGGAGTAAAAGAAAGAATGTTTACTGCCATTAAAGACAGTAACATTAATGGATGGACATTGTAGGTATCGGGTGATTTTTAAGTTTTTTGGGGGAAGAAACTTTGCAAATTACGCTTGATAAAACAATTGAATTGGCTAAGCTTTACAGTAAGCCGATTATCGTCTTTTCATACAAAGACCATCATCTTAATATTGTTTATTTCAGCGATTCTGTGCCGGCTCTTTATGGTTATAATGAGTCTTCTTTTATAGAGCACATTAAAAAGGATGCTCTCTCTTTTGTTTCAGACTACGATGCACAATATATTATTAAAGGTTTAGACAGGTGTATAGAGGATGATACGCCATACCCTGTCAGTGTTCAGGTGCGGCATTTTGACGGAAGTCTTGTGTTCTTTGACGGAACATTTTCCTATATTGGATCAGATGAAGATTCTTATATCTTCCTTTGCGTTCTTTCCGGTGAATCAGGTAAAGTAGACAAAAAGAACACTGAGACATTGAACGAAGCTTATGATAAAAGATACAAGCAGGCCATTGAATTTGCAAAGGTTTTGACCTGGGATTATGACATTATAAACGGCAGGTTAATTAATTGTAACAACTTATGCCCTTTTAATGATGAAAGTCTTATTGCAAAGAAATTCCCTGACAGAATGATTGATGAAGGCGTAGTTTCTTTAAGCGATTATGCCATGTTTTTAAGCAATATAGAAAAGATACGTAAAGGTTATCCCGGCGTATCTTATGAATGCTGGCATTTTTATTCTGAAGCTAAGCAGCCAATGTATTTAAGAGTTTCTTATACAACTGAATTTGATAAAGACAATAATCCTATTGTCGCTCATGCAATGGGAATAGATCTTTCCGAACAAAAGAATGCGGAAATTAACTTTAAACAGCGTACTAACGGATTCTTAAGGATGAATCCCGATTCCTTGGCGACATTTCAGTTAAACGTTACCAAGAATCTATGTAATGAAAGCACCACTACCACATCTTCTCTGGCTTCATTGGCTAAACTGGATTCTTTGGACGATTTAATTTCAGAAATAGTAAATCTAATTTCCGATAAAAATGAAGGTATTCATTTTATCAATACATTTTCAAGGGATGGAATGATTTCAGCATATAACGCAGGAATATTCCAGCTTAAATACGAGCATCATTTGCCCGGTAAGAGCTCTAAAGATGAATGGGTAAGAACAACCGTTGATATCGTTAAGAACCCCTTCTCGAGCGATATAGAGGCTATATTACACATAGTAAGTATTCAACATCAAAAAACCATTGATTCTTTAATAAACGGTACGGTTCAAAGAGAATATGATTTTATAGCATTAGCCTATTTAAAAACTGATTCATACGTTATTATTGACAGATTCAACCATGACTTAAGTGATGAATCACCTAATTTCATGGAGCATTTCCGTGCTCTATTTGCTGATCTTATTCAAAGCGAAAGTGAACTAAACAAACTGTATGCCGAATTTAAGATTGAAAACCTGGTTGAAAAAATAAACACTTACGGTGAATATACTATTCAGTTTAATTCAAGTGATGATCCTGAAAAGAATCATCACCGAATTCTTCGCTTTTCTTTCTTAAACAGCCGAAGGGACATTATTTCTATATCCTGTAGAGATACAACAAAGCTTTACAATGAGGAATTAAAGCAAAAAGAAAAATTATCGGAAGCCCTATTTGAGGCAGAAAAAGCAAACAGAGCAAAATCTGACTTTTTATCCTTGGTAAGCCACGATATACGTACTCCATTAAACGGTATCATGGGTATGACTCAACTTGCCTTAAAGGAAGAGGTAAATGAAAAGGTAAAAGAATACCTTGAAAAGGCTGAAATGTCTTCAAGTTTCTTGCTTGGCTTAATAAATGATTTGCTTGATATGTCAAAAATTGAATCCGGTAAAGTGGAATTAAAGCCTGATAAATATACCTTTGACGAGTTTAAAGATTATTTAAATTCTGTTATCTTACCGCTTTGTCAGAAGAAGAATCTAACCTTTACAATAGAGCCTGAAGACATTGTAAACTGCATCATAATAGATAAACTTCGCTTTAACCAGATTATATTTAACTTACTTTCTAATTCCTGTAAGTACACAAATGAAGGCGGACATATTTTACTTAAAATTCACTGTGAACGTGTCAGTGATGAGCTCTGTATAGGAACCTTTATTGTAAAAGATGACGGAATCGGAATGAGTGAAGAATTCCAGGAGCATTTATTTGAAACCTTCTCTCAGGAAAACAGAATGAACTTTAACCACAATGAAGGAACAGGTCTTGGCCTTGCTATAACTCATAGTTTAATTGAACTAATGGGTGGAGAAATATCTGTTGAATCAGAAATCGGTGTGGGATCTACATTTACAGTTCAATTAACCTTTAAGTATTTTGATGAAGAAGAAAAAACAAAGGAAAGTGAAGAATCAATTGAACCTATTTCTTCCGAACAAGAATCCAATTCCTCTAATGAAACAATGAATTATGAAGGAAAGAATTTCCTCCTTTGTGAAGACAATATTATTAACCAGGAAATCGGTATTGAAATACTTACAAAGCTTGGTGCTTCTGTTACTGTTGCAGATGATGGAGAGCTTGGTGTAAGGGCATTTACTGAGAGTCCAATTAATCACTACTCTGCTATCTTTATGGACATTAGAATGCCCAATATGGATGGTTTAAATGCTTCCAAGGTTATAAGAGCATTAGATAGGGAAGACGCAAAGCAAGTTCCTATAATAGCAATGACAGCCAATGCAATGAGCGAAGACAGAATGGAATGTGTTGAAGCCGGCATGAATGCCTTCATTGCAAAACCTATTGATGTAAAAGAATTGTATAAGATAATGCAAAACATAATAAAGTAATTAAAAAACAGCCCGATATGCGGGCTGTTTTTTGGGGTGATAATTGTGATGAGGTTAATTATATTAATCTATGTGTTAATTAATATAATGTGGAAACGTATAAAAACTAATTCTTGTAAGTCGGAATAACCAAATAGTTACCTGTTTTTAATACCGACTCATCTGAAAGATTATTTATAAAAATGATTTCATCAATAAGGCTGTCATATGAATCATAACCTTCTGTATAATATTCTTTTGCCAAATCATAAACGGAATCGCCGGCTGAAATCTGAACGCTTACATAATGCTTATATAAAGGAGCTTCGGAACCGTCTGAAGCCACACTCTTAATGGAAAATGTAAGAACGGCTGCAATTACAAAAAGAATTAATGAAATTGAGAAAATCAAGATTCTTCTCTTTAATTCTCGTTCTCTTCTTGTTCTGTTATTAATGATTCTCTGTTCACTGTAACTGATTCGACTGTTAGCTATTGTATTCATATTTACCTCTTATCGAAAAGATGTTCAGAACATCCGTTTGCCTTATGCCTATATAATACAGAACATTTATTCGCTTGTCAACACTTTTCTCGAACAAATTTTCTGAATATATGTTTGCATATTTGCCGAACATATGTTATGATTTATGTAAATAAAGGAGGAATACCTATGGCTAATGGAATTACAGGAAAGCAACAGGAAGTTCTTGAATTTTTAAAACAGGTTATTTTGGAAAGAGGATATCCGCCGTCAGTTCGCGAAATTTGCGAAGGCGTTAATTTAAAATCTACATCTTCTGTTTTTGCTCATTTGGAAGCACTTGAGAAGAAAGGATATATTAAGAAAGACCCTACAAAGCCCCGTGCCATTGAAATATGTGATGATTCATTTCAGATGGTTAGAACGGAAACCGCAAGTATTCCTGTTGTTGGAACAGTTGCTGCAGGTCAGCCCATTTTGGCAGAACAAAACATTGAATACTACTTCCCTATTCCCATGGAACGTGTTCCCAGAAATCAGGCTTTTATTTTAAAAGTTAAGGGAGATTCAATGATCAATATTGGAATCATGAACGGTGACTGTGTTTTGGTTGAATCCACTGAAACCGCTTCAAACGGCGATGTTGTTGTAGCTTTGATAGATGATTCCGCTACAGTAAAGACTTTTTATAAAGAAAACGGTCATATTCGTCTTCAGCCCGAAAACGATACCATGGATCCCATCATTGTTAATGATTGTGCTATTCTTGGTAAAGTCTTTGGTGTGTATAGATTTTATAAGTAATTAAAAAGAAAAGGCAGCCTTCATGGCTGCCTTATTTTTATTCAACTGATTCAGTTTTTGCATCTTTCCAAATTCGTTCAAGGTTATAATAATCTCTGGATTCGGGTTGAAATAAATGAATAATGAAATCGCCGTAATCAACCAAAATCCAATTTGCAAGCTGATAACCTTCTGTTTGCTTAGGATGTAAGCCTTCCTTAGAAAGAGTCTCTCCTATTTCATCGCAAATGGCATGAAGCTGGTTCTGATTTGAGCCTGTTGCAATTATAAAATAATCGGCAATAGATGATAATCCTTCAATGTTTAATACCTTTACATCATAACCTTTCTTTTCCAAGATGGCGTCAACTGCTTTATAAACATAATCTTTAATTTCTGCCATTAATGTTTCTCTCCTACATAGAAATTATATGTTTCTTCCGTAATCGGATTTATAGCATATTTTTTTGATTGAAGATGTTCTAATGTATCGGATAAAATCATTCTGATAGATTCATCCAGATCATTAAATGCCATCTCTCTTATTTCCTGTAATCTTTTTTGCTTATATCTGCCGGGCTCGATATAATCGGCCACAAAAACAATTTTGTCAAGCAAAGTCATATTGGGTCGACCGGTAGTATGATATATTATTGAATCAAGAATTTCGGGATCTGTTATCTCAAAATCTTTGGTTGCAAAATATGCTCCGAGTTTTGCGTGAAGTAACTGAGGGTTTCTTCTTTCAATCTCGTTATACTCTATTCCATATTTTTCTGCCATTGGAATAAACTTTTTTGTTTTATATGCCTTCGCGCAATCGTGGACAAGCCCTGCCGCTTCCGCTTTCTTTATGTTATAGCCATATCTCATGGCTAAAGCCGCTGCAATGTATGAAACGGCAACAACATGATTATATCTGTCTTTTTTTAGCTTTTTGGAAAGTTTCTTTTTAATGCTGTCTAAATCATTATCTCTCATTTTCCATCTCCTTATAAAGTGCGTTTCTTAAAATATAATCATATACTTTTGCAGGAAGAAAACTTCCCGCATCTATTCCGTCTTTTATATTTTGCCTTATCTGAGTGGATGAAACATCGATTTTATCGCATTTAATCAACAAAATTTTAGCATCAAACTTTTCAACATATGAAGCAATGAGGATTTTTGCTTTATCTTCATCGGCATCTCCTCTTAATGCCACCAAAACAGTTGATTTTTCAAATATGATATCGGGATTTTTCCATTTTATCATATTTTCCAAACTGTCATATCCGATTATAAAAAATATTTCATCATTGGGGTTTTTATCTTTATATTCGGATATTGTTTCATATGAATAACTGTTTTTTTCTTTTGAACTCTCAAATGTAGATAAATAAAAATTAGGATAATCGGAAATAGCTAAATTAACCATATTAACCCTATGGTTAACGTCCAAAACGCCCGTTTTCATGTATGAAATTCCGCTTGGAATAAATATAACCTTATTAAGCTTATATGTTTCCATAGCTTTATTTGCAATCCATAAATGTCCGTTATGAATCGGATTAAAAGTTCCCCCGAATAATCCTATTTTCATATTTGCCTCACATAGTTATTTGGGAAGTTCAATCTTTTTGTTCTTTTTATCTTCTTTGTATAAAACAATCTTTTTTCCGATAACCTGAACTACCAAAGATCCTGTTCTTTCAGCTAAAATCTGAGCAATTTCATTGGGATCCTCGGTACAATTGTTTAATACTGTAATCTTAATAAGCTCATGAGTATTAAAACATTCCCTTACAGCTTCTGTAATTTCCGGAGTAAGCGTACTTTTACCAATCTGAAATACAGGGGAAAGATTGCTTGCAAGACTCTTTAAATAAGCTCTTTGTCTTGAATTCATATTATCCTCCGTTTATTTATAATAATCAAAAGAAAAACCATACATCTTTACAGTGTCGCCTTCTTGAATTCCAAGTTCTTCAAGTCTGTCAAGAATACCGTTATCTTTAAGGAATTCCTGGAAGAATTTAAATCCTTTTTCAGAATCAAGATTTGTGTAACCAAGCATCTTTTCAATTCTTGGTCCTTCAACGACATACTGTTTCTCTTTGGCATCATATGATACTTCAAAAGGTTCATTTGAGTAAAGCCCGCCAAATTCGGGAACCATTTCAGGTTCAAATGTAATGGACTTTTTAGGATACTTTGAAAGAAGCTCGTAAATATGCAAAAGTAAGGGCTTTACGCCTTCTTTGGTTGCTCCGCTTATGGGGAACACTTCATATCCCTGCGGCTCAAATTCCTTTTTAAGTTTTGAAATAATAGCTTCTTTATCTTCGCAAACATCCATCTTGTTTGCGGCAATTATCTGAGGTTTCTTTGCTACATCAGAGCCATATTTCTTTAACTCTTCATTTATTGCATATATATCCGCTATAGGGTCTCTGCCTTCTGTTGAAGCTGCATCAATTACATGGACAAGTATTCTTGTTCTTTCGATGTGACGAAGGAAATCAAGGCCTAAGCCTACGCCTTCGCTTGCGCCTTCAACAAGACCCGGAATATCTGCAACAACAAAACCGCCGACACCTTCCATATCAACCACACCTAAGTTAGGCTGAAGTGTGGTGAAATGATAGTTTGCAATCTTTGGCTTTGCGTTAGAAATAACAGAAAGAAGGGTCGACTTACCGACATTGGGGAAACCTACCAATCCAACATCCGCGATGGATTTAAGCTCCATTAAAATAGTAAGTTCTTTTGCTGGCTGACCGGGCTTTGCATACTTAGGAGCCTGCATTGTGCTTGTTGCATAATGCTGGTTACCAAGTCCGCCTCTTCCGCCTTCTAAAAATACAACTCTTCTGTTGTCGCCGGACATATCAAGTAAAATCTTTCCACTTGCTTCGTCTTTTATTACAGTTCCTTCGGGAACTTTTAAAACGATATCTTCTCCGTCTTTACCACGACAGTTCTTTTTACCGCCGGGCTCACCGTCCTGAGCGTGATAATGTTTATTAAAACGGTATTCGGTAAGAGTATTCATTCCTTCATCGATTTGAAAAATAACGCTGCCGCCGTGTCCGCCGTCTCCGCCGTCAGGACCGCCGTCGGGAACATATTTTTCTCTTCTGAAAGAAACATGTCCGTCTCCGCCTTTTCCACTTCTTACATATATTTTTGCTCTGTCTGCAAACATAGATTACCTCACTTTATTAAAACAATTCTACCATAAACTTTGTTTGGTAACTACAAAAAAAGGGCTTCGTTAAGTACGAAACCCTTTTAAAAGCGAAAGTTCGAAAATTACTTTTCTACAGGATAAACAGAAGCCTGCTTCTTGTCTCTTCCTGCTCTTTCAAAGCGAACAACACCATCAACAAGCGCGAATAATGTGTCGTCACCACCGCGTCCAACATTAACACCGGGATGAATCTTTGTACCACGCTGTCTATATAAAATGTTGCCGGCTTTAACGAACTGTCCGTCTGCTCTCTTCGCACCTAATCTCTTAGATTCGGAGTCTCTACCGTTCTTGGTAGAACCAACACCCTTTTTATGAGCGAATAATTGAAGGTTCAATTTAATCATGGTCTACACCTCCTATTGTCAGTTTCAAATTCTTAGGATAATCATTTTGGATTTCATTCAATCCAAGTTTCATAGATTCGATAAATAACTGAACTTTGTCATTATCGAAATCTCTTACCATAACTTTAAGATAACCATCTTTTTGAGATACGTCACACTTAACATGAGCTATCTCATCAATTGAGTTGGCACAATTAATTGTAAGTATTGAAATCGCGGCACATACAATATCTTTTCCTGCATTTGCAAAATCAGAATGTCCCTTGCTTTCAAAGCCAACATATTTATTATCTTTGTTACGATATATGGTTACTTCCGTCATATTACACCGTATTACGCGTTAATCTTTTCAATCTTAACCTGAGTGTATGCTTGTCTATGACCGTTCTTCTTGTGATAACCTGTTTTTCTCTTGTACTTGTAAACGATAACCTTTTTAGCCTTGCCCTGATCTAATACAGTTGCAGTAACGTTAGCATCAGCAACGTCCTTACCAACCTTAAGCTTATCAGCGCTAACAGCGATTACGTTATCAAATGTAACAGATGCTCCTGCTTCTGCGTCAAGCTTTTCAACACGAATCACATCGCCCTCGGAAACCTTATACTGCTTTCCTCCGGTAGCAATAATAGCGTACATAGTTTGTACCTCCTATATCTAAACCTTTTAAGGTTTTACTCGCCAGCTTCGGTGATATACAATTATGTAAACATGCAATTGTACATACTTATACCTCACTGTGCGGCATACTCAAATATAATAACAAGGTAAATATCCTTTGTCAATGACTTTTTATTTTTTATTTCGCAAGTAATCTAAGGCCTTTTTAAAGTGAGCCGGTAACTCTGAATCAAATTCTATATATTCATTCTTTGACGGACTTATAAAACCGATGCTCTTTGCATGAAGCATCTGCCCCTCACAATGTATAGGCTCTTTTCTTGGCATATAAACAGGATCGCCCATTAAAGGATGTCCGATATGCGACATATGGACTCTTATCTGATGAGTCCTTCCTGTTTCAAGCTTTAATTCAATGTATGTATATTCTTTAAAGCGTTCAAGCACTTTATAATGAGTTATTGCTCTTTTACCTGTATTTGATACACACATTTTCTTTCTGTCTATCGGGTTTCTTTCTATATATGTATCAATCGTTCCTTCATCATCTTTTAAAACACCGTGAACTATGGCGTGATAAATTCTGTTTGCGGAATGTTCTTTTAACTGAGCCGCAATTTTGCCATGTGAAAAATCATTTTTACATATTATTAAAAGTCCCGATGTATCTTTATCTATTCTATGGACAATGCCCGGCCTTAAAACGCCGTTAATGCCACTTAATCGACCGCTTAAATGAAATAACAGGGCATTTACCAATGTGTCTTCATAATGGCCTGCGCTTGGATGCACCACCATGCCCTGGGGCTTATTTACTATACATACATCCTCATCTTCATAAACTATATCAAGAGGAATGTTTTGAGGCTTTATGTCAGGCTCAACAGAATCGGGAACCTGCAATTTGATTTCATCATCAGCCTTTAATCTGTAATTTGACTTTTTAATTACAGAATTAATGGTAAGTAACCCGTCATCTATTTGTTTTTGTATGTAAGAACGGGAAAATGAGGGAAGAATCAATGCCAAATACTTATCGACTCTTTCTCCTTCATCATCCTCTGAAACAATAAATACATATTCTTTCATTAAGCACCTATATATCTCTTAACTTCTTTTCTACAAGTCTTAAAAAGTTTAAATCGTCCTCTTTATAGACAAACAAGAGTAAAATTGCAATTAAAAGCGTTGAAATAGTAACAAAAATATCTGCCACATTAAATATAGGGAAATTAATTACGCTTATATAAATAAAGTCAACCACAAAACCATACATAAGCCTGTCAATTAAATTACCTATTGCTCCGCAAAGGATAAAAGAAAGATAAATATGAATCGAAACATATCTCTTTTTTGCGGGTGTCTTTACCATAACGTATAAAGAAGCAAGAGTCACAAATATAGCAACCATTACAAAGAAAGACTTCTGGTTTTTTAATAGACCAAATGCGGCACCTGTGTTTTCTAAGTACCTAAACTCCATTATTCCATCGATAATTGAAACGGAAGGATGGTCCTTAAGCTTTATAATTGCAAAGTATTTACTTACTCTGTCAATTGCCAGGCCAAGTATAAATAAAACAACATCTATGATATATAAAGTTTTTTTATTTATTGCTTTAGAATTCACTTTTAATCCTCATCTTTAAAGTTGATTTCACTGATTGCTTCTTTGATAAGCTTTTGATCAACACCTTTTATAAGTGTAGCTTTTCCGATTTTATTAAGTAAAACAATATTAATTGAATTAATATCATTCTTTTTATCGTTTAAAAGCCTTTTGAAAATCTCTTCTTCTGCTTTTTTGTCTACCTGAATTGAAATAGGAAGATTAAATGGAACAAACATATCTCTTATTTCATAATAGTCTTCCATGGAAATCATATTGCTCTTCCATGAAATATATGCTTCTGCAACACAGCCTAAAGAAAGAGCTTCGCCGTGAAGGTATTCACCTGCGAAATAGCTTTCAACAGCATGGCCTATAGAGTGTCCAAAATTAAGTAAAGCCCTGTCGCCCTTTTCAAAAGGATCTCTTTCAACAACAGCTTTCTTAATGTTTATTGATGTTTCAAGCATATTTGCAATGGTTTCTTTATCCTTATCGCAGATTTCATACATGTTTTCAATAAGCCACATATAAAACTTCTGATCGGCGATAAGACCATGTTTCATTATTTCTGCAAAGCCTGAGTAGTATTCTCTGTCAGGCAATGTATCCAATGTCGAAAGGTTCATATAAATTAAAGAAGGCATATCAAAGACACCGATAGTGTTTTTGATTCCTTCAAAATCAACCCCTGTTTTACCGCCGATTGATGCATCTGCCATTGCAAGTAAGGTGGTGGGTAAATTTACATGAGCCACACCGCGCTTATAGATAGAAGAAACAAATCCGGAAAGGTCTGAAACCACTCCTCCGCCAATGCTTATAACAACATCGGATCTTGAAAAATTAACGGACAAAAGGTATTTTGCAAGGTCTTCAACAACAGACATATCCTTTGATGCTTCTCCTGCTTTAAATACATATTCATGTACTTTTAAACCTTCAATCTTTTTAAGTTCTTCTTTAACTTCCTTTTCATATAAAGGAAAAACATTTGAATCAGAAACCAGGCATACACACTTTATGTCAGGGAAAATGTCCTTTAACATAGAAGATAATTCATCAAAGGATTCCTTTGTCACAATGTTATAGCTGCTAACTTTTTTGCTTGTTACTGTAATATCCATTTAGTAATAATCCTTTCGGGTAAAAATAAGAAATCCTGCCATTTGCATGACAGGATTAATCAGCTTTTATAAAGCATCAAATGCACCGGTCAAAGCATCTTGAAATTCACCGGACACATCAACACTTGCCGGAGTGGCAATAAAGATAAAGTTTGAAATCTTTTGAAGATTTCCGCCTACTGCAATGCAGGCACCGGTAACTATATCCAATACTCTTTGGGAAATTGAAATATCAACACCCTCAAAGTTAATAAGAACGGTTTTGTTCTCAAGTAATGTTTCAACCATTTCCCTAGCTTCATCAAAAGCCTTGGGTTTAAATACACAAACTGAAGAATCGTTCATTTGAATCCTCCTACGCGGAACTTCATGCGACTTCTTTTCGTTTACCTTAGCCTTTGGCTCTTCAACAGTGTTCTTTGAAGGTTCGGGCTCTTCTACATAATCGTCTTCGTCATCATAATCGTATTCATCATCATTATCATTGCCGATATTCATCATAGCGGCTAACCGATTCATTACTCCCATTTAGCAGTCTCTCCTTAAACTAACGAATAATTTCTTACTCCAAAAATCCCTGTACCAACTCGGACCATTGTGGCCCCTTCCTCAATTGCTACTTCATAGTCTCCGGTCATTCCCATGGAATAAGTCCCCATAGAAACATTATCGATGTTTTGACTTTCTATGTCAATGCCCAATCGCTTTAACTCGTTAAAATACTGCCTGTTATCTTCAGGGTTTTCAACAAATGGAGCAATGGTCATAAGCCCCTTTATACGCACGTTTTTTAGCGTAGAAACTTCTTTTACAAGGTTAAGCAAATCTTCCTTAAACACACCAAATTTGGTATCTTCTTTTGCCACATTAACTTCGATCAAGACATCGGTTATTACATTGTTTTTTTCTGATTCTTTTTGAATAACTTTTGCAAGTTCAAAGCTGTCGACACTATGAATAAGGCAAGTTTTTCCGATTAAATATTTAACCTTGTTTTTTTGCAAATGACCAATCATGTGAAAGCGAGCATCTTTAGGCATCACTTCGTATTTATCCACAAGTTCCTGAACTTTGTTTTCTCCAAAATCTCTGACACCTGCGTCATAAGCTTCCATAAGGTCTTCAACAGGCTTTGTCTTACTTACAGCAATCAATAATACATCAGAATCATTTCTTCCTGATTTTTCAATTGCCTTATGAACATTTGCTCTAACTGTTTCAAGATTTTCTTTAATCATTTTAATCTCCGGTTTAATATACAAAATCTTTATCCGTGACTATGGAAGCATCAAGAGCTATATAGTCATAGGCTCTTAGTCCATAAGCAGAATAGGCATCAATAATAGAATACTCATCATTTGAATTCTTTATATCAATTCTGTTAAAGTCGGCATATCCTTTATTAATGTTAAATACACCGATTACTTTTTCGGTTTTTCCAAGTACCAAGGTGTTATTGTCAAGGGTTGATACCGCTTCATTAGGCATTATAAGTTTGTCCCCGTATTTTAGGGCAATGGAATCAATTAAGTAATAATCCTCTTCCTCTTTAATTATGTTAACCGAAACTGCCTTTACAGATCCGGCTGCATCTTCTTCTCTTAAAACCGTATAATCGGAAGAATTTCCTCCGTGAGTGATGAATTTCTTATCAACTACAAAGAAATCTTTTTGAGCTATTGAAGAATTTGGAATCTTTAATCCCTTATCAACATCAAGCATAAGTTCAATATCTACAAAACGGTCCTTACAAAAAGTAATCATTGAATTTGTAAAGGTTAATTCAATAATTGATTCTTTTTCAAGTTCTTTTACCAAACGAACTTTACCCCAGGAAGAATCAAGGGTTTTAGAAAATTTAACTTCAACATAATCGTTATTTGTAATTGCTTCAACGTCTTTATTTGGCACCAGTATGGCAATAGACCAGACTTCGTTTTTAACGTATTTATAAACAAAGTCTCCGGAAGCGACAAGCGCGTCATTTAACACTTCTTCACGAGTATACTTTTCTTCGTCAAAATCTTCTGCCGTAAGGTCATCTGCTTTCTTTAATTCATAGTCATCTTTATAAAAAGTGACTATGCCTGAATCTTTTGCTCTGACATAATCGATAATATCATTTGAATGACCTTCTGATATCTCGTTTACTTCTCCGATAATTCTTCTGTTTTCTATCTGAGATAATTCATTTCCGATTTTTTGTTCAAAAGTTAATGACTGAGCAAAGGAAGTATCATCAAAATTCTTAGAGAATAATTGAATCTCCTGTCTTAAAGAAAAAAGCTCCGAATCAGAAAGGGAATTGTCTCTGGCAGGATCTTTGCCAATCAAATCAGCAAGCTTACCTGTTTCATCAATACAAAACAAAAGGTTGTTAAATCCGGCTCTTTCGCCTTCACGCATTAAAAGATTTATATATCCGCTGTATTCAGATTCCACAGGAATCTCTTCTCTTATGGCTATTCCGGTGTAAATTCTGTTTTCGGACAAAGAACCTACTTTAACCTGATAACCTTTAATGGAAGTGCTTTTCATTGACATTACAATACAGATAATAATGTAAATAAAAATGGCAACAAAAATAAACATACCGGGATCTATCTTTATGCCGCCTGCTTTATTATATTCATTTTTGCTGTCGTTTTTGCCTGTAGCCATTGTACTCCTTAGAAAAAAGCCCCGACCATACCGCCGGGGCTTGATACTTTAAATAAATTATAACGAAATAATAACTTTTGACTTTGCCTTATCTGATAACTCTGATTCTGTTAAAGAAACAGCTACAACAAAATCAACCCCAAACTTTTCACCAACTTTTTCAAGTTTATCGATGCAGGCATCCATATCATCTTTTTCTGCCTTTGAGATGGGGAAGAAACTATCTAAATACATCTGTTCAAGATCGTGATCCTGCGAAATTATTCCGCATACAAAACCTAGGAATTCACTGAAATTTTCAATAAAATAATCGGACACATCAATTAATCTTACTTTGTTGTTGAGCTCATACATGTTCTTTGCGCTCTTGTCCAAATAAACGATGTTACCCGATACATTCTTTATTTCGGTATTTACTTTGTCTAGCAGGTGTTTGGTTTTACCCTTGCCCTTTTCGCCAACAATTAACTGTACCATTGTAAACCCTCCGTCCTGTTTTTCATCTTTAAGGATGATAATATTATTATAGTTTATGCCCTCTTAAAATACAACATTAATTTATTATTGTACGCAACATTTGCGTCATTTCTTCATATAAATTATCTCTTGAATCAGAACCTAGTACCACAGCTATATAAGGATTTGAATAAGCGTCTCTTACCAAAAGCAAAAGACAATAACCCGCTTCAGATGTAGTGCCTGTTTTGCCGCCTACAACGGTTACATTTTCAGGAAGCGAATAAAGACCTCTGAAAAACTGGTTTGTAGACTTACCTGTTGCAGTTAAATCGGTTCCGTTTTTATCATGATAGGTTGTTGAATACTCGTTTGATTGAATAATTTCAAGAAGCTCGGGATACTTTACAAATTCATTGAATATTAAATATAAATCATATGCGGATGTATAGTGATTTTCTCCGCCAAGTCCGCTGGCATCTGTAAAGTTTGAAGAGGTAGCACCAAGTTTTCTTGCTTCCTCATTCATTAATTTAGCAAACTCTTCTTCTGTTCCGCTTACATGACATGCTATAGCAATTGCAGCATCGTTATAAGATGAAATCAAAGCTAAATGAAGAGCCTGATCAAGAGTCAGTGTATCGCCGGTTCTTAACCCTAATTTAACGGCATCATCGGGTAACTTTGAGCAAGCATCCGTACAAACTATAGTTTCATCGATATCACAATGTTTTAAAGCAATTAATGCAGTAAATATCTTAGTGATACTTGCGGGATACTTCTGTTCAAATGCATTTTGTGCAAACAATACTTTTTTGTTGTTAATATCAACAAGCAAACCTGCGCCGGCATTTGCAAGATTATATTTTTCCGTATAATCTTCGGTAAAAGAAGCCAGATCAAAGGCATATCCGTTTAACAAAGCATTATTCTTCGAAAACTCAAGGCCGGTATTTCCTTCTTCCTCAATTTGAAAACTAGAAAATGGCATCCTGATTTCGGCTTTTGAACAAGCCGAAAGTGAAGATGCCACTAAAATCATTATTAGAATGAAAACAAATTTATTTGTACATTTCACGCCACTCTAAATCTCCACGATCCAATGATTTAATCAATAATTCCGCGCTTGCAAGGTTCGTAGCAAGTGGAATGTTATGCATATCACATAATCTCATAAGATTGCTTACATCAGGCTCGTGAGTCTTTTGTGTAAGCGGATCTCTTAAGAAAATAACAAGGTCGATCTGGTTATGTTCAAGCTGTGCACCTATCTGCTGTTCGCCGCCAAGATGACCGGCGAGGTATTTGTGAACGTTTAGATTTGTAACCTCTTCAATCAATCTTCCGGTTGTTCCGGTAGCATATAAATCATTTTTGCTCAAAATTCCCCTATATGCTATGCAGAAATTCTGCATAAGCTTTTTCTTTGCATCATGAGCAATCAATGCGATATTCATCTAAACTCCTCCAATTTTTATATACTGCTTCCCATAAATGAAAGCTCTTTTTTATCTCGTACAGGTTTGTTTCGCAGTCGCACATTCAAAACAAAACCTATGCCTATATACAAACTTACCAAAGACGTCAGTCCATAACTTACAAAAGGAAGGGGAAGGCCTGTATTAGGCAAAATGTTTGTGGCTACACCTATATTAAAGAATCCTTGTATGCCAACAAGTGAGCCCATTCCGATTGCTATAACTCTTCCGTCTATCTCTTTAATCTTTCTTGCTATCATAAAACACTCAATTGCTATAGCAAAAAGAAGTAAAATCACAAGTAAGGAACCTAAGAAACCAAGCTCTTCACCAATAACTGCAAATACAAAGTCATTCTGAGGTTCGATAATATAATTTCCGTTTTTTAAAGAATCAATTTGATTGTTGTTTAGGCCTTTTCCGAATAACCTGCCGGAACCTATGGCAATTTCAGAATTTAATTGCTGATAAGCATCATCGGCATATTTATCGGGATAAATCTTTGCCATAATACGCTGTCTTTGATAATCGTCTATTATGCTCTGCCCTTCTTTTAGAATCATACTAAATAGAATGATTACAGATGGCACTAATAGAGCAATTGCGCCAACAATAAATTTCCAACTTATTCCTGCAATAAATAATAGAATAACAAATACTGTAGCAATTACAATACTTGTTGATAAATCCGGTTGCAAAAGAGTAAGTCCCAACGGCACACCACACAGTAATATATAACTTACAACAAATCTCACTGTGTTAATTCTATCCTTATATTTCATGATAAACTGTGCAAAAAAAATAATCAATATTATTTTAGCAGTTTCCGAAGGCTGAAATGTGATACCGGCAATGCTAAACCATCTTGCAGAACCATGGGATGAACGACCGACGATTCTTACCGCCAAGAGCAATCCCACCATAATAATGTACCAAAGCCAATAAAACCTAAGAATAATCTTATAATCGAAAAGCGAAACAACCACCATTAAGAAAACTCCCAGAATGGATCCAAGAAGCTGCTTTTGCTGAAGTTCAGGGGCCGCACTTCCGATAATAAGAATACCTAAAATATTGGTACATAAAACGAAAAATATTAACTTAAAATCATAATCCTTAATCTTTAGGTTTTTAAACATTTTCTCACTCGTTGTTTATATTATTGCATAAATGACTTAATGAACTCTTACCGATGTTTTCAAGTACAATTTTGCCCTGTGACAAAAAGGCGATTTTAGAAACCATTTTAGGCCTTACAACCCATTTTGATTTTTCTTTTGAATAATACTCGTTTATTCCGATTTGTATTTTCTCAGCACTTACGTCATTTGCTGCTATAAAGAGTTTGTCCGTATCTTTTTTAGCGTTAATTATAGCAGTTCCGTAAAGGCCTCCAAGAATGATAATGTTACCGTCGGTAATTATGGTAGCTCCGGGCTCAACATCTCCCAAAACAACAATGTTACCCTTTGTTTCAAGCCTTTCAAACTGTTTAACGGAGCCTGAATATATTCCGTCAAAAACATCGTTTTCTTTTGAATAAACAGGTCGTTCAACAGCTTTTGCAAAGCTTTGATTTGTCTTATCATCCTTACCGATTACATAAAGGATGGTTAAATCGGCGGACTCTTCCATTATTTTTGTAAGACGTCTTTCTTCAATATCGGAAAGAGTTCTTCCTTCAAAAGAAATGGCTATTTTACCGCCTTTAAAAAAGTCATGTGATTTTTCAAACTTATCTTTTATTTCACTTTCAAGCTCTTCAAAGCTGCAGGTATCATCCAAAAACACCTTTAAACCGTTTGAAAAACTTTTAATAGTTACAAAAGAGCTCATACAATCCCCTTTAGTCTCCGTGTCCTGCAGAAATACTGATGGCTTCTGCGGAACCGGTTACAATATTATCTTCTTTATCAACATTAAAGTAATACTTTAGTACATCTTCTACCGTAAAAGCAACATAGCTTGATGAATAACCGTTTGATATTCTTGATGCTATGGCAATTTCGGGATTTTCATAAGGTGCATAGCATACAAACAAACCATGGTCGGGGCTGGTTTTTGACTGCTGTGCAGTACCTGTTTTACCTGCAACAGTTACGGGAAGTTCTGAGTAGTATGACATGTCTGTCACAACTCTTCTCATACCATCATGTATAGCATTCCAGTAAGAATCATCCATTTCGATAGTATTACGAACTTCGGCAGTACATTCCTTAATCAAATTACCCTCTCTGTCAGTAATCTTATCAAGTAAAGACAAATTATAAACAGTTCCGCCGTTTGCAACGCTTGTTACATATCTTGCAAGTCCTACTGTAGTAAATGAGTTGGTACCTTGTCCAATAGCCGAAGGAACTGAAAAGGCTTCAGTCAATATTGGGTTGTATTCTTCAATTTCCACACCGGATTTTTCGCTTAATCCATAAAGGTCAGCGTATTTATTAAGCTTTTCTACACCAAGGTCTGAACTATACATTCCTCTGTCATCAAGACTTAACTTGTAACCTACGTTATAAAAGAAAACGTTACAAGATTTATTTATGGCTCCTGATACATTTAATGCTCCGTGAGAACCGGGCCATACCCAACACTTATGGGTATCTGTGGTTACTTCGAAAGAACCGGTACATGTTATCAAAGAATGTGTATTGATTACGCCTTCACAAAGCCCTGCGGTTGCAGACACCATCTTATATGTCGAACCGGGTGCTGTACGTTGCTGTGTGGCATAATTAATCAAAGGTTTTGAAAGGTCCGAATTAATCTTTTTAAGATAAGCTGCATCGGCACCGTTAGCCAGAAAATTGTTATCGTATGAAGGATAAGAAACCAAAGCCATTACTTTTCCTGTATTAACATTGGTAATTACCAAAGAAGCACTGTATGGTTCAAGGGCCAATTGTGCAGGAGTTATTTCAAGGTTTTCTATTCTTGTAATCATGAACTGGAAAGGAGAAATTCTTCCTGCGTCCCAGGCAGCCTTCTCTTCTTCACTTAATGTAATAATTCCCTGATCCAATAAGCAGTTACATATCTGTTTTGCTTTAATGGCATCATTTTTGATAATGTACTTATAAACCTTTCTGTCAAATTCTTTATCAACAGAAAGCTTATCAACTATTATATTAACAATTTCTTCGTATATCTCATTTGACTGAGAATAGGCTTCATCAAGATTCAAAGAATCCGAATCTATCCAGTTTTGAGAGATTGCATAATTAATGTAATCACTTAAACTGATGGTTTCATCAACCGCCCATGCCTTGTATGTTTTATCGGAATACACAATCTTATCGGATAATAAAATATTATTATTTAAAAGAAGGTCTTCCACATGGTTTTCATACACCTTATACTCTATTGTAAGCTTATTGTAAGGCGTCTTTTTATCTGTAAGTTCTGACTTTATTCTTTCTATTACATCAGCTTTTTTATTTAAAAATGCCGCATAGATTTCTTTTTCCGTATCTGTAGCATCGTCTGCGCTTAAGTGATCGATGTTTATGACCTGGTTATTAAACAAAGAATAATAAACATCGTAAATAGGAATCATAATATCCGATGCATCGGCATTTTCTCTGGGAATATATTCTTTTGAATTGGTTATCTTTTTTAACAGTATACCTGCAAGCTTTTGCTCCAAAATATTATAAGTTGCTTCCTGAAGCTTTGAATCGATGGAAAGATATACGTCATTTCCTGCCGTTGCTTCAACATAATCTTCTGAAGAAATAACTTTACCTGTAGTATTTACATAAATTGTTTCAGAGCCCTTTTGACCTCTTAGCCAAGACTCCATGCTTCTTTCTATACCGGTTTTACCGATAATATCATTTAATGAATAGGAATCGTCTTTTAAAGAGTAGGTTGCAAGTTCGTCTGAGTTAATTTTACCTGTATAACCTACAATCTGGGCTGTATATTTTCCGTTAGGATAAACTCTTATAGTATCTTCAGAAATATTTACACCACGTAAAACATTTGAGTTTTCATATATAACCGCTACTGTTTCATCGGAAACATCAGTGGAAATAACTGTGGAAATGTACTTTTGATATGCGTTTAAACTCATTGCATATCTGATTGCAGCCATTTTTAAGGTCATTTCTTTTGAAACGTCCATAGCTACAATATTAAACTTATCTTCTCCTGCCAAATAATCGATGATTTCATCAGGTGTTGAAGAAGCCTGGGCATAAGTCATGTTGTCTACATATGCTTCGCCGTAAATATCTGCCTTGAAACGAGAAAGCTTTGCCCCTGAAAGAGTGAATTTATAATTATTGTCTTCATCAAGATCGATACCAAAATCAATATCGATGGTATCTCCGTTTTCTTCGATAATATTGATGGTTTTATATATAGTCTTATTTAAATTCTCGTTTTTCTTTCTGCCGGATTCATATACGTCTTCTATTGTTACGGAATAAGCCAGTTTATTATATGCAAGCAAAACCCCGTTGCAATCATAGATATTACCTCTGGCAGCATCAATAAACCTTTCCTTCTTTTGCTTCATTTCAAAGTTATTGATGTAGTCTTCGCCCCTGATTATCTGCATGTCAAAAATACGGTATATTAAAATACCAAACAATACAGAATAAAATACCAGAAGGTAAATGATTCTGGACGATATTAAGCTCATTAAATACTCTTTAAGCTTATTAAACAAACTTTCTTGCCTGCTTTCTTTCGCCCTTTTCAAGGTAATTGTTTATACCCAGGATAAGGGGGTAAAAAATAATTGTTACAACAAGTGTATATACACATTCAGGCACGCAAACGTGCAAAAAATAGTAACCTACGTTTAGTTTTCCTCTTAAAAGGAACAAAAAACAATAGCACAAAAAGCCATAAATTAAATCACTTATAGCAATCATGCTCATGGGAAGTTTAACGTCTTCAGGGAAGAACACTTTATTAAAGCTTCCCGCAAAGAAACCTGTATACATCATCAAAAGAGAATAAAATCCGATATACTCACCAAAGAATACATCGAAAAGAAGGCCTGCAAAGAAACCGGTAATCATACCCGTTTTCTTTCCACGCATAAGACCCAGGGATACAACCAAAATAAGAGTCATGTTTGGAGATATTCCGCCAAAAGACAAGCTCTTAAATAAGGTTCCCTGCAACACAAAAGATGTAATTAGCAAAAGAAAGGTTATTATAAATCTTTTCATATATTATTCTTGCTTTAATGCGTTCTCTCGGTCTTCTTCGGTTATATTTTTCTTTTGATCCAATATAACCAAAACTTCTTCGATATTTTCAAAGTCAACTACAGGTAACAAAAGACCTGACTTTGTTAAGTTGTTGGCATCGGGATTGATTTCACTGATGTATCCAATCAAAATACCGGGCATATATCTGTCGCTAATATTACTTGTAACAACTTTATCGCCGATTCCCACAACCGATTCTTCATCAATTAATTGAGAAAAAGAAATTACACCGTCATTAATTAAATCAAGTGACCCTGAAACAATAAGGTTATCTGATGAAGAAATAACCATTGCGGAAACATTTGTGCCATCAGAAATAATGCTTGTAACACGGCTCCAGTCAGGGCCTACCATAGACACATATCCCACAAGGCCATTACCGCAAACAACGTTCATGTTTAACTCAATGCCGTCGTTCTGGCCTTTATCTATAATAAAATCAGAGAACCAGTTTCCTGCTTCTTTGTAGATAACTCTTGCACCGGTTTTTTCATAGCCTTCATAAGAAGCGTCCAGTTCAAAAAGGGATCTTAAATTGTTTAATTCGTACTTATCTTGCAATAATCTGGTGTTTTCGTCTTCCAAATCAGCTATTTTTTGTTTTAAATTCGCATTCTCTTCTATAAGATCACGAATATTTACAAGCTCATCTTTCTTTGCAGACATTCTGCTTCCGATTGCGGAAATACCCTTTTGGTAAGGAACAATAATATAATTAACCGCATAATTAAGAGGCTTATCAAAAATATCTGTTGTGTATGTCACTACCAGCAATATGCAACATAATATTGTTAAAATAAAAAGGAGATATTTACTTTGAAATGTAAATTTTTCTCCTTTTTTCTTTATGACAGGACTCATTTACCCATTCCTTCTATAGAGTATGCAACGGATTTAAAATTATCATCTTTAATAATCTTAGCAAGACCAAGAGCGACGCTCGATTGAGGGTTCTCAGCCAAGTTAACCTTAAGTCCCGTACCGTTTGCGATTCTCTCGGCAAGTTTGTTTACCATCGAACCGCCACCGGTTAAGTAGATTCCGTGACGATAAATATCAGCGGAAAGCTCCGGAGGAGTACGTTCCAAAATAACTTTTATATTATCTATAATTGCATCAAAGTGTTCATCCAAAGCTCTGTCAACGATTTCTGTGGAAATCTCTCTTTCAACAGGAAGGCCTGTAACAATGTCTCTTCCGTAAACTACAGCATTCTTTCCTGCTTCTTCAAGCTCTTTAAGATTAATCTTTACGTTTTCTGCGGTCTTGCCGCCAATGAACAAAGAAAACTCTTTTCTTACAGCATTCTTAATTGCTTCATCAAATTTTAAACCGCCGGTTTTTATTAAACGGCTTAAAACAATTCCTCCGAGAGAAAGGATTGAAACTTCGGTAGTATCAAAACCTATATCAACCACCAAGACACCCTGAGAGTTCTTAATATCGATATCCATTCCAAGGCCGTCGGCAATGGCTTTTTCAACTACCATAATTTTCTTGGCCTTAACATTGCTTTCTTTAATAAGATCGTAGAAAGCTCTCTTTTCTACTTCCGTTACATCCGTAGGAACAGCAATATAGTATTCCGCAGGTTTAATGTTTCCGTTTAAAAGCGAGGTAACAAAGTATTTAATAATAATTTCCATGTTATTGATGTCTGCAATAACACCGTTTGATAACGGATAAGAAATATGAATGTTACCGGGAGCTTTTTCATACATTTCAAAAGCAGAATCGCCATAGGCAAAAATAGTACGCTTATTTTCAATGGCAATCATGTTCTTTTCCATCATGATATTGTCGTCGACACTGTTGTAAATACGAATATTACTCGTGCCAAGATCGATTCCGAATGCTAAATTGTTCAATTTACTTCCTCCTATAACAAACCGCTCTCCTTAAAGGAAAAATAGCGATTATCGCCTATTATAATATGATCGAGTATCGGTATACCCAAAAGCTCTGAACTGCTTTTAATCCTTTTTGTAACAGTTTTATCTTCCAAACTTGGAGCAGGGTCTCCGCTTGGGTGATTGTGAAGCACCACAAAGCATGCCGCATTTACGCTAAGAGCTTCTTTTAGTATTTCTCTTGGATCCAAGATGCTTGAATCTAAGGTCCCGATACTGATTGTTTTATCGCAAATCATTGCTCTTTTGCTGTCAAGAAACAAAGCCAAAACTCTTTCCCTATCAAGCGTTCTCATTTCTTCCATGTAGAAATCAGAAATTGCTTTAGGGCACTTAGCTATAAACTTTTCTCCTTGAAAATTACCTTTAATTCTTTTGGTAAGTTCGCAAACAGCAACAAGCTGCGAAGCTTTTATATTGCCGATTCCTTTAATCTTTTTAAAATCAGATAAAGAAAGCTTATACAGCCCCGGAAGACCGTATCTTTTAACCGAAGGGTGATTCAAAATATCATATGAAACATCCAAGACATTTTGACCCTTAGTCCCCGTTCTTAAAATAACCGCCAAAAGATCGGCATCAGTTAAATTACTCACTCCGTTTTTAAGAAGTTTTTCATAGGGGAGATTATCGGCAATAAAATAAGTATTTTGCATTTCTTTTAAAAATGCATCGTAAGATTTTCCCATATTCTAAAAAGACTTCTCTCTCGTCTTTTATGACAAAACCTTTTAATATAATATCACAAAGAGAATCTTAATTGTGAAAATTAATTAAATTATTATATTTTTATTTCTTAGTTCTTCACATATAAAGTCAAGAATCTTTTCTTTGTTATAATCAAATTTATCTATGGAAACCCAGGTTACATTTCTTTCTCTTTTAAACCAGGTAAGCTGTCTTTTTGCAAAGTGCCTTGAATCCCTTTTTATCATGTATATGGCTTCATCCAAAGAAATCTCATTGTCTAAATACATCAGTATTTCTTTATACCCAAGGCCGTGCATGGAAACATCTTCTTTGGTTAACCCTAAGTCTTTAAGCTTCATTACTTCATCAACAAGGCCTGATTTAACCATTACATCGACGCGCTCATTGATTCTTTTATAAATCTTTTCCCTATCATCCGTAAGCACAAAGAAACCGGCATTGTAAACAGGTTCTTTTTGCATTTCTGTTACATTGTGCTTGCTTATTGGAGTCTTTGTATCAAGATAAAACTCTAAAGCCCTCACCACTCTTTTTTTATCGTTTTTATGAATGATTTCACAATAATCGGGATCGACCTGCTTTAATCTTTCAAACATGGCATCGGGGCCAAGCTCATCATATTCTTTTTCAAGTGTCTCTCTGTAAGAAGAAACCTTTCCGCTTGATTCATCAAAATCAACATCATATAAAAGCGATTGAATATAAAAGCCGGTTCCTCCTACAAGCATGGGGATTTTGCCTCTTTTATAAATGTCTGAGGCAGCCTTTTTAGCCAAGTCCTTAAAATCAGCAACGCTAAAATCTTTAGTTGGGTCCAAAATATCGATTAAATGATGAGGAACACCCTGCATCTCTTCTTTTGTAATCTTTGCAGACCCGATATCCATGCCTTTATAAACCTGCATGGAATCGGCAGATATAATTTCAGCATTTATTCTTTTTGCCAAATCAATACTAAGGGCCGATTTTCCAACAGCTGTGGGGCCTGCAATAATTACAAGAGGCGTCATTACACTATCCTTTTAAATTTCTTTTCAAGTTCGGTCTTTGTCATCCTTATAAATACAGGTCTTCCGTGAGGACAGTTATAAGGATTTTCAAGTTTCATAAGTTGCTTCATAAGATTTGCCATTTCATCGGAGGTAATTCTTTGTCCCCCTTTAATGGCAGCCTTACAAGACATTGAAGCAAGCTTTTCGCACACAAATGTAGGTTTAAAGCTTCCTCCCTTTTCAATCAGCTCTGAAAGAAGGCGTTTAAACATCTCTTCTTCCTCTATGCCGTATAAATTAAGAGGAACAGTTCTTAAAGCAAAAGTACCCTGACCGAATTCGTCTATTTCAAAGCCAAGCTTATTAAACTCACCCATATTTTCAAGTAAAGTATTAGCTTCAATTGCAGATAAATGTAAAAGCATGGGTGGATTTACGGATTGTCCGTAAGCTCCTTCTTTTTGATTGTAGATATTCATAAAGCGCTCATAGTTTACTTTTTCATGAGCCGCATGCTGATCTACAATATAAAGGTCGTCGTCCAATGTAATCAGCCAATATGTGTCAAAGACCTGACCTATAATTCTGTATTCTTTTATAGGTTCATCGGAAATCAGCTTCTTTTCAAATAAAGTTTCCTGCACATACTCAGGCGCTTTTTCAAAAACAAAACTATCTTTTCTTGAATTCTCAAAGGGCTCGGGTATTCTAACATCATTTGAAGGTTTTCCAAATTCTTTGGGCATTACGACAACGGTGTCATTATCATATTTTTCATTAGCATTTACAGAGTAATCATCATACTCTTCTTTTAAAGAAGATTCTTCTGTTAAGGATGATTCTTCCGTTACAGGAAATTCTTCTTTTAAAGGAAATTCTTCTTTTAAAGGAAATTCTTCTCTAACAGGTTCCGTCTCCGGTTCATTAACAACCACCACATCCCTATCATCAACCGAAACCTTGGGAATTAAGTCTTTATTGTTAAATGCATCGTTTAAAGCCTCAATTACGGCATCAGACATAAATTCATTATCCGAAAACTTAACTTCCATTTTCTGCGGATGAACATTAACATCTATTGTGTCGGGTGCAACGTCTATATAAAGAACACAGAAAGGAAACCTATGCTGCATCAAATAGTTTCTGTAGACTTCTTCGATTGCAGTATTAATTACCTTACTCTTTACAAATCGCTTGTTTACAAAATAAAGCTCTCCGTTTCTTGCCTGATATGAAAACTCAGGTTTTGCGCAAAAGCCTTTTATTTTAATGCCTAAAGACTCGTAATTTACTTCAAGCAATGCTTTGTAAACGTCCTTACCAAACACATGATAGATAACGTCTTTTAAAGCGCCGTTTCCGCCTGTTGAAAGTTTGGTTTTACCGTTAACTATAAGCTGAAATGAGATGTCAGGATTTGACAAGGCAAACTTTTCAATTATATCTTCTACCATTGCGCCTTCCGCATTGGCGCTTTTTAAAAATTTTCTTCTTGCGGGAGTGTTATAAAAAAGGTTTCTTACGATGAAAGTGGTTCCAATCGGAGCACCGACATCGGATTTATCAACCATTTTACCGCCTTCAACAAGCACTCTTGTGCCAAGTAGCTCATCATAAGTCTTTGTGATCATTTCAGTCTTTGATACTGCACTTATGGCAGCCAAAGCTTCACCTCTAAAGCCTAAAGAAGCCAGGCTTTCCAGATCTTCGATTGAACGAAGCTTACTGGTTGCATGCCTTATAAAAGCTTTTTCGCATTCTTTTTTCTCTATTCCAAAACCGTCATCGGTAACTCTTATTAAATCAATTCCGCCGCCTTTAATCTCAACACTTATTGACTTAGCACTAGCGTCGATTGAGTTTTCAACAAGCTCCTTAACAACATTTAAAGGACGCTCAACCACTTCACCTGCGGCTATCTTATCAATGGTTTCACTGCTTAATAAAACAATCTCTCTCATGTTTATACCCCCTTAAGCCTTCCACCTGTTTTTTAACATGTTTTGGAATTTTGAAAGCTGATTAAGCGCATCCAAAGGAGTGATGTTTGTTAAATCAAGAGATTTTAATTCTTCCAAAACATCTTCATCTTTTACTGTATCAAACAAAGAAATCTGATTATAATCAAAGTCATCCTTTTCAGGCCTTTTCTTTATGCCGTCATTTTTGATGTTTACGGCAATGCTTTGAACTTTTTCCGTTATATCATTATCGGATAACTGCTCTGCAATTTCTTTTGCTCTGTTTAAAACAATATCGGGAATTCCTGCAAGACGGGCAACCTGAATACCGTAACTTCTGTCTGCCCCTCCGGGAATAATCTTTCTTAAAAAGACTATGTCATCCCCTTCTTCTTTTACCGCAACACAATAATTGTTTACATTGTCCATCTTATCTTCAAGCTCTGTAAGCTCATGATAATGGGTTGCAAACAATGTTTTAGCACCCAATATTTTTTTATTGCTTATATGCTCAATAACGGCCCAGGCAATTGATAAACCGTCAAAAGTGGATGTACCTCTTCCTATTTCATCAAGTATGAGTAAACTCTTTTGAGTGGCGTTTCTTAAAATATTTGCCACTTCATTCATTTCAACCATAAAGGTACTCTGGCCGCTTGCCAAATCATCGGAAGCGCCGACTCTTGTAAAGAGCCTGTCCACAATGCCTATATCAGCTTTCTCCGCAGGCACAAAGGAGCCTATCTGAGCCATAAGTACAATTAATGCAACCTGCCTCATATAAGTGGATTTACCGGCCATATTGGGACCTGTAATAATGCTTATGCAGTTTTTATCATTATCAAGTTTAGTGTCGTTTGGAATAAACAAACCGCCGTCCATAAGCTTTTCAACGACAGGATGCCTTCCGGCTTTAATTGATATATGACCTTTTTCATTTAAAGAAGGTCTTGAGTATTTGTTTTGCTCGGCTACATAGGCAAGGGAAGCAAAAACATCAAGCTTGGCAATTGCTTTTGATGTTTCATAGATTCTTGATACATTTGCAGCAATTGTGTCTCTTACATTACAAAATACGTCATACTCAAGGCCAAAGAGCTTATCCTGAGCGTTTAAAATGTTTTCTTCCATCTCCTTAAGTTCGGGGGTGGTGTATCTTTCGGCATTTGTAAGAGTTTGCTTTCTTATATAGTCTGAAGGCACCAAATCCTTATATGAATTTGTTACTTCATAATAGTATCCAAATACCTTATTGTATTTAATTTT
>JAEEGJ010006943.1_pt1 | contig 33253 bp, 29 predicted proteins | sample 8958761 | NCBI WGS metagenome assembly JAEEGJ01 (sample SAMN16246546, study PRJNA631951) | gut metagenome | biome: gut microbiome; feature: rumen; material: RS-attached | host: Bos | place: Iran: Karaj | collected 2018-10
GATTCCCTGGGCGTCGCTCCCGAGAGCATCTTCTTCGACAACTTCGGCGGTTAACCGTCATTCACTCCATAAAAAGGTGGCCAGATCTCTGGTCACCTTTTTTGTGTCTCATTGAAGTCCGGGAGTGTGCCCCCTGCCTTCACAATAACGGGGTAGATGGAGTTGCGCTCCAGGGGTGGAAGGGGGATGCGGTAATGGAGTTTGTCGCCGGGAGGGGTGTTGAAGTCGGGGCCCTGGTATTGGACTCGGATGTCCAGCGCCGTCCCTTCTCCCAGGTTCTCCAGGACGTAAAGGCTCATGGGATGGTCGAAGCCGTCACAGGTATGGACATACCCGCGCGAGAATGTATCGCGGACCACGCTGCCGGGAAAAAGGGTGGCCGAGGAAGGGCATCCCGTCACTTCGACGTCGGTGACTTTAAAGACGACGCCGTCGGGGACTTCGTCCCTGTGGACTTCAAGATCAATCCGGGCCACGAGGCGCTTCGCCTTCAAGTGGAGGGAGTCTCCCGGGACCGTATTCTCGCAAAGGGCCACCATCGGCAGGCCGTGGGTGAACTCGTCCGGATAGGCCAGGAAGAAGCGGTATTCCCGCGCTTGGGGAAGTGTCATCGCCGGGAGGGCATACCCCATGTTGAATGCGCAGAGGACCGTGTAGGGTACATCCCTGAGGAGCCTTACGTCGTAACGGAAACGGCCGTCCCGCATTCGCAAGGAACGCGAAGGGATGAACACGCGCTCTTCAAGATCACCGTACGGATTGAATATAAGGATGTTACAGTCGGAGATGAGCGTTTCCTCCGGGGAGACTGCACGCGTAGCTACTACTTCATCGACGCAGAGGATAAGAGACGAATTAGCAGTATCACCTTGAGAACTACGCGTGCAGGCAGCCAGGAGTACCATAACAAAAACCATTAATGCCTTTCTCATATTTCTACATGCAAGGGGTCTTTCCATTCCCACGGCAGCGAGACCGTTTCCACGACCACCGTCCCGCCCTGGACGGGGATAAAGGCCGACGGCGAGCCTTTCCGCGTGAGCGTAAGGTCCAGCTCATACGACTGCCCGGCCTGAAGGCTTCCCAGCGGGACGGGGTAATAACAGACATCCTCCCCCACCTTGCCCGCCAGCACCAGGCGCAGCTGCTCGCTGGGATAACAGTAGAACTCCCGCGAGAGGGTAACGCGAGACGTCCCCACTTCCCCGCACCCGTCCTGCAGCAACATCTCCGGATGGGGAAGCTGCAGGACGGCCGTGCTGTCCGGCTCCCCGGCATTCAGCCAGGAAAGCGGCGCGGGACGCGCTTTGCCCAGGGCAAGCGGCAGACACTCGGTTGCCGCATAGGCCAGATAAAGGGAGGTACATACGAAGGGCTCTGCCGCATAGGGGTAGCGGCGGAAATCGGCCGAAAGGGAGCGAAGGCCGATGCGCACGAGCGAAGGACGCAGGGAAAGGTTGCACTTCCGGGAGAGACCCTCCCCCAGAAGTGCTTCCCCCACCATCTGCGGGCAATCGGGTTCCTCATCGGACAGGGAGAACCGCGTCTTGCAAAGATCCGCATAGGTACGGACGGCATACCAGTCTTGTCTGCGGCTCTGGCTCACGACCACCAGCCGGCGGGGCCCGGCAGTTGAGACGGCCAGGACGGAGCCGCTTTGCCCGGAAACGGGGATTTGCTGGTAACTGTCCAGGTTTTGAGCGCTTTCCGTGTCAAAATAGAAACAATCCAACACGGGCTGTCTTGGATTTTTGTTCCATTGTATATAAATTTGTTGTCCCTCGCGTGCGGGGGGAATTAGCGTCGCTTGCGAGCACGAAGACACAAAGGCCGGAAGCTGCAAGAACGCAGCCATGGTTGTCGCAGAGGTGCGACGGGCGAATAAGCGCAAAAAGAAGAAAAATAAAGCATCAAGACGAGTTGTCCGGCCTCTGTGGTTCGTTCGTTTCATTTCGTGTTCCATTTTTTGAACGGGGCAAAACTAAAAAAGCGGCCACAGAAATACAAGCATCGGCTAAAACAAAGTTTGGTTTTAGCCGACTATGCTAAAAAACGAAATAAATCGACCGATAAATCGGCTAAAAAAAAGATAGGTTTTTTATGAATTTCAGAAGACTGTTTTATCCGACCCGTGACCTGATTCCCATCCTGGAACGTCAGGCTTCGCTGCTGAGCGAGAGCGCCAGGCTGTTCTGCACCATGCAGCTCACCCTGGACGGGGACAGTTGGAGGAGCACCTTCAAGGAGATGCGCAACATGGAGCATCAGGGAGATGCCCTGCTCACAGAGTTCCGCGAGGAGATCTCCCATATTTCCCTCGCACACGGCGTGCGCCGGGAACTTACGACCGTTTCCATGGCCATGGACGATTTCCTGGACGTACTCAAGGACTGCGCAAACGCGCTCAATATCTACAAACCGGCGCGGATCGACGACCAGCTGCAGGAACTCTCCCGCATCATCGAGAAGGAAGCCAAGGCCCTGCAGGACATGGTTTCCCTCCTTTCCGACATGAAGAAAAATGCTACGGCCATCACTCTGCAGGCAGACCGCGTCACGGAACTGGAGCACGACGCCGACGAAGCCTACGAAGATTACGTGGGTTACATCTTCGCCCACGAGCCGGACATGCGCGAAATGACCAAGTACAAGAACCTGGCGGAACTGTACGAAAAAGCCACGGACTCCGGAAAGCACGTGGCAGACTGCGCGAGAATTCTGGTCATGCGCTTTATTTAAGCGCTTTCAGACATATCTTCAATGAATCCGTCCAATGGGGTATCTCTATCCCGAGGGCGGATTTGATTTTACTCTTGTCCAGCACGGAATAGGCGGGCCGATGTACCTTCGAGGGAAACTCCTCGCTGGTACAGGGCTGAATGTCGCACGAAGTATGTCCGGCATACTCCGCGATTGTCTTCGCAAACTCGTACCACGTACACTCCCCTTCATTCGTATAATGGTAGATATGGGCCGATGCGAGCGAAAACTCCTCTCCCTCTTCTGCCGTCTTCCCTAATACTTTCACTATTACCTTTGCAAGGTCGCCGGCGTAGGTGGGGGTGCCGCGCTGGTCGTCAACCACTTTGAGGGAGGGTTTTTCGGCGGTGAGGCGCAGCATGGTCTTGACGAAGTTCTTGCCGTATTCGCTGTACAGCCAGGCCGTGCGGATGATGACGTGACGGCAGCCGGTGCGGAGGATGGCCTGCTCCCCATGGAGTTTGGTCTGGGCATAGACGCCCTGCGGGGCAGGCGTTTCGTCTTCGGGGATGGGCGTATGGTGCGGTTTCCCGCCATAGACATAGTCTGTGGAAATGTGGATGAGGAGGCCACCGACTTCTTTCATGGCCAGGGCGAGGTTTTCCACGGCCTCCGCGTTCAGTTTTTCGGCCAGGTCCGGGTTATCCTCGGCCCCTTCCACATTCGTATAGCCGGCGCAGTTGACAAGGGTGTCTATCCCCTCCTTTTCCACGATCCGGCGGATGGCAGGGAGGTCCGTGATGTCGAGTTCCCCGATGTCGGTAAAGACAGCCGAAGGAAGCAGGGGGCGCAGGCTCATGCCCAGCTGTCCGTTAGCGCCTGTTACCAGTACTTTCATTCCGCGTATAAATCGATGTCGTAGTCAAACAGGGAGGAGGCGTCTGCGAGGAAGGGATGGTGAAGGTCCTTCTCGGAGAGGACGGTATCGGCCTCGGGGATGCCCCAGTCGATTCCGAGGGCGGGGTCGTTCCAGGCGATGGCATCCTCCGCGGCGGGCGCGTAGGGGCGGTCGCATTTGTACTGGAAGACAGCCTCTTCGCTGAGAACGGAGAAGCCGTGCGCGAAACCGCGCGGCACAAAGAGTTGCCGATGGTTATCCCCGCTGAGCTCACAGGCTACATGGCGGCCGAACCAGGGAGAGCCGCGGCGGATATCCACCACCACGTCGAGGACCCGGCCGGAGATGACCCTCACCAGCTTGGACTGGGAAAAAAGACCCTTCTGGTAATGAAGGCCGCGGATGACACCATATCGGCTGCGGCTTTCGTTATCCTGAACAAAGTGAATGCGACGGCCCAGGGCCGCGTTGAATTCATTCTGGTTCCAGGTTTCCATGAAATACCCGCGCGCATCTCCGAACAGCTTAGGCTCCACGATGACGACGCCGGGGATGGCGGTTTCCTTAATGCTTATCATGTTCATCGGCCTGTCTAAGTAAATACTGCCCGTAGGGGTTCTTGGCCATGGGGGCGGCGATTTCCCGCAGGCGGGCGGCGCTGATCCATCCCATCTGCAGGCCGATGTCCTCCAGGCAGGCCACTTTAAGGCCCTGCCGTTTCTCGATGGTCTCAATGTAGATGGAAGCCTCGGAAAGGGAATCGTGCGTACCGGTGTCCAGCCAGGCGAAACCGCGGCCCAGGGTCTGGACTTTGAGCTCCCCATCCTTCAGGAAGCGCTGGTTCACGGAGGTGATTTCCAGCTCCCCGCGGGCGGAAGGCTTGATTTCGGACGCCACCTTCACCACCTTGTTCGGGTAGAAATAAAGTCCCACGACTGCGTAATTGCTCCTGGGGTGCTGCGGCTTCTCCTCGATGGAAAGGCACTTGCCCTCCTTGTCGAATTCCGCCACGCCGTAACGTTCGGGGTCGCTTACCCAGTAGCCGAATACGGTGGCGAGGGCGTCTTCCTCGGCGCTGCGGACCGCCTCGCGGAGCATAGGAACGAACCCGCTGCCATGGAAGATGTTGTCTCCCAGCACCAGGCACACGCTGTCATTGCCGATGAACTCCCGGCCGATGAGGAAGGCCTGCGCCAGCCCGTCCGGAGAGGGCTGTTCCGCATAGGAGAAGTGGACGCCGAAGTCGCTTCCGTCTCCCAGAAGGCGGCGGAAAGCCGGCAGGTCCTGCGGGGTGGAAATGATGAGGATATCCCGGATTCCCGCCAGCATGAGCACGCTGATGGGATAGTACACCATGGGCTTGTCATAGACCGGCAGAAGCTGCTTGCTCACGCCCTTGGTAATGGGATAAAGCCGAGTGCCGGAACCTCCGGCGAGTACAATTCCTTTCATAGCATACAAATATAGTGGTATTTTTTGATTATTTCATTGAAATAACTACCTTTGCAGCCCCATGAAATCCAAGATTCGCATAGCACTCGCCACCCAGGGCTACCCGCTCGGAGGCATTACCAGCGTCAATCTCTCCATCGCCCGGCGCGTCTCGGAAGCGGCACCGGAGTTTGAGTTCTTCATTTTCCACGACAAGCCCATCAAGAAGAAGCACATCGACTGCCCTTTCCAGACGGTCCTTGTACGGGACTTCCCGGAGGCCGTCAAGGAGTGGGGAATCGACATTCTGGTAGAGTGTTCCCGTCTGGAAAAAGGGACAGATGAGATTCGCCGGAACGGGACCCGGGTCATCTATGCAGACCACGGCCAGGCCTTCGGCGAGCAGTTCGCCATCCTGGACCGCCGCAGAGGCGGTACGGGCCTGTTTCCCATCAAAAGAATCCTGTGGCACCTGTTCCAGAAAAGAAGGTACGACGGAACCGGAAGGGCCTGGCGGATGGCCGTCGCCCGTACTGCCAAGGCCTATGAGAGCGCAGACATCTATCTCTGCCTGTGCCAGGCCTACAAAGACCAGATTCAGCAGGAACTGGGCCTTCCCTCCGACAATCGCCTCCGGGTAATCCGGAACTACCAGCCCACCGTGGAAAACCCCTGCCTGGAAAAGGAAAAAAGCATCCTGTACTGCGGCCGTCTCTCCCGCTACGACAAACGGGTGGACCGCATACTGAGGATCTGGGCCAGGGTGCAGGACCAGCTGCCGGAATACTCCCTGGACATCGTGGGAAGCGGACGGGAAGGAGCCAACCTGATGCGGCTGGCCCGCCGGCTTTCCCTCAAGCGCGTCACCTTCTGGGGCAAGCGCTTCGACGTGGACACCTTCTATAACAAAGCCAGCATCCTCTGCATGACCTCCCAGACGGAAGGGTGGGGCCTCGTACTCACGGAAGCGCAGGCTAACGGAGTGATTCCCATCGCCTTCAACTGCTCGGCCGGCGTGGAGGAAATACTGGATGACGGTGCCGGCGTCCTGGTCCCCCATGCCGATGAAGAACGCTTCGCTCAGGAGCTGCTCACCCTGTGCAAAACGGAAGACCTCCGCCCCCTGCGGGAGCGTTGTATCGAAAAAGCAAAACTCTTCTCGGAAGAGGAGAACACCCAGGCCTGGACCCAGTTGTTCCGGAGCCTTAGCGAAGCTTCAGATAAAGCTTAAGCAGCAGCTGCTCCGGCACGGAAAGGAAGAGACCGGGCGTCACGGGAACCCCGGCCGCGAGCGATGCCAGCATGGGATACTCCTGAAACAGTTCCCGGTTTACCGTCATCCCCGTCCAGGCTGCACGCAGCAAGAGTTCTTTTTCCACCAGTGCGACGGGAGAAGGGTCGCAGCCGCGGAATGCCAGATAAAAATCCATCATGTTCCGGGCGCTGAAAGTGCGCCTGCGCACACGGGATGCCTTGGTGGAAGCACCGGGGACCGTACGGTCGTAGTGGTAAAGTCCCTCTTTGAGATTCACGATTCGGCCGGCCCGCTGCAGGGCCTGCGTGGAAACCACGATGTCCTCGTGCATCGAATACCGGGGCGTAAAGATATCCGTCAGCGTATGGCGGCGGAAGAACTTGGTGCATAGATAGCCGTACGCCTTGTAAGTATAGAGTCTCTGTACAAACAGCCGCGGGTTTTCCACCGAGCTGTCCTTTTCCAAATCCAGCTTGCGCCTTTTTCCGTACTCCTTCCAGAAGCCGAAGGTGACGATGTCGGCATCGGCCGCGGCGGCCACCAGTTTCTCCACGGCAAAGGGCTCCAGCCAGTCGTCCGAGTCCACAAACATGAGAAAATCCCCGTGCGAAGCGGCGATTCCGTCCCTGCGGGCGAAAGACTGCCCTTCATTGGACTTACGAAGGATGGTCACGCGGGGCTTCCGCTGCGGGAAGTACTCCACCACCTGCTCCAGGATCTCCACGGAACGGTCCGGAGAACCGTCGTCCACGAAGATATACTCGATGTCCGGGTATGTCTGTGAGAAGAGACTCCGGGCACAGCGCTCGATGTACTTCTCTACCCCGTAAACCGGGACTATGATGCTGACGGAAGGCATTTAGATGATATTTTGGAAACGGTCCGGAATACGCACGATGATACGGAGACCGAACATGCCCGGCTTGTTCCAGGCATAGGGCGGCCGGGCGATACGCTGACAGATACGGGCAAAGCGCGTCCAGGGTTCGAAGGCGCGGGCCTTGAGCTCCGTTACCAGACGGATGGCGCGGGAACGCTTCTGCATATGCTTTCCCCATCCCTGGGCCAGCCGGTCCTTGTCCTGGAAGCGGTCCTGGAGGCGCTTCATGTCAAAGTAGCCGAAGTGGAACAGGTACAGATCCTTCACAATATGGAAGTTATGTCCTTTGATGCGATGGAATCCGCTGCCCCAGATGTAAGGCTTGGCAAGAATGGACGGCTTGGTGTAACGCGTGCCGATCTGGGCGTAATGCCGCTGCTGGAGGAAGGGTTTGTCCTCCGTGATGTCGGGTTCCTCCCCTATCTTCTGGCCGAAATCCAGACCGAGTCCGGAGGCCGATCCCTTGATGTCCAGCCCGCTCAGGAACTCCACGAGCGACTTGCCCAACTTGGGATCCACGACGACGAATTCATCGGCATCCACGCCGATGACAAGGTCGTAGCCGGCGGCCAGGAGGGCGGCGGCCTTCTCCGACAGGTGTTTCAGGCGGCCTTTCTCGGCCGACACGACCTGCGTGCCGATTTTTTCCACCTTCTCTGCGTGCGTCCCTTCGCAGAAAGGAGCGATCTCCTGGTCGAGACCATCGAAATAGATGTAGAGATGTTCCTTTCCGCCCAGCTCACGGGAGTAGTACTCCACCCACTTGCGCAGGTAGAAGTCGTCGTTGCGGACCATGGTTATCGCGGCAATCTTTTTCATAGGTATCTGGCTGTAAATGTGTTTCCTTTTTGGGCAAGCTCTTCGGGCGTTCCGGCGAAGACCACTTCGCCGCCCCTGTCTCCGGCGTCGGGGCCCAGGTCGATGACCCAGTCTGCGCTGCGGATGACATCCACGTTGTGCTCCACCACAAGGACCGTATGGCCCTTGGAGATGAGGACATCGAAGGCTTTCAGAAGTTTTTCCACGTCGTAGAAGTGAAGGCCGGTGGTGGGTTCGTCGAAGATGAACAGGATCTTCTCCCTGCCGCCCGATGCCAGGGACAGGAAATAGGCCAGTTTGATGCGCTGGCTCTCACCGCCGGAAAGGGTGCTGGAAGGCTGTCCCAGCTTGATGTAGCCCAGGCCGACATCCATAAGCGGTTGCAGCTTGAGGGCGATATTCCTGGCCGCATCCTCTTTCTGGGCGCCGAAGAAGGCGATGGCCTGTTCCACGCTCATGTTCAGGATGTCGTCCACGTTGAGCCCCTGATAGCGGACTTCCAGGATCTCGGGCTTGAAGCGTTTTCCGCCGCAGCTTTCGCAGAGCATGGTGACATCGGCCATGAACTGCATGCCAATCTTCACGAAACCGTCTCCCTGGCATTCCGGGCAGCGGCCGCCTTCCTGGTTGAAGGAGAAGTAGCTGGGCGTAAAGCCGTTGATGCGGGCGTACTGCTGGTCACTGAGGAGCTTGCGGATGTCGTCATAGACTTTCAGGTACGTGACGGCGTTGGAACGGGAGCTCTTGCCTATCGGGTTCTGGTCCACGTATTCCACGCGCGTAACGCGGTTGAGGTCCCCGGAAAGGCCCTTGAAGACGCCGGGCAAGTCGCCGGTTTCGTTGATGCGGCGATGGAGGGCCGGGTAGAGGATATCCCCCACCAGCGAACTCTTTCCGCTACCGGAAACGCCGCTCACCACCGTGAATACGTTCAGGGGGAACTGTACGTTGATATCCTTAAGGTTATTCTGCATGGCGCCTTCCACCGTGATGGAATAGTGCCAGGTTTTCTTCTCCCGCTGGTAGGGCTTCCGGATACCGGCCAGGTACTGCAGGGTAAGGGATGGCCGATCGGAGTCGGCCATGACGTCATGCCCGACCTGATCGGGCATCTCGGGCTTCCCCGCGAACACCACCTCTCCCCCGTTGACGCCCGCCTTCGGACCCAGGTCTATCAGATAATCGGCCGCCCTGATGATCTCCGGATCGTGTTCGACGACGACGACGGTGTTGCCGATGTCCCGCAGCCGCTTCAGCACTTGGATGAGACGCTCCGTGTCGCGCGGATGCAGGCCGATGGAGGGCTCGTCCAGGATGTACATGGAGCCCACCAGGGAGCTGCCGAGCGCCGTAACCAGGTTCACGCGCTGGCTTTCACCGCCGGAGAGCGTATTCATGGTACGGGAAAGGGTAAGATACCCCAGTCCCACGTCCTGGATGCACTGGAGACGATACTGGATCTCTTCCATCGTCTTCCCGGCAATCGTCCGCTCTGTTTCTGTCATTCTGAGCGTCAGCGAAGAATCTATCCACTTGAGCAGTTCATCCACGGTCATGGACATCAGCTCATGGATGGTCTTGCCGCCCACCTTTACGTAGAGCGCTTCCTTCCGCAGCCGGCTGCCGCCGCAGGCATGGCAGGTGGTGCGGCCGGAATAGCGGCTGAGCATATATTTATATTGTATCTTGTAGCGGTTGCTTTCCACCCACTCGAAGAACTGGTCCAGGCCGCAGAAGGCATCGGGGTCTTCGTAGTCTCCGCGGTGCGTCCAGATAATGCGCTTCTGCTGCTCCGTAAGCTTGGCATAAGGTTCGAAGATGGGAATGCCCAGTTTCTCCGAGTTCTTGATAAGCTGGTCCTTGAACCAGCCCATCTTTTCTCCCCGCCAGCAGGCGATGGCCCCGTCATAGATGCTTTTGGTCTTGTCAGGGACCACCAGGTCCTCGCTCACGCCCACAATCTTTCCCAGGCCTCCGCACACGGGGCAGGCGCCCAGCGGGCTGTTGAAACTGAACAGGTATTCGTCCGGCTTGCGGAAGGTGATGCCGTCTCTTTCGAAGCGGGAACAGAAGCGTACCAGGTTACCGGAGGTTTCCCACAAAGCCATGTCTCCGTTGCCTTTATCAAATGCGTTCTGGACAGAGGAATGCAGACGCGTGCGCATGTCCTCGTCCGGCATTCCGGAAGTCTTGACGCGGTCCACCAGAAGCCACAGGCCGGCGGGATAGTTCCCGTCCATCTTCATCACGTCCTCGATCTGGTAGAGGGTGCCGTCGGCAGGAGAGAAAAGACGGCCGTAGCCTTCCTCCTTGAGGGAAAGCATCAGTTCCACTTTATCGCCGCGCTCGTCCCAGCGGACATCGGCCAGGATATATACTGCGTGCGGATTTCCGTCGGAGAGGGCGGCGAGGACGTCGCCCACCCCCTGCGCACGCACTTCCTCCCCGCTCACAGGCGAATAGGTTCGGCCGATGCGGGCGAACAGGATGCGCAGATAATCGTATATTTCCGTGGTGGTGGCCACCGTCGAGCGGGGATTCTTGATGTTCACCTTCTGCTCGATGGCGATGGCCGGCGGGATGCCCTCGATGCTGTCCACGTCCGGCTTGGACATCCGGCCCAGGAACTGGCGGGCGTAGGAGGAAAGGCTTTCGGCAAAACGGCGCTGTCCCTCCGCGAAGAGGGTGTCGAACGCAAGGGAGCTCTTTCCGCTGCCGCTCACTCCGGTAATGACAACGAGACGATTACGGGGAATTTCCACCGTAATCTCTTTCAGGTTATTCACCCGGGCTTTTTTAACAATGATATTACCCTCCGCCGGCATAGACTATTTGCCTCTTTCCAACTGTTTGCGAGCGTTGTAGAAGCTCTGGCGCGATCCGAAGCCGGAAGCGATGGCCAAATCCTCGACGGACGCATTGGGATTTTCGTCACGGTATTTGTTGGCAAAATCCATGCGGCAGCGGTTGATATAGTAGAAGAAACCGCCGAGGGACTCCGTAAGGACGGCTGACAGATAAGTACGGTTGACTCCGCAAAGCTGGGACAGATGAGCCAGTGTAAGGTGGCTGTCCAGGAAGGCCTTGTCCTCTTCCACTGCCTTGCGCACGATCTTCAGGATTTCATTCTTGCGGGAGGCGGAGAGGGGCTGGGCTTCCAGGACGGAGCCAGGTTCGGCACGGTCCCAGACGTCGTGCTCCACTTCCTCCGCCAGTTCCTTGACGCGGTTTTCCGCCTCCAGGAAGGTGACATCCAGCGCACGGTGCGGGTTAAGGGCAATGAGCAGAAACGCGACGATGAGGGCCGACAGGATCAGAAGGCCGATTGCTATCACGTCCTTGCCGCCGATAAAGGAGACGCCCCAGCTCACCAGGATGTGCAGCGAGGACAGGATGACGGCATGGACGGCAAAGTTCTTGGGGAAGTCCTCCTTGGAGGAATAGTTCTCTTCCGAGAAGAGGCGGCGGGCCCTGTTGATGAGGATGAACGCGCCGATGAAAGAGAGAAGGAAGATGACGGCCATGGTGCCCGACACAGCGCCCAGCTGACGGGCCCATACGCCCTGGAGTTGCGTTCCGGGCATGATGGCCAGCCATATGGCGGCCAATACAAGGACAATAAAGGGGACAGACAGCAAGTAGAGGGAAACTTTCCAGTTACCCATGTTGACCATGCGGCCGAAGTGCGTGAAAAGGAACATGGCGCAGAAATAGGGCGAACCCAGCATGATCATCACGCGGAGAGCCATCACGGAATCTGCTTCCTGAGGAAGGAAGAGAACCGGAAGCATGAGCAGATTCGTAAGGAAACAGAACACTACCGTGCGCCAGGCGGGATGGAAAAAATCCATGTGCCGGGCAAAAGGTTCACATCTATGCCCCCACCGGATGATGGCGACAATCACGCTTGTAGCTATGTATATAGCCAGTGCGGCACTGAAAAGTAAGTCTTGCTGTGTATATAACATAACAGATGCAAATGTCGCATTTTGCATCCGTTTTTCCAAAAAAATTTGTAGGTATTTGACAGCCTATTTGTCCAGCTGACGACGAACGTTGTAAAAAGTCTGGCGGGAATTAAACCCGGAGGCGATTGCTACCTGCTCGAGGGTGCTGTCCGCGTGCTTGCGACGCCAGGTGGCGGCGTAGTCCAGACGGAGACGATTAATATAAAAGAAGAAACCTCCCAGATCCATCAGCGCAGCCGATACATAGGTGCGATTGGTGCGGCAGCGCTCAGCAAGGGAAGCAAGCGTCAGGCAAGGGTCAAGGAAAGCCTGACGCTCTTCCACTTCCACTCGAATAGTTTTGATCAGGTTACTGTTTGTATTCATCAAAAAAACTACTAACTAACTATTGAACTTACTTACTTAAACACTAGAAAACTTCCGCACTGGAAAGCTTCCGATGGCAAAGTTGGGCATTTACAAGGGAACCCCCGTAAAAATGAGTAAAAAGATTTCGCCGGGTTTGTAAAAAGTGGTAAAAAACATGCCCTAAAATGTAAAAACGCGTCAAATTGACGCGTTTTTACACTATATTATTGACTGTTTTTTACTGACAATCCGGGCAAATACCCTTCAGTAAATAACTTGATCCTTCCACCTTGAAACCGTCCGGCTGTTCCACGGGAGGAACCGGGGTGTCGTACAGGCAGAACGTACGGCGACATTTGACGCAATAGAAGTGGACATGGACATCGTCGTCATGCTCATCGCCGTGGCTGTGGCACAATTCGTAGCGGACACCATCGCCGCTATCCTCCAGGGCATGGACCAGATGAGCTTCCCGGAAAACCGAAAGGGCCCGGAACACGTTGCTCTTGTCAATGGTCTCCAGCCGGTCCTCCAGCTCCGTCATGGACAGCGGACGGCCGGCGTCCCGCAACGCCTTGGCGATAAGCAGGCGATTGGCGGTCACTTTTACCTTGTGCAGGGCGAAGAGTTCTTCCAGATCAGTCATAGCTTATAAAAAAAGGGAAAGCTACTTACATCGCACCGCTACAACCACCTACCCTTGCTGCATTCCTGCCCTGGGGGAGTTCGGAGGGAGCTGGTCGTGTAAGACTTTCCCGTCACAAAGGTACTGCTTTTTTTTGATTTTTCAATAACCAGACGTTGCGGGAGCGGTTCGCAGATGAAGAAAAATTTGTTTATTTAACGGAAATTCAATACATTCGCGGTCAAGAATACTTAAACTTGCTATGAAAAAGACCGCACTTGTGACTGTGATCTTGCTTCTTTGTCATTGTATGACAGGGCTGGCCCAGCGTGCGGCAGCGCAGCCGGAAAGGCATTTTCCCCGTATCAGTATATATAGCAACCTGGCCTATGATATCGCCCTGATTCCCAATCTGGGCGTGCAGGTGGGCGTTTTTGACGACTGTTCGGTGAGCCTGTCCTGGAATCACAGCTGGTGGGGCGGCGAAGGCCATAGCTGGAAAGTTTACGGACCGGAGCTCACCGTGCGCCGGTATTTTTCCGGCCGGAACGCCGACCGCTCATACACCGGCCATCATGCGGGTCTTTACACCCAGGTCATTACTTACGACATTCAGCGCCGGGGCGGAACAGGATATCTGGGCGGAGAGCCCGGAGGCAATCTGTTTGACGGGGCCAACTGGGGCACAGGCCTGGAATATGGCTACACCTTCCGCCTCAACCGGCAACTGGACCTGGACCTGAGCATCGGCCTGGGTTACTTCGGCGGGAAGTATTACTCCTACGAATACACGGGCGGCCAGTACATCTGGCAAAGCACCGCGCACCGCAACTACTGGGGGCCCACACGGCTGGGTATCTCCCTTATTTGGAACCTGCCCCTATGAAACACTTCTGGCTCATAGGGATCGTCTTGGCTCTCACCGGATGCCGCCACAAGGAGCTCTGGATGGGAGGCGAACACTTTGCGACCATCGAAGTGAACTTCGACTGGAGCGAAGCCCATACCCTGCCCGAAGAGCAGGAGGGGCTCTCCATGAGTATGTACCTCTATCCGGAAGACGGGAGCGCCCCGCTCTACTACGAGCTTTCCGGTCATGACGGAGGCCGCGTCCGCGTTCCCTTCGGCCGATATACCGTCATCGCCTGGAACCATGAAAACGACGCCATCCTCATACGGGGACAGGAAAAAGCCGCCACGCTGGAGTTCTACACGCGCCCGCAGCCGCTGCTCGCCAGCCTGGGCCTGACTTCCACGCGCGCCCCCCGCCCGACGGAAGCTTCGGAGGAACGTTCGGTGCTGGAGCCCGGCCCTCTCTGGACAGGTTGTGTGCAGGACCTGGAGGTCTCCATACAAGCCCCGCTCAAGTGGGACGTCCCCGTGGAGGACGCCTATATCCAGTTCTCGGTAGGCGTGATGAATATGGGTAACATCGTTTTCGTGAGCGAGAGTGCCTTCGCCCTTTCCTCCGTCTGCGCCAGCTACTTCCCCTTCGACCGCTCCCTGGGAGAAGAAAACGTTTCCATTCCTTTTGACGGACAGATCATCGAAGACGAAGAATACGGCGAGTACATCATGGGGCACTGCACGCTCTTTGGCCATTGCCCGAAAGATGAACAGGATCACTGGCTCACCATTTATGCCATCATGGCCGACGGCAGCAAGTACTACACCAACGTGGACGTGTCCGACGCCGTACACCCCGAAGAACCTGCCACAATTGATCCGGGAGATCCGGGAGCACCGGGCAATCCGCCGCAGCCGGGCAACCCGAATCCAGGTATCATCGACCTGAACCTGGACGACATTTCCTTTCCGAACCCCTTTGAAGGAGATCCCTCAGCCTTCACCCGCGTGGATGAATGGCTTACCGAAAAGATAGATATAATCATGAACTAAATCTTTAAATTATGAAAAAACACCAATTTAACGCTATGGCCATGGCTCTTCTGATGAGCCTCGTCGCCTGCCAGACCACCGAAATCCTGGACCAGCGCCAGGACAGCCGCATCAACCTGCGTACTTCGGTAAACACCGCAACCAAAGCCGTCGGCCTTTCTACCAACCACCTCAAGACCCAGGGTTTCCACCTGGCCGTATTCCAGGGAAAGATTGGCGACGCCGACGTCGTCAAGTATTTCGAAATGGATATGGACCGCGACCAGTTCAAGGAGGACGGCTACTATACCCCTTATTTCTGGGAAGACCGGACCCTCCACTTCTATGCCTGGTATCCCAAGAGCGAGCAAGCCGGCACCATGACCGTCGATCCCGATAACGGTTATGCCATCACCTATGCTCCGGCCGAAAACGCCGCCGAGCAGAAGGACTTCTCGGTGGCCTACAACATCGGCACCAAGGAGGAAAACGGCAGTTCCGGCGTGAACATGAACTTCCGCCACGCCCTCTCCCAGGTAGAAATCATCGTAAACAACGCTTCCACCCTGGCCGACAACAACGTCATCGTGAAGGCCGTCAAGGTTGGTAACGCCATCAAGAGCGGCACCTTCGGCATGCCGGTCTATCCGACCGACGAAGCCGTTTCCGAGGAAAACCGCCTCACCGGATTGTGGAGCGGAAACGTGAGGACGAACTCCGGGGACAAGAACCTCCGCACCTATTCCATCGTCCATGACTCCCCCATCACCATCATCAAGGGCCAGCAGCGCTCCGTCATGGGTGCCGCCGGCAACTGGATGGTGGTTCCCCAGGTGAACTCGGAGGAGCAGTTCTGGAACCCCGAAGAAGGTGGCGCCGGAGACAAGATGTACATGGCCCTCCTGGTGAAGCTGATGCAGGGGTCCGCTACGGTCTATCCTTCGGCCAGCACTCCTGAGGAAGATAAAGTGGGCGACTATGCCTGGACCGCCGTTCCCATCCCTGCCGGATCTGTTCTCGAAGCCGGTAAGAAGTACACCTTCACCCTTACCTTCATCATCAATACCGGTAACGCCGGCAACCGCATCTCCGACGGTAAGGAAATCCTGTCCCACCCCATCAAACTGGTTGTGACCGTGGATGACTGGGTAGAAGTCTCCAATGGCGAAACCCTTTATTAATGAATAGATTCCGTACGATGGCCGGCCTGCTCGCCGTAGCGGCCGTTCTTCTCTCCGGGTGCCGGAAAGGGCACCCGGAGAGGGGCGCCATCGCACTGGATGCCCGGTCCGAGTGGACGGACCTTACGAAGGCGACCCTCCTCCGCGGGGCTTCACTCGCGACGGTGGAGATCGGGACATCGGCCTTCCTCTACGAGGGAGACTGGACCGACGCCCTTACGCCCAATTATTTCCACAACGTGCCCTTCCGTTACCAGGGCGCTTTCTGGATTCCCGAGGTCAGTTACTACTGGCCGGGAAGCGGCCGCAACCTGCGCCTTTTCTGCTATGCGCCTTACGACGCGGCCAGCGTCTCGGATCAGGAAAAAGCAGGTGCGCCGTCGGTGCGTTTTACCGTGGCCGATGACCCCGCCCGCCAGGTGGACCTCCTGGTGGCCGATACCGGAACGATGGACGGCGTGGAACGCCAGGCCGTGACGGTGAATTTCTCACATGCGCTATGCGCGGTGCGTTTTGCCATCAAGGCCGGGTCCCGTTCCGGCCTGCTGAGGGGCCTGGAGATGGGCGGGCTGTATGATTCGGCTTCCCGTTCGCTGGCCTGGGGCAGCGCCTGGACCTCGTTCTCCGGGAACGCTTCCTATGCGCTGGAGGGCCGTTTCCGCTACACCAGCTCCAACGAGGACCTGAACCTGTTTGACGCTGATACGGGCCTCCTTCTCCTGCTTCCCCAGACGCGCAACAACGTCTGGCTCCGGGCCTTCTATGAGGTGCAGGGAGAGGAAGACGTGCGGGAAATCAAGGCCGGTCCCATCACGGTGAACTGGGAAGCGGGAAGAATCTATACCTATACGCTGGACGTGCGGGAATCCGTTACGGTCAGCGTTTCGGTGGCAGGCCTCGTGGACATAGGCCCGGACACCGTCTTTGAAGTGGGCGTATATCCCTTCACGCCCGCCGCCCCCTCGGACGGGGATTATACCGGAGGGAACGGGGACTTTATCGTCACGGGAAAATGAGAAGATGGGCCTTCATACTGCTGGTGCTAGCTGTCTCCTGCGTAAAAGAACAGGAGGAGGCCGGGCGGGACTGCCCCGTCCGTTTCCAGGCCAGTGCCAGTCCGTTTGAAGGCGACACCAAGGCCTCGCCCGTCACCAGCCTGAGCGGCAGTTTCGGGGCACTGGCCTATAGCCATGCGACGCCAGACGGGGAAAAGACCCTGTACGGAACGGCGCAGATGACGGAAAGCGGCGGTGTATGGACGGGACCGCTGTACTGGCCCGGCACCGGACACAGCGGAGGACAGACGGGGGAAGCCCGCTATGTGAGCTTCTATGCCTACGCGCCCTACTCGCTGTCTTCCCATTGGGACGGCCATACGCTCTCCGGCGTGACGGCCGGCGGCGAAGACGACATGCTGGTGGCGGCTTCCGGCGCGCTGGACGACAATCCGTCGGCCCAGGACGGCGCGGTGCAGCTCCGCTTCCGGCACGCCTTTACCGGCGTCCGCTTCGAGCCCCAGGAGGGGTATTCGATTCATGAAATCCTGCTCTCCGGCATCTACAGCCAGGGAGATTTCAACCTCCTTACCGGCGGCTGGGAGAACCAGCGCACACCGGTTTCCTATGCCGGAGATATTACGGGCGAACCGCTGCTCCTGCTGCCGCAGACACTGCCGGAGGACGCCTCCATCACCCTCTTGGTCAGTTACCATGACATGGAGCCGGAGCCGATGACGCTCTCCGACCTTGTAGCCGGAACCACCTGGCATCCCGGCACGCTGGTCACTTACCTGATTGCCCGGAACGACTTCACATACAACGTAGAACTGCTTCCTTCGACCGGGGCCGTCACCATGGCCGGCGGCAAGGAAGTCCCGCTTGTAGAGGTGGGCGCCGGTGCAGGAACGGCCGACGGCGTCTTCCAGATCACAAGCTATCTGGTAAACGGGAAGGGCGCCGAGACCGACATCCCCTGGCACATCAAGGCCGTTTACTCCGACTCCGACCTCACGGAATCCGTGGAACTGACAGACGGCTACTACAGCTGGTTGCAGGCCTTCGCGGGAGAGGGCGGAAAGGCCGATGTCGTCAGCCTCTCCAGCCGTGCCGCTCCCGTGGACCATACGGATTATGACGAGGAAACCATCCGGCAGATACTCCGGAGCCGCGCCCCGTCGGGTTCTACGGACTGGCCGCTGAACCTCGCCGACCGCTACGAGGACGGCACTTACCAGGCCGGCAGCTATATCCGCGAGACGGCCAACTGCTACGTCGTGTATGGCCCCGGCTGGTACAAGTTCCCGCTGGTGATGGGCAACGGCATCAAGTGGGGCGGCTATAATATGCAGGCCTTTAATTACTACGGCTATCGGCCTTATCCCGAACGGACGCTCGCGACCTTCAAGGATTACCTGGACCGCGATATCTCCAACCCCGTGCTGCAGAACCCTACCGTCGCCGCAGTCCTGTGGGCCGACCGCCAGAACCTCATCAACAACTTCAGCCTCTATCAGGAGAACGGCTACTGGTGGATCAAGTTCCATATTACCCAGGAGAACATCGACCAGGGAAACGTGGTGTTTGCGGCCATGGATTATGTCTGGGACGACACCACTTCTTCGCTCGTGTACCGCGTCATGTGGAGCTGGCATATCTGGATTACGGATTACGTGCCCGGCCAGGGAGACCTGAACGTGAGCGGCAGCAGCGGAAAGAACTATACGTTCATGCCCCTGAACCTGGGCTGGACAGAGCTGAGTTCGACCGACGTGGCCCAGGAGAGCACCCTTTACGTGCAGCTGGAGACCGAGACGGGCGTGGAACTGGGAACCTTCGCCGTGCGCAAAACCGCCGGCCCGGTGGACCGCCACTACCTGGGCCGCGGTCCCACATATCAGTGGGGACGCAAAGACCCCATTATCCCGGGCTTCGGCAAGGAGGATTACGACGATATCTCCGGCCTGGTAACGCAGCTGCCGCAGTATCTGCAGCAACAGGGGCACGACCATGTGGTGGCCGGCTGGATCGAGGATGGATATTCACGCCTCACGCTGGGCGAGAGCATCCGCTATCCCTATGTAGTCCGGCAGAGCAAGGCGGGAGGAGACTGGTGCTCCGTCTATTGGATCAACCGCTGGAACGCGTCTCAGTACGGGACGGTGGGCCATGACTTCTATCCCGGGGAGGATTATTCTGTGGTAAAAACCATCTACGACCCCTCCCCTGCCGGCTACCATGTACCTCCGGCCATGGCTTTCTCCGGACTCACGAAAACGGGCGGCGAGGCCACTTCCCTGGACCAGCTGAACCTGGATCCCTCCGACAACACGTCGCCGGAGTTCCGGGGCTATCGCTTCAAGACCAGCGCCGCGTCGGACATCATCGATTTCCCCATCGCCGGTTACCGGCATTATCAGGGAGACTACCCCGCACAGTTTATCCGCTCCGGCGGCATGACATACTATTGGAGCGCCGAGATGTACAACCAGGTGGGCGGCGCTTATTCGCTATACATGGTGGACACGCGCGACGTGAAGGTCTCGCCCCTGCGGACGACCTACGCCGGGCTGGGCGCCTATATCCGGCCGGTAAAGGAATGAAGCCGAGGATGCTCATATGGACCGCGCTGCTGCTCCTGCCGCTTTCCTGCGTGCGGGAGACGCTCCGCGAGGATGTCCCGGACCGGGAGATCCTCTTCTCCGTCGTGGACACCAAGGCGCAGCCGTTGGAAGACGCCGCCGCGGTGGCGGAAGCCTACGGGCAGGAAGGCATCGGCCTTATCGCATACAGCTATGAGCAGGCCGACGGAATCCGCACCCGCTACCCCGCCGGGGAGGAGGCGTACGACTCCTTCGACTACGACGCGCGCAAGGCTTATCGGCTCACGCGGGACGGGAACGGCCTCTGGCACACGGATGTGCGCAGCCTCCACTGGACGCGCGAGGTGCGCTATCTGCGGTTCTTCGCCTTTGCGCCCTTCGACCTTCCCGTCACCAGCGGGGAACATTCCCTGCCGCTGATTTCCGACCTTACGGTAGAGGATCCCGCGACGCAGGCCGATATCCTGGTGGCCGATGTCCCAGACCGCGACGCGATGCCGCCGGTGAGCGACCAGCGCATCCCGCTGGTGTTCTCACACCCTCTGGCCGCCCTCCAGATCACCAACCATACCTCGCATACGCTTACGGACGTGCGGCTCGTGGACGTGAAGGACCGGGCGCTGGCCTACTACCTCTCGAACAAGACCTGGTCGCTGCGGGCGCACATTACCACATATTCCCTGGCCGATGTCCCCGCCGGGGCGACCTCTTCGAAATACCTCCTGCTGCCGCAGGACCTCTCCGGCGTTACGCTGCGCTTTACCGCCGGCGGAAAACCCGTGACGGCGCAGCTCTCCGGCCGATGGGAACAGGGACAGCTGTTCACCTACACGGTGGACGACCGCGTGTGGGAGTATGTCCTTGATATCCCTCCGACGCAGCTGAACCTGGATTTCGGGGCCACCGAGAGCGTGGTACCTCTGAGCAGTTACAAGACCGACGGCTATAACCAGGTGCAGGAAGACTGGACGGTAAGTTATTATGCCGACGAAGCCTGTACGCGTCCCATTGACCGGCCGTCCTGGCTCAGCGTTTCCGGCAATGCAGCCTCCGGGCAGCCCGGAACGGCTTCTTCGCTCACCATTTCCACGAGCGAGAACGACGAAGGCGGCGTAGAAATCATCCAGGGAGACGAGGCCCTCCGTTCCGCGGCCGCGAGAAACTACTGGAATCTGTCGGCCCCCGACGGAACGCTGGGCTACACGAAAGAAACAGCCAACTGCTACATCGTGAACGCCCCGGGCATCTATGTTTTCCCGCTGGTGATGGGCAACGCTATCAAGAACAGCAACTGGAACTATGATGCGTATAACAACAAGACTGATTATAAAGGGAATATCATCCAGGGCGACGCCCGCCTGGGCGGATGGACGCTGAACCCCTGGACGTGGTCGGGTGTCGTTTCGGGCACGCCCGGCTGGGCCAAAGTCCTCTGGGAAGACGTGGACGGGCTCATCGCCACCGATGGCAACGGCTACCTCCCGGCGCTGATCCAGGGGACCAGCAGCGCGGTCATCGGGGGTATCGACCCGCAGAACAGTTATTCTACTTATCAACTGGTTTTCCAGGTTCCCGCTACGCTGTCGCGGATGGCGGGAAACGCGATCATCGGCGTGTACGACACCCAGGGCATCCTCATGTGGAGCTGGCACATCTGGGTGACGGATTACGTTCCCGGCGAGGGGGACGTGACGGCCGGCGGGGTGCGTTTCATGCCCCGAAACATCGGCGAGATCCGTTATGTGAACCGGTATCCGTCACATACGGTGTACGTAAAGCTCTCTTCTGCCGGAAATGCCGCCGTCTCCCGCGTGATCAAGCTGGTCAAGGCGGGCGGCGAGGGCACGAAAATGACGCGTTCCTACAACCCTTATTTCCAGCATGGCCGGAAGGATCCCTTCATTCCGGGCGTAGCAGGCAGCCTGAGCGACTTGCCGGTCTATGGCCAGAACAGCCGCACATCCCGGCACGAGGAAAACTCAGCCATCCGTTCCAGCGGCGTCGCGGCGCAGCTGGGCGTCGGGGAAGCCATCCAGCATCCCAATTACTACGGTGCCTCTACGGGCGGTTCGCACGCCTGGTACTGGACCAGCGTAGAACACAGTACCTTCTGGAGCAGTACCACCAAGACCATCTACGATCCTTCCCCCGTAGGATATCACGTGCCTTCATCGGCCCAATTGGAAGTCATTCCCTCGATGGAAGGGCTGGTAATTCCTTTCACCAACCGGCGCACGTCCAATCCCGGCGGCAGCAACTACCCCGGTCTCCTGACGACGAACAACGGCGCCCAGCATGCCGCCCTCTGGGGGGCCGAGGTGGACGGAGACAACAATGCCCGCTATCTGCGGGTACAGGCTAACGGGCATGCGATATCGGTGATTCGAGGCAGAGAGGCGCTGTCTGTGCGCCCCGTGGCCGACTAAAGACGTTCGAAACGCTCGAAGGCCTCCGGAAGGGGGGATGAGCAACGGACCATCTTGCCGGAGAAGGGGTTGCGGAAGACGAGCGTGGCGGCGTGGAGGGCCAGACGCTTGACGGGGCTGGTCTCAGCGCCATACTTTTCGTCGCCGGCGATGGGATGGCCCAGGTCGTAGGAGGCGTGCACGCGGATCTGGTTCTTGCGGCCGGTCTCCAACTGGAACTCCACCTGGGTGTAATGCCTGGAACGGCTTAATACCCTGTAGTGGGTGATGGCCAGCTGTCCGTCCTTCACCTCGTTCTCGAAAGAGTTCATCTTGAGGGACTTGGGATTCTCCAGAAGCCAGCTCTGGACGGCGCCCTGATCCTTTTCGAGGGAACCTTCCAGCCAGGCGACGTATTTACGCTCCGCCACAAGGTCTTTCCACTTGCTCTGGAGGATATCCTTGGCACGCTCGTTCTTGGCGAAGACCAGCACGCCGGACGTACCCCGGTCGATACGGTGGACGATCCAGATTTTGGCGGTGGAACGGTCCGGACGCACGCCGGAGATGAGGTCCTCCTTGCGCTGCATGCGGGCATTCACCTTGACATACGCGTTCAGAAGAGAGTACAGCGTATTCTTTTCCTTTCCGGTAGCCACCGTGAGCATGCCGGAAGGCTTGTCCACGACAATATAGTTCTCGTCCTCGAACAGGATCTGGACGCCGGCCTTGAGGACCGTATCCTTCGCGTCCTCGCGCACGGAACGGGCGATGGAGATGCCTTTCGGGAGGATGGTAATCGTGTCGCCGGGACGCAGCGGGTGGTCGAAGGCGGTACGGCATTCGCCGTTCACCAGCACCTGTCCCTTGGAGAGCTGGTTCTTGACACCGGTGCGCGACTGGCCCGGGAAAATTTCGAAAAGGTATTGAAGCAGGCCGCCCTCATGGGCTACCTTGAACTTTTGTCCGGTCATAATTCTTCCAATAGAGGGTGGAGTTCCCGGGGCAGCAGGCGCATGAAATGCTCCAGCATACCGTGCGGGATGATGATGGTTTCCAGGGATTCGCAGTCGTCGAAGGCATCCTCGCCGATATACTCCAGCGCCTTGTTCAGGCGCACCTGGAACAGGTTGACGCACCCCTGGAAGGCCTGCGGGCCGATGATGCGCGTCTTGGCGGGAAGGGAAATCTTCTCCAGCTGCCAGCAATCCATGAAGGCCGACTGGCCGATTTTGAGCAGCCCGGTGGGCAGCTTGATGGACACCAGCTCTCCGCACTCGGCGAAAGCGGCGTCCCCGATATGCGTTACGGAATTCGGAAGATGAATCTTCTCCAGATAGGAGGAGCGCTCCTCCAGGGGAATATCCTCGCCGATCTTCCGGCCCGCCATATAGTCCTGAAAAGCGAACACGTCGTCACAGATGACCTCGCAGCCCTCCCGGACAGTGATTACTTCGGGGAAATTCTCTGCGTCGGTGAGGTATTTTCCGTCGGCCGAATAGGCGACGCGGTTTTCGTCGTCCCAGACATCCCGGTCCAGTTCCGTTTTCGGCAGGACGGTGGGGACGGCCATGATTTCTTCCAGGGTCATGGGATCAGAAGGATTTAACAAAGTCGATGTCTTTCTTGAGCATCACTTTGGGTTCCATCTTGGAGACTTTCTGGAACAGTTTGAACTGGTACGCGGGCGAGAGATAAACCTTGTTTTCGTTTTTGCCCTTGCGCCACCATTTATAGAAAGCGATAGGATCCGTGTCGTAGGGAATGCGGGCCTCGATTTCGGAGGTGTAACCGGGGAAATCGATGAGCATCTTGAGCCCGGTAATCCGGCGATAGTATTCGTAGTCTGCGCGGCGGAGTTTGGAGACAAGCGGGGCGAAGACTTCCATCTGGTCAACCTGGAGCACTTTTTCCTTCACGATCATGCGATGGATACGAACGGGATCCTGACGCAGCCACTCCGTCATAGTCTGGGTGACCGGGCCACTTTCACAGTCCAATGTCAGCATATCGGACGAGAAGTAAACTTTTTCACTATCGAGGGGAAAAATCTCCATAAATATTATCCTATGATGCAAAGATAGGGAAAAATTTTCGGTTTTCAACAATTATTTGTTAATAACCTTCTCCTATTTTCGGGCATAGGAAGCTATACAGCCTCCAGCAGACGGGGGTCGATGTAGGCCGACACCACCGCGACGATGCCCTCGATTGCCACCAGCAGACGGCGGTTGCGCCTGATGCGTTTCACGTAGCCCTCGGCCCCCTTGAAAGGGCCGTCGGTCACGCGGACCTTGCAGCCTGCGGCGAAGCAGGAGATATCGTCGGCCGAGAAGAATTCCAGCCCTTCGGAGCCCTGCGAGGTAACCAGACGGAAGGCCTCCATCTGCTTGTCCGGAATGGCTTCGCAGACGTACCTCCCTTCTGGATTGCGTTTTTTGTAGATGAATCCTTTCGCGTTGCCGTAAGCATCCTTAAGGAGATCGTCCAGGGCTTTTATATCACTGGCGCCGGCGCGGACAAACAGGAGTGACGACACCATGGGGACGCGCTGAAAGATCACGGGGCCTTCCTCTATATATCTGGGGTCGGCTTTTCCATCGGCCCTGAGGGTGGCGATGTAACGGCGCGCAAGGATGTGGGCCTCTCCCTTGAGAAGGACCCGGTCAACGGCCAGGTACGTGGAATACCCCCGCTCCTGAAGGGCGGACTCCATGTCGAAGACCTTGTTATAAAACACCTTGACGGCGTACCACTGAAGTGCCGATTCTTCCATGTAATAATTAGAGTACGCAAAGGTATATATTTGCATGAGATTTTCCAAAAAGCGACATTTTGACACAAAACGATGTCATTTTGACATGTAAAACTGCCGTTTTGTCCACCTTTTGAGAATTTTTGGCATTTGGCCCCGGGTTTGCGATTTCTTGGGCCAGAAAGAAGTTAAACATTAAAATTAATAGGAGGACTTGATTATGTTACCTGCAAAAAGAAACAACCAGACCTGGATGCCCGACATCTTCAACGATTTCTTTGACAACGCCTGGATGGAGCGTCCGAAGGCCACCTGCCCGGCCATCAATGTACTTGAAACTCCCGAAGCCTACCGCCTGGAGCTCGCCGCTCCCGGCATGACCAAGGCCGACTTCGACATTCATCTGGACGAAGACGGTGACCTTGTCATCAACATGGAGAAGAAAGTGGACGAAAAGAAAGAGCAAGAAAAAGGCCATTACGTCCGCCGCGAATTCTCCTACACCAAGTTCCAGCAGACCATGCTGCTGCCGGAAGACACTGACCGTGAGGCGATTGCCGCCAAGGTTGAAAATGGCGTCCTCATCGTCAACCTGCCCAAGGTAAAGAAAACGGAGGTAGAGAAAGCCAGGAAGCAGATTACGGTCGAATAAATTTTTTGAAAAATTTTCAGTGACCCCTTGCAGATTCAAAAAAAGTATGTACCTTTGCAATCCCGAAAGGGAAGTTCACTGAAAACTTTGGTGCGGTAGTTCAGTCGGTTTAGAATACCGGCCTGTCACGCCGGGGGTCGCGAGTTCGAGCCTCGTCCGCACCGCAGGAATGGAGTTTAGCCATTTGGCTGAACTCCATTCTTTGTTTTACGAAGGGGGCTCAACGAAATTCAACATATCGGCCTACATCTTCAAAACCGTTATTCCGGAAAAAGTCATACATTTGTAAAGATTCTTTACAGTAGTGTAAGGGGTCTTTACGGTTTTGTGCGGGTGATGGATTCCGTAAGTGATTGGAATTGCGCCGGTTGGGTTGTTCGGAATGGAATTTGACGTGTGCGTGGGCGTATAATGAAGATTTGACAATGGCTTCTAAAGTTGGAAAAATACTGGTGGTCGATGACAACCTGGGAATTCGCCGGGCGTTGGAGATTTTGTTACCGATGCACTTTGCGGAGGTAAAGACCATTCCGTCGCCGGCTACCCTTGTATCGTCGCTGGAGCAGTTCCGGCCGGACGTGGTGCTGCTGGATATGAACTTCAACACCAGCATCAACACCGGCAATGAGGGCCTCTACTGGGCAGGAGAGATCAAGAAGATGGTACCCGAGGTGGAAGTAGTCCTGTTCACCGCTTATGCCGACATCGCCCTGGCGGTAGAGGGAATGAAGCGCGGCGCGTTTGATTTCATCGTGAAGCCGTGGGACAATGAGAAGCTGATTGAGGTTCTCACTGCAGCCCGGGACAAGGCCAGGAAGGCGATGGGCCCGTCCTGTCATCCTGAGCGTAGCGAAGGATCTATGTTCTGGGGCTCCTCCGCTGCCATGAAGGCTATCCGCAAAACGCTGGACAAGATAGCGCCCACCGACGCCACGGTGCTGATTACCGGAGAGAATGGCACAGGCAAGGATGTGCTGGCCCGGGAGATTCACTCACATAGCCTCCGGAGCGGCAAGCCGATGGTGGCCGTCGATGCGGGTGCCATTACGGAAACCCTCTTTGAAAGTGAACTCTTCGGCCATGTGAAAGGCGCGTTCACTGATGCGCACGTCGATCACGTCGGCAAATTTGAGCAGGCCGATGGAGGGACGCTGTTCCTGGACGAAATCGGCAATATTCCCTTGCATCTGCAAGCAAAACTGCTACGTGCTATTCAAAGCCGGAGCATCGTTCGGGTTGGCGGCAATGAGGCTAAACCCATCAACATTCGCCTGATATGTGCCACGAATATGGACTTGGAGCAATTGGTGCGGGAAGGACGGTTCCGGGAGGATCTGTACTACCGCATAAACACTGTTCATATCGCTCTGCCTCCGCTCAGGGAGCGGAAGGAAGATATCGTACCGCTGGCGCAGATGTTCCTGGAAAGGTTTGCCGAGAAGTATCATCGGCCTTTGTCGGGGATTGCTCCGGATGCGGCTCAGATGCTGACGGAGAGCCGTTGGAGCGGGAATATCCGCGAGCTGCAGAACTGCATCGAGAAGGCGGTCATTCTGAGCGAAGCGAAGAATCTTTCGGCCCAGGATATCCAGATAGATTCTTCGGCCAGAGGCCTCAGAATGACAGGTGAGGTCGGCACCACCATCAAGGCGGTAAGTGAGGCCGAGGAGGAACGGATGATCCGCCAGGCGATGGACCGTACTGACGGCAATATCTCTGCTGCAGCAAAGATGCTGGGCGTTAGCCGGCCGACGCTGTATGCGAAACTAAAGAAATACGGCCTATGACCTTCACTGTGTGGCATATCATCGGGGCCTGTGTCATCGTCGCAATCATTGTGGCGGTGATTGCAACGCTTAGTACCCGGCACAAGGATATCAAGAAAGTGGCCTATATGATGGATGCGTTGGAAGACGGAGAATTGAATTTCCGCTTCCAGGAGAAAAACAAGTTCAACCGCACGCTGAACCGTATCCGGACCATCTTCGAGAAGCAGCGGCAGGTCCACGAGCAGGATTCCTGGACAAAGCTTATTCGCGTGCTCACGCACGAGATTATGAATACGGTGTCACCGATTGCATCCCTCTCTGACGCAATGGCCAAGTCGGTCGATGAGAACGGCCACAGCGAACTGGATATCAAGGCCGGACTGGAAACCATCTCCGACTCCTCCAAGAACCTGATTGGCTTCGTGCAGACTTACCGCCAGCTCTCCGGTGTGGCGAAGCCCATTCGCAAGTCGTTGGATCTGCAGGAGTTGATGGATAGCGTCATCGGCCTGAACAGTGAGTTTGCCGCCAGCCGTGGCGCCACCTGCAAGTATCGGCCTGAGGAGGATAATCTGATGATTTATGCCGATGAAGGCCAGATTTCGCAGATTCTTATCAACCTCATCAAGAATGCCCTGCAGGCTGGAGCTAAACACATTGACATAACCGCGAAGATGGGCAAGGATGACGACGTGATTATCCAGGTGGCCAACGATGGCGAGCCTATTCCCGTTTCGGCCCAGGAGCAGATATTTATTCCGTTCTACACCACCAAGAAGGAGGGCTCCGGCATCGGCCTCTCGATCTCCCGGCAGATTATGCGGAATCACAACGGCAGCATTGAGCTGGTGAGGAGTGATGCCCAGCAGACCGTATTTGAACTCCGGTTCAGGTAAGTTTCAGTAAATCTGTAAAGTGTAAAGCCAGAAAGTGTAAAGTGTACTGTAAACTTTACACTTTTTTTCATTTCTCGCCAGAATCATTTCTGCTTCATTATCAATGCTTTATCACATTTGGCACGGCGGGTGTTAGCATTTGGCACGGTGATAAATCATTGTATGATGAAGACACAACTTTACATATTCGTTTTTGTGGCGTTCGTCATTCCCGGCTTGACCGGGAATCTCTGGGCACAGGAGATGCCCGAACAGGTCGGGCATGACGGCGTAATGACTTTGCACGATTGTATGGAGTATGCCATCTCCAATTCTACCAGGATCCGGATTCAGCAGGCTACCATCGGCGACGCGCAGATTGACCGGCGCGATGCGGCGTTGGCGCTGTTCACCCCGCAAATCAGTGCGCAGACTTACGCGTACTACAACTTCGGCCGCAGCATCGACCCGCAGACCAATACGTACTTCAACACCACATCGTTCCACAACAATTACGGCGTGAGTGCAGGGTACGACCTCTTCGACGGCTTCAGGGCGGTGAATAATTACAAGATTTCCAAGACGGGAATGCTGATTGCCGACTCCCAGGAGAAGCAGGTAGAAGCTGATATTTGCCTGGCTGTTATGGAGGCGTACTACAACGTGGTGTACTACAAGCGCCTCTGCGACGTTTATGAGGAGCAGGTGGCGGTGGCCGAGCAGGCGCTGGTGAAAGCCCGCCGGCAGGAAGAACTGGGCCAGAAGGGACACGCGGATGTGATTCAGATGGAGGCCGATCTGGCAGACCGTCAGTATGACCTGACGAATACCTACAATATGTATCAGGGCCAGAAGATGACGCTCTCCGACCTGATGTTCTGGCCGGTGGATGAGCAGCTGAACATTGTGACGGATTTCAGATCCTTCGCTGGCGCTCAGGATGACAGTTATGTCATTCTGAGGGAGACGGAGTCGACCGAAGAATCTATCGTGGACTTCGCCCTGGAGCACAATCCGGGCATTCAGATTGCCAGTTGGCAGGAGCTGAACGCCAAGCGGGAACTCAATACAGCCAAGTGGTCGCTACTCCCCACTCTTGGCCTGTATGCCGGCTGGAGCACCAGCTACTATACCTATCAGGGTTCCACCACCCATCCTTTCTGGAATCAGTTCAAGAACAACGGCGGTGAGTATGTGGAGCTTTCGTTGTCGATTCCTATCTGGAACCGCCTTAGTAAGCACTCCGCCATCTCCAGGCGGCAGCACGCCCTGGATAAGGCCACTGCAGAGCTGGATCAGAAGCGGCGGGATGTGGAGAGCGAAGTCCGCCGGGCCATTCAGGACCGTGACGGAGCGGCCACTGCCTACCAGCAGGCCCAGCGCAAGGCCGAGGTGCAGGCCGAGGCCTACACGCTGAATCTGAAGAAACTGGAGCAGGGCCTCATCTCCCCGCTGGAGTTCCAGACCGCGAACAACAACTACCTCAAGGCCCAGGCCGATGAAATGAACAGCCTGTTCAAGTACCTCATCAAGCAGGCAGTTGTCCGCTACTACAATGGTGTTGAATATGTAAATCAGTAAGAAACTATGGATAAGATTATCGAGAAGAAAACGGGATGGCGCGTAGCGTTCACCAAAAAGGCTCTGCCCTGGTGGCTGGGTGCGCTGCTGCTGGTGTTTGTGATTTACCTGATAGCAAGGCCGAATAACAAGACTTTGCGCGTGAACAAGGACACTTTGACCATCTCCAGTGCCGTGAAGGGCGAGTTCAACGACTATATCCGCATCAGCGGGCGCGTGCAGCCGATGACGACCATCCAGCTGAGCCCCCAGGAAGGCGGTATCGTGGAGAAAATCCTCATCGAGGAAGGCTCACCGGTAAAGGCTGGCGACGCGATTCTCATCCTGAACAACGACAACCTGGACCTGCAAATCCTGAACTCCGAGGCCGAACTGGCCGAGAAGGAGAATATCCTCCGTAACACCCAGATCCAGATGGAGCAGCAGAAACTGGACGTGCGCCAGAATGTACTGGAGTATGGGACCAACGTGGAGCGCCTGCGCCGTGCCTACGAGCAGCAGAAGGCCCTCTACGAGGACAAACTTATTGCCAAAGAGGAATACCTCAAGGCCGAAGAGGACTACCAGCTGGCCCTGCAGAAGTACAACCTGATGACCGAGCGCTCCAGGCAGGACAGCCTGTACCGCGGCACCCAGATTGACCGTATGGAAGAATCCCTGGAGAATATGCAGCTGAATATGTCCATGATTCGCAGGCGCAAGAGTAACCTTATCGTAAAGGCCCCCATTGACGGTGAACTGGGACTTCTTGATGTTGTCCTTGGTCAGTCCATCGCTGCCGGTACCAAGATTGGCCAAATCAATTCCGTAGGCCTCTATAAAGTGGAGGCACAGATAGATGAGCACTACATTGACCGCGTGGTAGCAGGTCTTAAGGCTACTTTCGAGCGCCAGGGAGAGACCTATTCCACCGTCATTCGTAAGGTCTATCCGGAAGTCCGTGACGGCAAATTCAAGGCCGACTTCAAGTTCGATGGTGAGCAACCGGACAACATCCGCAGCGGACAGACTTACTACCTGAACCTGCAGCTGGGCCAGCCGGAAGAGGCCGTCATCATCCCCAGAGGCACCTTCTACCAGAAGACCGGCGGCAAATGGATATACGTCGTTAACAAAGAAGGCACCAAGGCCGTCAAAAGAGAGATACGCATCGGCCGCCAGAACCCGCAGTACTATGAGGTCCTGGAAGGTCTGGAACCCGGCGAAAGGGTGATTACCTCGGGGTATGATACTTATGGTGATTGTGACGTGTTAGTTTTCTAAGCTATGAAAGTATTCAGAAAAACAGGCGTTTCCACGCTGATCAATATCCTGGGGATGAGCGTCGCTTTTGCGGCGGCCATGATCCTGATGGTGCAGGTGCGCTGGGATACGACCTATGACGCCAACTTCGAAGGACACGAGCAGGTGTTCCGGATGGAAAACAACTGGATGGACGACGGCCAGTTTGACACATATTTCTGCCGGCCTATGATTGAGCTGATAAAAAAAGCCAGCCCTAACATAGAAGCAATAGGAACTCTATATAGTCAAGGCGACGCGATTTTTTATCGCGAAGATGACAAGGAGTCGGCCATTACTGTCCCGTTTGCTATGGCGGACAGCGCTATGTTCACAGTATTCCCTTTTGAGTGGACAGAAGGCTCGGCCAGAGAATTCACAGGCCCCGGCACTGCAGTTCTGAACGAGGCGTTTGCAAAGATGTTCTTTGGCCAAGAAAGCGCCATAGGTAAAACCCTGCAGACCGGCGATGGCAACAAAACCCGGATCATAGGCGTTTTCAAGAATACTCCACGCAACTACTCTATGCACTACGGTTTAATAGGGAACCTGGGCGACTGGAATCTGACCGCGGGGAGTGAGTGGTCCTACCCGGCATTTGTAAAACTGAAAGACCCCACCTCCGCAGCAGAGACAGTAGATGCAATGTTCTCAGTTTTTCAGGAGTATTTCTCCGACTATACTCCAGAGGATCTGGCAAAGATGTGCAAGGGCTTCAGACTCAGCCAGATTCACAAGGCGCACTTTGAACGTGACGTGAGGGCGCACAATGCCGTAGCCAACAGAGCCATCACCATCACGCTCGCGCTCATTGCCATCCTGCTGATTTTGATTGCCATCATCAATTTCATCAACTTCGCTTTCGCGGAGATTCCTTTCCGCATCAAGAGCATCAACACCCGCAAGGTGCTGGGCGAAGGACGCGCATCGCTGATCGGCCGGCAGCTTCTCAGCGCCGGGCTGATAGCACTTGCGGCTTTTGCAATAGCCTGCCTTATCATTCACGTGGTGTCGGGGACATCTTGGGCCTCGTATATATCTGACTCCATAGCGCTTAAAGACAATATAGCCATATATGCAATTACGCTTCTCGTTGCGCTTCTGTCTGCCGTGGCCGCCGGAATCGCCCCGGCACTGTATTCCACTTCACAGCCGGCCGCCCTTGTTCTCAAAGGGTCCTACGGCACCAGTGTAAAAGGGCGCAGCCTGCGCAATGCTCTGGTAGGCCTCCAGTTTGTACTGTCGTTCCTCTTTATCCTGATGGCGCTGTATGTGAATGTCCAGACCAGGTTTATGGCCAATAAGGATATGGGGTTCCAGCAGGAGAACATACTGCAAGTATGGTGCGGTTATTCTGCCGGCAGCCAGCACAATGCATTGGAAGACAAGCTGTTGCAGAATGCATCCATTGTGGATGCCACTTTTTCCGACGCAATGATTGTCTCGGACCAGAAGATGGGGTGGGGGCGCAATGGCGATGACGGGAATCATATTTTTATGGAAGTGCTCCCTGTGGCAGAAGATTTTGTAAGATTCTTTAACCTTCAGATTATAGACGGCAGGGATTTCCAACAGTCTGACAACCAAAGCGAAACGGGATGCTTCATTGCCAATGAAACATTCTTCAAAATGTTCCCGCAGTATCACACCGGCAGTAAACTTGGAGGTCATGTGGGCGACGCGGAGGTTGTGGGTATCGTGAAGGACTTCAATTTCAAAAGTCTCCAACATCCTATGGAGCCGCTCGTGCTCTATAATTGGGGAAAGACGCCGTGGAGAAATTTCGGTGTAATGTACGTAAAGATAGCACCCGGGGCAGATTTCAAAGAGGTATCGGCTTATATCAAAGATGTTGTCTGCGCCTTTGACCCGACCCGCGAGCCGGACCAGGTGAATGTCCGCCATCTAGACGAATGGATAGAGAATATGTATCAGAGCGAGCAGTCGCTCGGGAAACTGATTACCATAGCTTCCCTTGTGGCCCTGCTGATTGCCATCATCGGGATTATCGGCCTGGTATTCTTTGAGACGCAGTTCATCCGCAAAGAGATTGCCGTACGGCGCGTGAATGGTGCTACTGTGGGCAGCATCTTGCAGATGATCAATAAGAAATATCTGGTAATGGCAGGTTTCAGTTTCCTGCTGGCGGCTCCGGTCGCTTACTGGCTGATGACCTCCTGGCGCAAGGGCTTTGCCTATCAGGCGCCCGTGCCGGTGTGGATCTTCCTCGTGGCGTTGCTGGCCGTTGCTGCAATTACCCTGGCCGTGGTTACGCTCCAGAGTTGGAGAGCGGCCAGCGCCAATCCTGTTGAATCGTTAAAGAATGAATAAATAATTAAATAACAACTCATTAT
>JAEEGJ010006947.1_pt1 | contig 33243 bp, 24 predicted proteins | sample 8958761 | NCBI WGS metagenome assembly JAEEGJ01 (sample SAMN16246546, study PRJNA631951) | gut metagenome | biome: gut microbiome; feature: rumen; material: RS-attached | host: Bos | place: Iran: Karaj | collected 2018-10
GCAGGCATTCCCGCAAGACAAGAAGCCTTTTGTCACCCTTGACAACCTGCATCTGAACACCCGTGCCGACTTCACCCTCGACTACCATCCCGGGCACGACACAGTTGCTCCAAAAACTGATCATGGTTTTGCAGGCAAATATCTAGTCGTCGCCTTAGACGGTACCATTGGCAGCAAGTTTTCCTACCACCTGCGCCAAAGGCTAAACACACCGAACATCGGCTTCGCCAACACCTTCTTCCAAGGTACAGACTGGGCTTACCTCAACTGGAATTTCACCGACAACTTCTTCCTATCGGCTGGTAAGCAAGTCGTGGCCATCGGCGGTTGGGAATACGACTCCAACCCCATCGACATCTACTATGGCACCGAGTTTTGGAATACCGTGTGCTGCTACGAGGTGGGCGCCTCCTTAAACTACAAGGACAATTCCGGCAAGAACCATTTCCTCATTCAGATGTGTAACTCGCCCTTCATCAACCAGGCCATGCAGAGCATCTACTCCTACAACCTGATGTGGTACGGCAACTTCGGTGTGTTCAAGACGGCCTATTCCGTCAACATGATTGAATACCAACCCGGTAAGTTCATCAACTACATCGCTTTGGGCAACAAGTTGCAATTTAAGGGCGTGGAGATGTATTTGGACGTCATCAACCGTGCCTCTTTTGAGCAAGACAAGTTCTTCGGTCAGGATATCACCGCCATCTACGGCATCGGTGTAGACATCGGGCCGAAATGGATCGTGTTCGCCAAGGCTGGCTACGACTTCAACCAAGCCCAACTGCCCAACACTGAAGCCTACGACCAGTATGTCGTCCCAGGCAAGAAAGTAGATTTTGAGAGCATCGGTTTCGAATACTATCCCATGGGTGACCGCAGCCTCCGTCTCCACCTCTGTGGCTCACATACCAGCTCTGATGGCATCAGCAAGTTCCAAGCCAACCTCGGCCTCACCTGGAAAGTCAATCTGCTTAACCTCAAGAAAAACTAATCCGTTATGGCAAAGACAAAATACAACACCATCAAACGAACCACCACTTTCTACCACGATAGGGTGGAAAAAATCTTCAAGAAAATCGAAGAGAAGCTGGAACGGCCACTGCGATTCACCACCAAACGTAGTTTTGAGGCTATCTTTTTCCTCATCATTTTCTTTGCCTTCTTTGGGCTACTGGCCTATAAGATGACACTACCCAAGATGTTGAACACCTTCATGCAGACGGCTTATCACCTGCTGCTGGAGACCGTGTTCTACATCATGGCCATCTGTGTGCTCATGGGTGCCATCAGCAAGCTGCTCACCGAATTTGGTGTGGTACGTCTGTTAGAGAACCTGTTGCGTCCCTTGATGAAGCCGCTCTATAACCTTCCTGGCGTGGCTGCCTTGGGTGCCATCATGACCTTCTTGAGCGACAACCCCGCCATCATTACTTTGGCACACGACAAGAACTTTAACCGTTACTTCAAGAAATACCAGCTCGTCTCGCTGACCAACTTTGGCACAGCGTTCGGTATGGGCTTGGTCGTTGTGGCTTTCATGACAGGTCTTGGTTTCGGCAAGGGTGCCTTGGTAGGTGTGGCAGGTGCCGTCATCGGTAGCATCGTCTCCACCCGACTGATGCAACGCTCCACTTTGAAATCCTACCCAGAACTGGACTCCCCTGTCGACGAGGAGTTTGGTGGCGACGAACAACAAATCTCCTTCAAGAGCGAAGGCGGCGTATTCATGCGTTTCCTCAATTCGTTGCTTGACGGCGGCAAGGACGGCGTGAGCATCGGATTCGCCATCATCCCAGGCGTGCTTTGCATCTCCACCATCGTGATGATGCTCACCTTCGGTGCTGCGGGCGAAAACGGTGAATACCTTGGTGTTGCTTACGAAGGCGTGCCCGTCATCAGCTGGGCTGCCAACAAAATTAACTTCATCTTCGACTGGCTCTTTGGCTTTAAGGATGGCGCTTTGATTTCATTCCCCATGACTGCCCTAGGCGCTGTGGGTGCCGCCATCGGTTTGGTACCTCGTTTCATCACAGAAGGTATCATCGACAACAATGCCATTGCCGTGTTCACCGCCATCGGCATGTGCTGGAGCGGTTTCCTCAGCACCCATGCCGCCATGCTCGACAGCCTCGGCTACCGCAAGCTCATCGGCAAGGCCATTGGTGCACACACCATTGGTGGTCTTTGCGCCGGCATCGCAGCACACTGGCTCTATGTTTTACTGGCATTGATATTCTAACAATCTTGCAGAGGCGCGTCGCGTCTCTACATTCATGCACAAAAAAAGCGGCCCGAAAGCCGCTTTTTGTTTTGTCTTACTCTATTTATCAACCCTTCTTTCCACCCATGCTGTAGGTGAGGTTGAAGCGCAAGGTGTTTTCCAGCGGGTTGCTGCCGGCCACCGTGTTGACAGGAATCAGATAGGAGACATCCAAGCCAAACACGTTGTACTTCAAAGCGGCACCGAGGGTTACATATTTACGGTTGCCTTTCAGCGCAGTCTCGTTGAAATAACCGGCACGAACGGCAAAGATATTGTTGTACCAATATTCCACACCAGCACCAATGTTGATTTCGCAAAGCTCCTCATAGAACTTGCCGTAGTTCACCATTTCGCCAGTATATTGGTTGTAGCCACAACCAGGAGCATCGTAGAAGGACTGAATCATACCTTGAACAACGGAGACATTGTTGTCATAGCCGTAGGCAATCTTGTAGCTTCCATCGTCGTTCACCAAAGGTTGGCCCGTTTCAGGATCTCTGGCAATGACGGGAGGTGTAGGCACCAACAGTTTTGAGAAATCAGCCATGAAGGCCAAAGAATTATACTCGTCAAGGTCAAGCTTCAAGCAGGCACCCGCACGCAAAGTAGTCGGGATGAAATCACGACGGTCGGAAGTGCCATTATAGCTGATCTTACTACCGATGTTGTTGATTGAAGCGCCCCAAGAGAAGTCGGCATCCATGCTGCTGAACCATTCCACCGGACGTTTGTAGAACACCGACACATCGGCGGCAACGGAAATGCCAGGACGACCATAATCGGTCTGGTTTTGGGTCAGGTTTGAATAGATGAAGCGACCTGCCACGGCACCCGAAAGATAATCGCCGAGCATACGTGAATAGGTTGCATCAATAGCCCATTCATTTGGACTGAAGTCACCCAACTTATAATTGTTCTGGTCCCTAAATTCGATGGTACCGCAGCTGAAGTAGCGCAAGCTACCCGCGACAGCCGAACGGTCGTTGATTTTATAGGCTGCTGCCAAATAGGCCAGGTTCATGTCGGGAACCAAGTTGCGCAACCAAGGGCTATAGCCCAAACCGACAGTAAACTTGTCTTCAAGGTACACATACTTTGCCGAATTGTAGTGCATAGAATAGACATCAGGGTCTGAGGCCACACCACAATCTCCCATCGAGCCGCCACGGGCATCGGGAGCGATGGAGACAAAAGGCACTGCCGTAGTAATCACATTGGGCGAAACGCTGTAATCCTGACCAATGTAGTTGTTTTGTCCATAAGACATAGCCGCAACCATTAGCAGGGCGGCAATAAGAAGCTTCTTAATTTTCATATCCAATTTGGTATTTAAAATTGCAATGATAACGATTCGTGATTTTGATTATTGTATTGTCCTAAAAAAAATTCTTCATCAACGTTGGATGATCATTCGTTGACAGACCGTACGCGACGTTCCAATCTCGTCGGTAAAGGTAAGACGATAGAGATAAACGCCTGAGCGCAAAGGATTTCCAGATTGATCGCATCCATCCCAGCGGATGGGCTCGATGACTCCAGCTGTCGAACTTACCTTTTTATAAATTTGACGCATCGGACGGCCCATGAGGTCGAAAATCTCGATGTTGACCTCAAAATCGCCATCTTCACCGAAGTGGGTAAGGGTAATGCGGGTCTCGTCGGAGAAAGGATTGGGATAGTTGCGCACCTGCGAGAGGAAAAGATAATCGTCGACAACAAACCATAGACTGGCTTCCGAAGCGTTGTCCTGCGTGTCCCAAACCTTCAAGTTAAACTCGTATGTGCCAGGTTCAAGGTCCGACACAGGAATCGCAATTTTCCCTCTCCTGAAATCGTTGAGCGCAGGCTCAAAGCAATCATTCAGTATGATGCGGTTATAGGCAGGAAGATTACTGTTCAAGATGATGTCGCGGCCCAGGCTGTAGTCGTAATGATAGATACCTTGCGCGTCATAGAGATCGGCATAAAGCACCCCCTGACGTTCCACTGAGGAACCGTTTTCAAAATCGGGCGTATTCCAATAGAAGTTGATATTTGGTCCTTGGTCATCAACCACTGCAACCGGGTCGACACCGCCTAAAGTTAGGCTGTTGAATTTACCCATGGCATCAATATTCCGGATGGAATCGTAGGCATAGAAGCTGAAACGCGGCTTGTCGGTTCCCGCCATAATGTCCTTGGGCACCTGGAACGACACGCTGAATTTGCCTCCCATCACACTCACTTGGCCTTCATAAAGCACGTCCTTATGATAATAAACTTTACGTTCAACATTGTTTTTGCACATCACCTTTACCTTCGTCTGCTTATCATAGAACTTGACCCAAAGCATGCCATTGAATCCATCATCAAGGTATCCGTTTGGCTTTCTGACTTCACCTTCCACAGTCACCATGCTCATGGCATGAAGCTCAAAGGGATCTGCATCATCAACAGTCATTCCGTTGATTTTCTGCACTTCTATTTCATCCTCAGGCATCTGGAAACGTAAAAGGGGATCACCGAGAAACAAGAATCGAATATTCTTATTGTATAATGGATTCGACGTGCTGGTGAAATTCTCCGAGTCACTTTTCGACAGTCTGATAATGTCACCATAGCGCAAGGGTTTTCCATTCGCATCACGCTGCGTGAGCACTCTGACCAAAGCCTTCGACTGGTGGCTATTATCAGGACCGAAGGTAGGACGACAGGCAGTGAACAGAGCCACGCATCCTCCATTGGGATTGAGAAACAGCTGCTCGCCTGCCGAAACTAACAAGGGATTGTCGTATTTGGTAAACTCACAAGTCGCTGTGTAAACAAACGGCATCCTATCATAGTTTTCGAGAGCCGCGATGTCGGCATTGGTAAACACATTGTCACCCGTCAGTCCCCTAACACCGCCATGACCTGTATACAACATGGCCAAGACACCTTTGTCGAGGGCAGCCATCAAATCCGAATTGGCTCCTGGAATCTCCACGCCATTCGATGTGTTCACCACGGGATACGCACCACAATATATTTTTTTTGCCGTCAAAGGCGGGCAAATGGTATCCATCATCCTGTAATAAGTCTCCGAGCTGTCGACATAGCTTGTCTCCTGGTCGTCAGCAAAAAACAGCAAATCCGTCTTCCATTCACCATACGTTGCCTTGAGGTCGTTATAATGACGGATTTTGCGCAACATCGTCTCCGCCTCAGCCACGGTTGAAACCGAGATTCGGCCTATACCAATGTCCACCCTACCATCGCTGTTGCGTCCCTCATTGTCGTCCATCAGCGCGAAATAGTCGTCGGTACAGAAGCTCAATTCATGGTGCGGGGCTTCAAACGTCTCATAACAAGGCACATAATTCTGTCCATAGCCCTTGATATTGCGGTAGTCGGCAGAGGCGCGTCCGAAAAGCGTCAGGTATTTGAGTCTGCCGTCACCGCGACGATACACCATGCGCACAAAATCGCGGATGGCTGTCGGGTCGGGCGTGCCAGTCGAGAACTCGTTGTAGATTTCGTTCACATCGACGACAACGCTGGTCACGCCATCCAACTCAGCATGATAATCAGCCAATTCCTGCGCCTGCTGCATGAAAATGGGCGAAGTCAGAATCAAATTGTCGGCCTCAGCAATGGCATGAAGGTTCTGATTTGGTATCTCCGTCCAATGCGCAACAGTCATCGCAGCGGAAGGGTTGAACAAAATGTAACGCTTTTCCGTCCTCTCCTCAGTGGCAAAGACCAGATTACCACCACTCTGCACACCCTCTTGCAGGATGGGTTGCAATGGTGAAGTGACATCCCAAAGCCAATAATCGTCGGTAGTATTCTGCACCCAAATGGCACTTTTCCCCGACCCAAACTGACTGGGCATCAAGCGGAACGGAAAGATATGACCTTCCCGTTTCAACAGTCGCCAACCATAAATCTCAACATAATCAAGGTACAACGTAGACTGTGGATCAGGCGTAAGGTCTAGCTTGAAATAAGCCGTATCACTATCCAGCACAATCTGTTTCTCGAAAGATGACGGCCAGCAATAATAGTGCTCCTTGGCTTTACTAATCGAAACGTGGGAGGCCACATGGTTGTCGTTGACCCAAGCATCATAATGCATAGCGTTGCTCGGGTTTCGGCCAAAGACCTGCGCCTTGACAAGCAAAGCTTTGTTTTTCACCAAATTGGGAAACACAAAGGGAATCGTAAACTCGGTGTCTTCAGAAACGATGCTTTCGCCCAACCAATTCTGGCCGATGAAATAAGGCGAAAACAGTTCCTCCTCATGCCAAACGAAATCAGGGAACTCGGAAATGATCGTGGTAGCATCCTCAACGGGCAGAGAGGTCTTCTCGCCCACCCTCAGACCATCGACGCCGCTGTCGACACATAGATAATAATAGGTAGTGTCGGAAAAATAGTTTCGCTCGCGGCTATAGGTCTTGTTGTTCAAGTCAATCATCTTCCAACGGGTCGGTTCCTGACCATAGAACAGCACTTGGTCACCTTCATCAAATGAACCGTCTTCTGCACCTTCAACCACTATAGCCAGCTCGGTCAAGTCATCAGGGCGCGAGTCGGAGTTTCGCTCAGGCAAGGCGCCCGAAGGATTTCCGAAAACCCGAATCTGACTTGGATTCAAAACATTCATATCGATACCCATCGACTGCAAAGTGTTGTAATCCAACTTATAAACTCCTTCTTTCGTCACCGAAAGGCGATACCAAGTGTGCTCGCTCAACACAGACTGATAGGTGTTTTCTTGCCCAAAGCCCAACTGAGCACTGAGGAACAATAACAAGAGGCTGGTAACTATTGTAACGTTTCTTTTCATACCGATAATCATTTACTTAATACTAATTTGGAAACCAATGTGGCAGTCTCGCCTTGGTCGTTGGTAGCCACGATGCGATAGACATAAAGGCCATTTCGCAAGCATTCTCCGTGTGCGCCACGACCATTCCAACGAATCGGAGCGATGCGAGTCGAGGTGCCCGATACCTGCTCAGAAAGGGTATTTACCCAGCGGCCCATTATGTCAAAGATGTAGATATCCACTTTCATGTTGTTGCCCACCTGGTTGTGGTCGAACACGAAACAAGTTTCATCGGTCATAGGGTTGGGTGAGTTAAACGCATTCTCGATGTGCATCCCGCTGCTGTTGACCACAGTGAAGTTGATTGTGGCGGTGCCGGAATTGTTGTAGATGTCCCACACCTTCAAAGTCAGGGTATAGTCGCCGTCGGCGAGGTTCTGCATCTTGTAGTTGATGGTGCCCTTGCCGGGTTGGTCGATTTCGGCGACAAAATAATCGTTGAGACTGTATGCGTTTCGGCTTGGCCCTGTCAACGTGGCCATAATATCATGGCCAATGCCCGCACCTGTGGTGTTGATGCCACTCTCATCAGCGACATAGGCCAACAAAATGGGGTTCTCACCCGTCACGCCACCACTCACAAACAGGGTGTCGTCGATAAAAAGACGTATCTCTGGCGGGTCGTTATCCTCGAAAGCCTCATCATAAAAACCGCCGATGATAAACGAATCGCAATTGCCGTTGGCTTCATTTTCATAATCGGTTGCATAATAATTGATTAGGCCTTTACCAAAACGGTACGAGATGTCGCGCGGAACAATAAAATCAATCTTGAACCTTCCATTGACAGATTCGGTCTTTCCATTGAAAATCACACTGTTGCGTAGTTTGAAATTAATCACATCAGCAGAGGTTCCCAAGGTGGAAAGATCGGCTTCCTTATCGTAAACGATAACGCTCACCACTCCATTGAAGTTGGTAGCCACATTGCCATTCAAGTCTTTCACGACTCCCTCGATTTCAACGGGTTGCAAAGCTCCAATCGTGTCAAGATAGATGGGATAAGTCTGCCAAGTGGTGTCGTTGATTTGAATCGAGTCCAAATCGTAACCCGGATACTTTCCGTTGATGCTCAGGGTCTCTACCTTCCATTTTGGATAAGCCAGTCGCAGTGCAGGGTCGCCGAAGAACACATAGCGTTTCTCCTGAGCGCTTCCGCTCTTTTTTGCCATCCGGTAGACATCACCCAAACGATATAGTTCTTCGCCATAGATACGGAACAGGTTGTCGTAAACACCTTTCGCAAAGTTCTGATTATGGTCGCCAAACGTTACGCGCGAGGTAGTGAACATGGCAATCATGCCGCCGTATTGGTTGAGGAAAGCGTATTCGCCCAAAGCGGTACGCATGTGGTCGTCGTAACGGCTGAACTCACAAGTGCCTGTAATCATCAGCGGATACATCGGGGCGTTGCGCCATGAATCGACATCCTTCTTTTGCATGATTTTTTCTGTCGAAAGCTGTACCTCGCCACCGTGACCGATATAGTGGAGCACCAAAGTGCCTTTTTCCATACGGCTGTTAATGGCAGCATTCACTTCAGGGGCTATTTCGCCACCTGGGGCACTGATCTGAGGATAGGCATCCAAATAAATCTTGTCGACCACTACCCCATCGCCTCCAACTGACTTCAGTCTGTTCGCCAACTCCTCGGCGTTTCTCACAAAGCCACCTTCGTCATCTGTGAAGAAAGTGACTGTGTTGCGCCATGGCCGCATCGTGGTTTCATTTTTCGCCACATAGCGTTCAACCTTGTCCACCATCTGTGTCGCCTGTTCCAAAGTGGACACAACAAAACGTCCAATGCCAATGTCGGACAATGATGAATTGATACTGCCTTCGCTGGTGTCCATGAATCCGAAATAATCGTCCGTGACAAAGGTTTCTGTCATTTTGAGCGAGGACACCGTTTCGTATGAAGGCACAAAATCGACAACACCATTGCGGTTTTTGTAGTCGTAAGAGCAATCGCCCAAAAGCAAAAGATACTTGATTTTGTGGCCTGGATTGCTGTCGAGATAGAGCATACGGCAGAAGTCGCGAATGGCGGAAACATCCTTTGCGCCACAAGCGAACTCATTGTAAATCAATTCGGGCGTGGTGATGAAGATGTTCAAGTCGGGATCGATGCGATTATGAAGGGCTTTCAGGCGTTCGGCCTGTGACATGAAATCAGAGTAAGTCAAAATAACGAAATCCACGTCTCTGACCCCATGAAGGTTCTGATTGTCAACCTTTCCGAAAGCTTTTGAGGAGCAAAAAGAGTTACCATTAAAGGCGATAAATTCGCTCTCCGTATCTCCCATTGCCTTGAAACTGAACACCGTACCACTAAGTTGACCTTTCATACGGGAAGGATTCATAGCATCTTTCACATTCCAAACTTGCAGCTGCTGCGAAGCATTCGAAAGGCGATATTCACACACCTTATTATTAATAGCCGCGTCTGGATTGCGGAAGCTCATTTGTCCGCCTACCATTTTCAGGCTACGCCATGCATTGACCAAAATATAGTCCACATAGCCTTCAGAAGTGGATGTGTTGCCAAAAGAATTATGCTTCAACTCGACCTGCACCGTCTCTCCATAAGGCGAGGGCACAGCCGACACCCATCCGCCCACTTCGTTGGCGTAGGGATCGGTCGTCGAAGACGTGGTCGTTTCAATCGAATAAGTCGCCTTTTTCACCCTGTCTACCGACACCTCAAAACTGGCCGGCTTGAAGTTACGTCCAGCCAAAGCCGTCTTTATCCAACAGTTCCTCGTATCAATCAAATTGGGGAAGCTGAAATCGAAATACTTGATTTCCGTGTAGTTCATCTTGTCGCCGAAGTAGGTACGACCAGTACTATTAAGGTTGTACTCATCAAGTTCATGCACTTGATAATCAAGAAATTGTTCAACCGTTACCTCAGGTACACCAGAAGGCGCTTCGGCTTCACTGATGCGCTTACCTGCGCCCAATCCCGTGACCACAAAAGCGTAGGCATAATCATCGTATGGATTCTGCTCATGGATATAGGCCACCTTCTCCGAATCGCGTTTCCAGCACACGGGGCCTCGACCATAAAAGAGGATATAGTCTCCGTTGTCGAACTTTCCGTCGGCCTCACCCGACACATAAATGGGGACTTCCACCAAATCGTCGGGCCGCGAAACCGCATTCATCTCGGGCAATACGCCACCGCCATTGTGATAGACCCGAATCTGACGCGGGTCGACAGACGACACATTGATACCCAAGTCCGACAGATCGGAATAAGTCAATTTGTAGATGCCCGTTTCGGGAAGACCGATTTTATACCACTCGCCGTTAGCCATAGCCGAGCGACTGGCATATCGGGGATTGGCTTTTTGCGCTGAGAAATCAGGAGTCAAAGTCACGGAAAGCGTGGCGGAAATCAGTTTTTCCATCGATCCATCCACCGTCCGAAAAGGAACGATGCGCACAGAAAGCAAAGACTCGTCACGTGAGCGAAGCGGTAATGCATTCACTTCAAAATCAGTTGAGTAAGAATACTTACCAGCTATTTGAAGCTCTTCTACCGAGAGTTGGCTCGTCTTCACATCGGAAAGCCTAACCTGCGCTTTCACTGCATCATCATAAATGGGAAAAGACTGGCAATACACCGGCACTACGCTTTCATATTCCGCCGACTCCAGACTGATGTACGACACCGTGTCGTTGGCATTGCGCACCTCGCCCACCCCGTTCCATTGCAACTGAATCGGATAGACGCTGGTCACCTGAGCGAAAAGCGAAAACGGCATCACGAAGGCCAACAATACCAACAACTGAACAAATAATGGACGTATCTTATTCCGCATAGCAATCATTATCTTTTGATTATCAAATAAATACAACAACCACCTCAACATAGTTGCACCTTAGTAATAAAAGAAACGAAAATACAACTTTTTTATTGCAAAACGTCCACTTTATCCACAAAAAAGTTTTTTTTCCGAAAAATGACTCCCGATTCAAAAAAAGTCCATAAATTTGCGTGATTTTTTTGAAAAATTTGTGAGAGGCATACAATAAACGCATCTCGATTGAGTTATTAGATAACAAATTTGAACGACAATGTATAGAAAACAAGGATTCAAAACCATCGCCCTCGTCGTTTTGGCAGGGCTGCTCACCGTTTCCTGCTCCAAAAAGTCCTCACGTACAACAGGTTGGGCTTACAACGACGCCAACAACGGAGGCTTTGAAGTGACCGAAATCAATGATCAGGAAATCGGTCCCGGTCTGATTGCCATCGAAGGCGGAACCTTTGTAATGGGTGCCACGACCGACAATCTGACCTATTCGTGGGACAACTCTCCCCGAAAAGTCACCGTTCCTTCCTTCTTGATGGACCGTACCGAAGTCAGCAACGTGGATTACCGCGAGTACATCTATTGGCTGAATCGCGTGTATGGGCAAAACTATCCACAAGTCGTACGCAATGCCATGCCCGACACATTGGTTTGGCGTGACCGTTTGTCGTACAACGAGCCCATGGTTGAGATTTATTTCCGCCATCCTTCCTATAACGACTATCCCGTGGTCGGTGTGACCTGGGTGCAGGCCAACGACTATTGCGCTTGGCGTACCGACCGTGTCAATGAGTTGATGCTCGTTGAGGCCGGCATTTTGGATTGGGACCCGACGCAACAAGACGAAGAAAACTTCAACACCGACGCTTATCTTGCCGGCCAATACACTGGTAAGGTGAAGAACGGCAAGAAAGACCTCTCCAAAGGCGGCGACGGCGTGCGTAACGTCAGAATGGACGACGGCATACTGCTGCCCTCCTACCGTCTGCCTACGGAAGCCGAATGGGAATATGCCGCTGTCGGTTTGGTTGGCAATACTTCCAATGAAATCGTGAGCGAGCGCAAGGTGTATCCTTGGAGCGGCGACGGTCTCCGCACCGATAGCAAGAGATACATGGGTAGTTTCATGGCCAACTTCAAGAGAGGTCCTGGTGACTACATGGGTGTTGCTGGCAACCTGAACGACGGTGCCGCATTGCCCGCCCCTGTTGGCTCCTACTGGCCCAACGACTATGGTCTGTATAACATGGCTGGCAACGTTTCGGAATGGTGCCAAGACGTCTATCGTCCTTTGTCACACGAAGACGTTGCCGACTACAGCCCCTTCCGTGGTAACGTGTTCACCCGTAAGGCCGTCGACGATGAAGGCTTCCTGCTTCAGAAAGACTCCCTCGGTCGCATCCGCAGAGAGCCTATCCCTCAGGAAGAAGCTGCAAAACGCCAGAACTACCGCACCAGCTTCAACTCCAACTATGACGACGGTGACTACATGTCAGCCATCCGCAACCGCTGGAGCGATCCTCAAGACGACCAGAGCGTATTCACCAAGGAGATGTACGATTTTGCCACCAATGATAGTCCTGGTACCACACTCATCAGCGACGAATCAAGGGTGTACAAAGGTGGCTCCTGGGCCGATGGTCCTTACTATCTGAGCCCTGGCAATCGCCGCTACCTCAACCAGAACCAGTCCGCTTCAACCATTGGCTTCCGTTGCGCCATGAACAAAGTGGGCAGTTCCTTCGCCAAGTAAGTAATAGATTCTTTTTCATGATAGCATTGAAGCCGTTTGATCCGTCAGGCGGCTTCTTTCATTAAAAGCCAAGCCATGAATCCTATCGAAACCATATACCGACACTACATTAAGGCCTATAAGGTATCTACCGATAGTCGCAAAATCGAACAAGACGCCGTCTTCTTCGCCCTCAAAGGCGAGAACTTCGATGCCAACGACTTCGCCCTGCAAGTGGCCGAGCAAGGTGTGGCCAGCCTCGTCGTCGCCGACCGCAAGGATTTACCAAAACATGAGCGCATCCTCATCGTCGACGATTCACTGAAGACACTGCAAGACCTCGCAGCCTACCACCGCCAACAGAGCAAGGCCACAGTGCTCAGTATCACTGGTACCAACGGCAAGACGACCACCAAGGAACTCGTCTCAGCAGTATTGGCAAAGAAATACAACATCATCCACACGACGGGCAACTTCAACAACCATATCGGTGTGCCGCTCACCCTGTTGAGCATCAAGCCAGAGACCGAGATTGCTGTCGTGGAGATGGGTGCAAACCATCCAGGAGAAATCGACTTCCTCTGCAAAATTGCCCACCCCGATTATGGCCTCATCACCAACATCGGCAAGGCACATCTGGAAGGATTTGGCAGCTTCGAGGGCGTCATCAAGACCAAGACCGAACTCTATAGGCATATCAAAGCCAACGGCAAGGCTGTCTTCGTCAATCAAGGCAATCCGTTGCTTTGGGAGCAATCAGAGGGGCAAGAACGTATCAGCTATGGCAGACATTGCGCCGCCTTCTGCCCTGTCGCCCCTGCTGCCTGCAACCCGTATTTGAGCGTCGGTTGGAGGGATCACCTCATTCAGACCCATCTCGTGGGAAGTTACAACTTCGAGAATGTGGCCGCTGCCATCTGCGTGGGACAGTATTTCGAGGTGGACGAGAATGCCATCATCGAAGCCTTAGAGGCTTACACGCCCACTAATAGCCGTTCGCAAGTGATTGAAACCGGCAAGAACCGCATCATCATGGATGCCTACAATGCCAACCCGACCTCCATGCGCGCCGCCTTGATTAACTTCGCCAGCATCTGCGGCGATAACAGCCTTTTGGTTTTAGGCGACATGCGTGAGTTGGGCACAGCTTCCGAGGAAGAGCACCGCAACATCCTTGGCTTGATGAAAGAGCTGAAATTCAAGGAAGCCATGTTGGTCGGGGCGAACTTCAGTGCTTACAATGAGAATCCTGAATGGAAGACCTTTGCAAAAGTGGAAGACTTGTGCGAATATCTTCAAATCAATACCGTCAGCGGGAAGACGATTCTCGTCAAAGGCTCAAATAGCATACAATTGGGGAAAGTGTTACCATTGTTATAGAATGCGGAATTATGAATGCGGAATGTCGCGATGCGGCGCTGGGCTTCGCCCCATTCAGCATTCAACACTCAGCATTCCTAATTAAAACACCGCCAATGAAAGAAACCATCGCCATAGGAATGATGTCGGGCAGTTCGTTAGACGGGCTGGACATCGCACTTGTACGCTTTCAGGAAGAAAACGACAACTATCGTTTCCAAAACCTTGAAGCCGAGACCCTACCCTATCCCGAGACTTGGAAAACGCAACTCTCCGAAGCCTTCCACAAACAACCTGAGGACTTGGTGCAGCTGGATAAGGACTACGGCAAATACTTAGGCGAACAAGTCCTTGCTTTTGCCCAAAAATATAATGTCAGCCCGGACTTTGTGGCTTCACATGGTCACACCATCTTCCACCGTCCCGAAGAGCATTATACCCTGCAAATCGGTGATGGACAGGAATTAGCCAAGGCTTGCGGCTTTACGGTCATCAACGACTTCCGCAGCGAAGATGTCAGCAAGGGCGGACAGGGAGCACCGCTGGTTCCCATCGGCGACAAGTTGCTCTTCAGCGACTATGAGATTTGCCTCAACATCGGCGGTATCGCCAACCTCTCTTATGACGAGGACTGCAAGCGCATCGCCTACGACCTTTGCATCGCCAACCAGGCCTTGAACTATTTGGCCAATATGAACGGCCTCGATTACGACCGCGACGGTGAACTGGCTCGCAGCGGCGAAGTCGACATTACGCTATTGAAGCAACTGAACAGGCATCCTTTCTATGGGCAGTTCCCGCCCAAGTCGTTGGGACGCGAGTTCTTTGAGGCCAACCAGAAACAGCTCTTGCTAGGTCTCTCCGTTTCCGACATGCTGGCCACCTTTGTGGAGCACATAGCTTTGCAAATCGCCTTGCCCATCAGCTTCCTTCCTAAAGGCAAGATACTCTGCACAGGTGGCGGAGCCAGAAACAAATTCCTCATTGAGCGCCTGCAAGCCCGCACCAAACACGAGGTGGTCGTCCCCGAAAAGCAAATCATCGACTACAAGGAGGCTTTGGTTTTTGCTTTCCTTGGTCTGTTGAGATTGGAAGGAGAAACAAATGTACTAGCTTCGGTGACTGGGGCTGAGAGTGACAGTTGTAGCGGGAGGATTTGGGAGCCCTGATAAATCATTACGCTTCTTATTCATTTACAACAACATATCCGACAGCAAACGACAACAAACGACTGTAGTCGACTACAAACGTTTGTTCAACGGCTTTATCTTGACAAGGTTTGCATCTTTGCAGTATTAAAACCAATAAGAATATGGCAAAGAAAGAAACCAGCACAGAACTTGAAATCACAATTTGTGATATCAAAGGCATTGACAGTATCAATATAGAATCGCTGATCCGTGTAATAAGAGGCCAACAAGTGATGCTTGATTCTGATTTGGCGATGCTGTATGGGGTTGAAACAAAAGCACTTAATCAGGCTGTTAAACGAAATAGCAATCGTTTTCCAGCGGATTTTATGTTTCAACTAACTAAAGAGGAAGCAAGTCGTTCAAGGTCACAAATTGTTACCTTAAACGAAAATGAAATTTCTTCAAGGTCGCAATTTGCGACCTTAAACGATGAAGAGGCGCTTTTGAGGTCACAATTTGTTACCTCAAAGAGCGGACGAGGTCAAAATATAAAATATCTGCCCTATGCTTTCACCCGCAATGGCATCGCCATGCTCAGCAGCGTATTAAGGTCTGATACTGCTGTGGAAGTCAACATCCGCATCATGCGCGCTTTTACCATAATTCCGCAACTTGTCAATCACAACATGCAGATTATCCAACGCATATTCAATATTGAGCAGCACCAAATAGAAACTGATGAGAAGATAGGTGTTATTCTTGAAAGAATAGAAGAAATCTCCCCAAAACTCCTTCCCGAGCAAGTCTTCCCTACAGGCTGCGTCTGGGATGCTTGGACCTATATTTCCGATCTCGTTAGAAGCGCCCAGCAAAGAATCGTCCTTATCGACAATTATATGGACGACCGGGTGCTTTCCATGTTCACAAAGCGAGAAGACGGCGTTTCAGCGACCATCTACACCCGCTATAACGAGCAATTTCTCACTGATTTGCAAAAGCACAACGCCCAATATCCAGAGATTGAATTCATCCAACTACCACACCGCAACCATGACCGTTTCCTGATCATCGACGACAAAGTCTATCTGTTAGGCGCCAGCTTGAAAGATATGGGGACGGGCCTTTGTGCGGTTACTGAGATGAGCATTGCGCCGGAGGTGATTTTGAGGTTGGTGAAGTGAATATATAGCAAGGCTGTCATGAAAAGCCATTAATAATTGGGCAAACAGAAAACCTATTATCAAAACAAATGTTGTGTGAACAGAATTGGCGGATTTCCAATCAGTTGTATATCAAATTTGAGCGAGTTTTCAATATAAGTACTTGCACTATGTATGCGGAAACTGATTTGCCATCCTTCATCTAAGATCATCATTAAAGTTGTGTCGGATTCTTCCTTAAACTCCAATTCTATTACTCTTGTCGGCAGTTTAATAGTGTCAGTTTTCACTATAGGCTTTTTCCCGTTTACCGTCTGATTTAGCTTTCCGCCAATATAAAAGCCCTTACAACAACAATTCTCTCGCTTTCAAAACCCGATTAATTCGAAAAACAGTCAACAAACTATTGTCCAATACCATCATTTATGATAGTATAGTTTTCGCTAAATTAATAACCTATCAGCATAATTCCAATCAAAGGTAAATGCAATCTATTCGAAATGTACAAAGTTTCCAGAAATGTATAGACTCTATCGAAATCATAGTGCGATCGATACTTATTTCGAACGGCCAAAACAAGATACTCGACATCAAACATCATACAAGCCTCAAAGATATCTTTCAAAAAACGATGATTCTCTGTCGCTTGACCCGCTTCAACTTCAATAACCGTTTTTCCATCCTTGCTAATTGCATCAGCATAAAAGGATTTGTCAACTTTATTATTGACTCCAAATAATACTGGAACATCAATTTTTTCTTCCCTTGATTTACCACATTCAACAGTAAACCCTATACTTTCAAAATATGGTCGTAATACAGCAAGGACTTCATTACTTGTCAAATCATTATTGTCTGATGATATTTTGTCATTGGCATCAACAAAGCAATTCACAATTCTTGACATTTCAGTATTGACTCCTCTTGAGCGTGGGAAAAATTGATATTGAATCATGGCAATATGTGTTTTAAGGCATTTTTAAACCATAAGTTTGCGAGGCTATTGATTCGAATGCGAATAATGACTAATGCTTTGGCTTAATAATATATTAATTACTTGTTTATTTCTATTCTATTCTTATTAGTTTGTTATCAGCCGCAAATATAAGCATAAATCAAATATGCAGAGTCTTTTTTCACAACGACTTCTATTTTGCCATTGCAATAAAGTGTTTTTCTATCATGCTTCGTTTCCTATAAACTATTTCCGTACTTTTGTCGTTTGAATCATATATCAAACGGTCGTGTTCAAGAAAATCCTAAATACCTTTGGAACCAAGATATTGGCGGCAGCCCTTAACTTAGCCATAGCTATTATCATTTCCCAGACCCTGGGCGATACAGGAAAAGGTACGCAGGCACTTCTCTTGACCACCATCTCCTTTATCCTTATCTTCTCCGACATCATCTGCGGCGCAAGCATCATCTACCTTGCCCCACGCCATTCGTTCAAGAAGATTCTGGTAGCCTCCACAGTATGGGCTGCCCTCATCGCAGTGATCATGGGCTTCGCCATCTGGCTGTTCTATCCGAAGCTGGCGCCCGACCTGGTCGCTCATGTGGCCATCTTGTCGTTCATCTCCTCGCTCAGCAACATCAACTTCCGCTTCTTGGTCGGCAAGGAGGAAATCAAAAAGGCCAACTACAACACGCTGCTCCAACCAGTGCTTTTGGCCTTGACCTTGGTCATCTATTATATTTTGCTGAAACGAACCGACATCTACGGCTATGTCATCGGGCTGTATGCCGCTTACGGAGGCACTTTCCTACTGGGTGTTTGGATGTTGAGGAAGGAATACGCCAACCTACGCCACGACACGGACAAGGACTACAAACCCGTCTTGAAAGACCTCTTCAAATACGGTTTCCTCAACCAGACGGGCCACTTTGTGCAGTTCTTCAACCTGCGCTTGAGTTACTATCTGTTGGACAAATACATCAGTGTGGGACGCGTGGGGGTGTTCTCCAACGCCCTCTCGCTCGCCGAGGCCATCTGGATCATCAGCAACAGTATTGCACTCGTGCAATATGCCCGTATCGCCAATGCCGACGACCGTTCCTACGCGCAAAAGCTCACCCTCGATTTGGGCAAAATCTGTCTTCTTATCTCTGCCCTGGCTGTCATAGTATTGTGCCTGCTACCTTCTGCAGTCTACACCTTCGTCTTCGGTCCCGAGTTCGGCGAGATGGTAGGACTCATCCGCATCCTGGCACCAGGCATTTTGCTCTACTGCATTTTCCTCATCCTCGGACACTATTACTCGGGCACCGGACGTTATCAGATGAACACCTTCGCTGCACTTTGCGGTCTGGTCGTCACCTTCGTCTGTGGCTTTACACTGATACCCAAGTATGACGTCACAGGTGCAGCCATCACCTCGGCGGTGTCGTATACGGTCAACGCGGTGTTCCTGTTTGTGCTTTTCGTCAAGGAGTCACATTTCAAAGGTCGCGACTTCATCCTAACCAAGAGCGAGATGCGGAACTACATCGCCGAACTGAAACAACAATTCTTGAAACAACCTACTGATAATGAATAAAATCAATAAATTCTTCAAAGCCCTCGGGCGCATCATCAGACATCCCTATCTGCTCAACCTTGTCCTACAAGACGAAGGCAGCAACAAGGAAGATGTCATTCGGAAATATGGCCTCGCTGACGGCCTACCCGTCATCGAAATCAACGAATTGTTCCCCAACTTCCACGAAATCGCAAGGCCTTATGCCTATCTCTCGGGTGCCACCATGCCCATCGACATTGCCTTGCTACGCGCCTTGGCGAAACGATATGCGGTGAAAGACTACTTCGAAATCGGCACCTGGCGTGGTGAAAGCGTAGCCAATCTGGCCGATGTTGCTGAAAAATGCGTCACCTTCAACCTACCGAATGAAGACATCGTCAAGCTGACCAACAACCAATTATACGCCGACTTGCACAGCTTCTTCAGTAAGGACCTGAACAACGTAGAACAACTCTACGGCGATTCCCAGACCTTTGACTTCGGCCCTCACATTGGCAAGTATGACATGGTCTTCGTTGATGGCGACCACCATTACGAGAGTGTGAAGAAAGACACCGAGACCGCATTCAAACTGTTGAAAGGCGAGCGTAGCATCATCGTGTGGCACGACTACGGCCTCGACCCCGAGACCATCCGCTGGGATGTGATGGGCGCTATCTTGGACGGTGCACCTGACGAGAAGCGCAAACATATTTATCATATCTCGAACACTTTGTGCGCTGTTTATCTGCCTGAAGACTTCACCACGCACAAGCTTGTGCCGTATGAGACGCCTAAGAAATACTTTGAAATTGATATTAAAACGCATATTTGCTAAACGATGAACGTTCTGCACCTATTGAGTTGGTTCCCCTCCCCCGACGACCCCACCTTGGGCAACTTCTGCGTCCGCATGATCGACGCGCTGCCCGAGGAATGCCACTCTGTCATCCTCTCTGTCTGCGACGGCAAGAATATGACGAAATCATTCGAGGTCAAGGAAATCGAGGGCGCACACCATACGCATGTGCAGATTTATATTCGTCCGCCAAAAATCAACGCGATTCGCAAGTTGAAGATGCTGCGGATGTACCAATATGGCTTGAAATACATCAAAAAGCATTTCTTCAATCCCGACTTGATTCATTTGCATGTCACCTACCCACTCGGACAGGTGGCCTTAATGTGGAAGAAACTTTTTGGTTACAAATATGTCCTTACTGAGCATTGGACCATCTATCAGCCGCAGAACAAGGAGGTTTTGGTCGGCAGATTAAAGAAGAAGATTGTCAAGATTGCCAATAATGCATCGGTCATCATGCCCGTCAGTTTGGATTTGCAGCGATGCATGGAGGGGCATGGGGTGCGGAACCGTTTTCAGGTGATTTATAATCTGGTGAACACAGAAATGTTTAAGCTGAGAAAGCCGCCTTGCATAGATTCCAGCCGGCACACAAGTCCAAGCGGGAATGACATACACGGAAGCGAAGAACCGCCTTGCATAGATTCCTTCCAACACACAGGCCTACGCAGGAATGACATGCAAGGCTGTGCGACAGAGAATGACATGCACGTCTGGAAGAAACATATTCTTCATATCTCCACTTTGCGTGACGAGGCCAAAAATTTCAGCGGCATATTGCGCACCATTGAAAGATTAAGACTACAACGCGACGACTTTGAACTGCATGTCATCCACGACTACGAGGCGCCTGAGTTCAAGGCGTTTGTGAAGGAGCACAACCTTTCGGACTGCGTCATTTTCCACGGTAAGAAGACCTCAGCCGAAGTGGCTCAAGCCTATCAAGATGCTGATTTCTTCGTGCTGTTCTCCAACTTCGAGAACCTGCCCTGTGTCATCGTGGAGGCCTTTGCCAGCGGTGTGCCCGTACTTTCAACGGCCGTGGGCGGCATCGCTGAAATCCTTTCTCCTGAAAGAGGTATCCTCATCCCACAAGGAGACGAAGACGCCTTATTGCAAGGCATGATTCAAATGCTCGACCATTGCCACGAATACGACCGCGAGGCCATTCGTGAATATGCCATAAAAACCTTTGCCGCTCGAAACATCGGACAACAAATCTTTGAGGAATACGAAAAGGTAAAGAGATAATTCCTGTTGCATTTATCAATGAGAATCAATATCTTTGCAGGCACATTGTGTCGCAAACATGAAAAAGCTTTTCTTCATAGCAATAATGGTTTTCGTCGTTCAACTTCATGCGCAAGTGAGAATTGACGAAACGGAAGCTTTCGCCACCGCTGAACTTTTTCTGAAACAGCAATCCAAACCACAAACAGCACTCAAATTGAACGAGATGCTTTACAGCAAAGATTCTGACCAACCCAACCTATTTGTGTTTTCGATGAATCCAAATGGATTTATCATCGTCTCGGCAATGAACGAGATATTAGCCTATTCCTTTGAGTCTGCATTACCCACATCGGACGAACTTCCCGACCACATCAACTATTGGCTTGAGCTATACGACAACAGGACAGAATATCTCTTACACCATCCTAAACAAAGCAAAGAGCCGACAAAATGTCAAAGAGCCATAGAACCTTTGCTAACCTCAATTTGGGGACAAGGATGCTTCCATAATGCTGATTGTCCCGTGGACTCACTTGGTCCTTGTGGGCATGCATCAGCAGGTTGCGTGGCCATCGCCATGGCGCAAATCATGTACTACCATAAACGACCCTTAGTAGGAAATGGATCGATGTCCTATCCCTGTCCGAACTATGGCATCTTATCTGCCAACTTCGGACAAACCACTTACCATTGGGAAGAGATGACTGACACACTCCACGAAAGCAATCCCGCTGTAGCAGAGTTAGTTTCCCATTGCGGCATCAGCGTGAAAATGCAATACGGTGCGTATCAAAGTTCGTCCAGTGCCAATGCTGCCTTAAATGCTTTCCGCAGCTTTTTCTCATATTTCAACTCCACACTTTCGGATAGATCCAATTACAATAACGAGGAATGGGTTGCCATGATAAAAGAAAACCTTGACAAGCAACATCCTATATTGTACACGGGCACATCAAACTTAGGCACACACGCTTTCGTTTGCGACGGTTACGACAGCAACGGCTTGTTCCACTTTAACTTCGGCTGGGATGGCGTAGCCGACGGCTATTACACTATTGATAGTCCTTACGGCTTTTCCACAAACCAATCCATAATCCGCGACATCTGTCATATACAAGACATACCCATCAATAGCGACGAGCATGGCATCATTTATGTCTCACCAAATGGAACTAGCGACGGTTCATCGTGGGACCAAGCCACTTGCGAGTTTCAATCGGCTATATTCAAATCATATTTGAACGACAATTCCATTTGGGTCAAAGAAGGCCATTATGAGGGAAATCCCGACGAAAGCTATGCCTTTATCATATTGCATAAATGCAGTATCTATGGCGGATTCAAAGGCGATGAACCATACGACTACAACCTGTCGTTGAGAGATTTTGAGGCGTATCCCAGCATTTTAGACGGTAACCACACACAAGGTGTAATCAATGTATGTACAGAATCCAACAGTGATATCATTCTAATCGACGGCTTCACCATCCAAAACGGAAAAGCCTCAAAAGGAGGCGGCATACTTACTAACAACGACATATATATCAAGAACTGCAAATTTTGCTTTAACCATGCCAATTCAAATGGTGGCGGATTCTCAAACCACGTCCCAAATCTTTCTGTAAATTCCATTATAAAGGATTGTGAATTCTACAGCAATGATGCGAAAAACGATGGCGGTGCTGTCTATGATTGTGGAAACTCTACCTATCTTCGCTGTCGGTTCCACAATAATCTAGCCCAAAAGGATGGAGGTGCCATCTTCGTCACGCCATATACCAACGTCAGCTTCATCAATTGCTCTATCAGCAACAACACTGCTAAGGAAGGCGGGGGCATTTATAATAACGGTTATTATACCACTATTTGGAGTTGTCTCATCAACAACAACACGGCTGAAACAGGAGGTGGATGCTATGACAACAATAGCATCCGCATATACAACTGTTCCATAGTCAAAAACGAAGCTCCAAACAACTTCGGAGGAGTCTACACCTACTATGGCAGATTAAAAAACTGCATCATTTGGGGTAATCTCAGCCAAGGTGAAGCGCCACAAGTTTGGCCACTTCATTCATATTCTTACTGTGCTGTCCAACACGACCAGTCGGGGTCCGAACTCAATTTTGACGCAGCGGAAGAAAATGACGGTGAAACTCCTGGATTTTACATCCGATTCAAAGACCCTAATGTTATGGCAGGAAACGCAGGACAAGGTGGTGACTGGCGGTTGCAACTGAACAACTACTGCATTGATTTGGGTGACAGCATTCCCAACCAAACCACAACCGATTTGGATGGAAATCCACGCATCTGGAACGGAGCTACTGACCTCGGTGCCTATGAAGTATCTATCACCCATTTGGAAGAAGAAATCTGCGAAGGTGATACTTACGATTTCTTTGGAACACTTTTCAATGAAACGGGACACTATTCCACCATTATTGGATGCGTCTTATATGAACTTGACCTGACCGCAAATCCTTTACCCATATTACATTGCAGCAATGACACCATCATTGAACAAGGTCATTCTGTACAACTCACTGCCGCAGGTGCCGACACCTATCTCTGGTCAACGGGAGAAACCACTGAAAGCATTATTGTCTCCCCTATAATGGATACAACTTATTCTGTCACAGGATTTTCTCAATATGGTTGCAGCACTACAGCCTATATCAATGTGCGAGTAAGCCATGGCCGCGAAGAAACAACTGACAACGGAAGAATCATCCTTTACCCCAATCCTGCCAGAAACAAAGTTGAAATCTATATACCTTTTATCGATGAAGTGGAGGTCATCAACTTACTTGGTAAAGGAATTGAACACATTAACGCCAACCATGAAGCCGTCTTGTTGGATGTTTCTGACTACGCTAATGGAGTTTATCTAATCCATGTGAAACAGGCGAACAACAATTACTACAAAAAATTGGTAATCAGCCACTAAGGTTTAATCTTCATTTCCAACAGCATTCTTCATGATGCCAATCTTGGAACTTTCCACGAAATTGAGGATGAATTCGCGGTCTTCCGACTCAGGGAGATGCTCGCGGATGTATTGCACCGACTGGGTGACATTCATGCCCACGCTATAAATCACGCGATAGACATCCTGAATTGCATTGATACGCTCACGCGAGAAGCCACGACGCATCAGGCCTATGGAATTGACACCCGCGTAACACACTGGATGGCCCGTACCCGTCTTCACGAACGGTGGAATGTCCTTGTTCACCATAGCGCCGCCACAAATCATCACATGCGCACCAATACGGCAGAACTGGCTCACCGCCGCAAGACCTCCGAAAATCGCCCAATCATCAACGGTGATGTGACCCGCAAGTGTAGCTGCATTGGCCATGATGACATGGTCACCAAGGTAACAGTCGTGCGCCACATGAGTGAAAGCCATCAGCAGGCAATCCTTGCCCACTACCGTCTTGCCCGAAGCCGCCGTGCCTTTGTTGACCGTAGCCGACTCACGCACCGTGGTGCCATCGCCGATATAGCAATAGGTGGTCTCGCCTTGATATTTCAAGTCTTGCGGAATAGCCGAAATCACCGCACCAGGAAAAATCTTACAGTTTCTCCCGATGCGTGCGCCATCCATGATGGTCACATTGGGACCAATCCATGTACCAGAACCGATTTCAACATCCTCGCCAATCCAGGCGAACGCCTCAATCTTCACGTCATCCGCGATGCGGGCATTGGGGTGGATATAAGCTAAAGGCTGGTTCATTCTTAATATAATAAGGTGTGCTTGATCTTCCTTGCGAAAGAGGTGTTGGAGAAATGTCCGGGTTTCACAGCCGTCACCTTGCCCTTGATGGGACGACCGACCAAAGTGAGGTCGCCGATGACATCCAAAAGCTTGTGACGAGCCGGTTCATTGTCGAAATAAAGCTCCACATTGTTCAAGATACCACATTCCTTCACCGTGACTTTCGGCTTCTTGAAGAAAGCGGCAATATGGTCAAGTTCCTCGGAAGAGACATTACGGTTGACAAACACGATGGCATTTGTCAAGTCGCCGCCCTTGATGAGGTTACGGCTAATGAGCGTTTCCAATTCATGGAGAAACACAAAAGTACGGCAAGGAGCAATCTCGCGCTCAAAGTTCTTGAGATCATCCAAGGAGGCATGTTGTTCGTCAAGTACTCTGGTATTATATTTCACCTTCACATCGATTTGGAAAGAATCCGCCGGCTCAATCTTCAACTCGATACCCAAAACCTCATTCTTATAGGAAATTGGCTCTTCGATAACGAGGTAGTTGCGGGGAGCATCCTGCTCGACGATACCAGCCTGATGAATGGCCTCGACGAAATACTTGGCACTACCATCCATAATGGGTGTTTCTTCCACATCGATGTCAATCAGCACATTATCGACACCCATACCACGCAGCGAAGCCAGGACATGCTCGACAGTATAAATCTTCACGCCACCTTTACCGAGGGTGGTACCACGGGCTGTATCGATGACATTATCTACATCAGCTTCAATGATAGGTTGGTTCTCTAAGTCAATTCTACGAAAACGGATTCCAGAATTTATGGGAGCCGGATTGAAAGTGAGGGTGCCGCACTGACGTGTGTGGAGCCCTGCTCCTTTGACACTGACTCTATTTTTGAGCGTACATTGTTTCTCCATAAAAATCAATTATCGTGGATACTTCTCCACAAAAAACGCGCAAAGATAGGAAATATTATATCACTACCAAAAAAAATCCGCCAACAAAGGCTATTTTACCTCTTTTCCACCCTTCAACTCGGCCAATTCCTTTTCGAGTTTTTCCAGTTTTCGGGCCATTTCGTCGATATGACGGAACCGAGCGTTGGAAACCAAATACTGTCGCAGAGGTTGTATCGGAGTACCCATAAACTCCTGATTTTCTTGCTTGATGCTTCCCATGATGCCACTTTGTCCGCCAAATTTTGAGCCATCAGCGATGTTGATATGTCCAACGAAGCCCGACTGCCCACCAACCACGCAATTCTTTCCAAGATGCGTCGAGCCACTGACGCCCACCTGAGCGGCCAAAGCGGAGTTCTCGCCCACTTCCACATTGTGGGCAAGATGCACCAAATTGTCAAGCTTCACGCCCTTATGAACGCGGGTCGAGCCCATCGTGGAACGGTCGATGGTAGTGTTGGCCCCGATTTCCACGTTGTCCTCGATGACCACATTGCCCACCTGCGGAATCTTCTCGTAATGACCGTCGGGTTGTGGTGCAAAGCCAAAACCATCAGCACCAAGCACCGCGCCCGCATGGAGGATGCAGTTTTTCCCCACTACGGTATTGCGGTACAATTTCACGCCTGGATACAGCACGGTATTGTCGCCAATGACGCAACCATCACCGACATACACCTGTGGATAAAGCTTCACATTGTTGCCGATTTTAGCGTTCTCGCCCACAAAAACAAATTCACCAAGATACAGATTCTCACCACATTGAGCAGATTTCGAAACAAAAGCCAAGGAGGAAACGCCCTGCTTGTTTTGCGTCATTTGGTCATAGAACGCAAGCAATTTCGCAAAGGAGGCGTAGGCATCGGGCACGCGAATCAAAGTGGCTTGGACAGGTGCAGTCGCCTCAAAATCATCGTTCACAATAACGATGCTCGACTTCGTCTCGTAGATATAGTGGGTATATTTCGGATTGGCCAGAAAACTGATCATGCCAGGTGTGCCTTCCTCGATTTTGGCCACGTTCCAGACCTCGGCGTTGGGATTGCCTTCCACCTTGCCTTCAAGGATTCCTGCGATTTGGGTAGCGGTGAATTTCATTGCTCTTGTGTTTGTAACTGAACGGCAAAAACTACTATTTATTACAGCAAACGTTCAAAATCGCGTTTCAAAACAGCCACGGCCTGCTCCACCATGGGATTGGGCAAAGCCACGAGGCTCTGCGCCAAGATGGACACATCCTCTTCGTCCTTCAGTTGCTCGAAAGTCGTATTGATTTGATTGACAAGTTCTTCTTTGGCGTTTACCACGGCATTCCAAGTAGAACTGGAAACATATAGCTGTTGGGCCAGGTTATGTTCAAACTCCTCGCGCACGTTTTGCAACAACTGAAGATGAAATGCGCCCTTTTCCATGCCCGGCGTATAAACGCGCTTCACCAATTGGGGCAGTTGCGCCCTTTCAAGAAAGAGCAAGAAACGCTCGTAGGCCTGCACTTTCAGCGGCATAATGATTTTGAGGGCTTGTACCTTCAGTTCCATTTTACTTCCATTGCGGAGTTCGGCGTCCTTCATCCTAATCAGTCGGGACAAAAGTATCATGGCGGCGACCATCAGCAGCAGGCCCGCGCCCATAAGCGAATAGATAATCCAGGTGTTCATTTGTTTAGTATTATAACCATACCTTTCGATTTGGCGGCGAAAATAAGGTTTTCCTTTCAAAAACGAATGCCTCTGCACAACGCTTTGCGCAGAGGCATTATGTTAGATAACTCGGCCTCAGAAGTTCTTCACTGCGCGGACGCGTCTTCTCGTGTCCTTGTTACCATTATAACTTTCGTCTTTAAAATGGAACTTGCCGAAAGAATCCATGTACCAAGAATTGCAGACGTTGTATTCGGTCGACGACCAATACTCCCACTCCTCATCGCTTGAAAAAGGCGTACCTCCTACTGCAGCGAGGCTAACATTCACCTTGCCAAGATTGGTATAGAGGCGTCTCAATTGGCCAAGGGCTGGCAAATACCACCCATTTTCAAAATCAAGAGAGTCAAAAGCGGGGAACTCGATGTCGAACCCTCCCTCGACGATTCTTTTGGTATTGGAATAGCCATCAAGGTCTTGCAAAGCACTTTGTTTGCTCAAACAATTACGCAGAGGCGTGTCTTTGCAGTTAGGTCCCCAAGCATACTTCCAACCAACGTCATTCAGGCCTAGCGCCCAGCCATGTTTTCCTGTGGCATCCACATGGAACACCACACCGATGGCGTTATGTTCCGAAACCACTAGATTGGCGGGACTGACAACGGCACCATCTTCGCAAAGAATGTCGCCCACATGCACTTGAGCCTTCACAAATGGCGCTGCAACAATAATCAGGAGCGCCGTCATTAAATGCTTTATCATTTTATTGCGCATAATTACAACATTTTTCCCTTTGGCATAATCAAATATTGCGCCAAATTCGTTTCTATTTGGCGACAAAAATAGGAAAAAACATTACACGAAGCCAACAAACGAGAAAAAAAACCTAAAACCGTCGCTAATGGGCCTTACAATTGCAAGTTTCTTTTCATTTCGACTGCCATTACCTTAAAGAAATGAATAAAAATCAGCATTTCTGCCGACCTTATCGAAAAAAGGCCTACCTTTGCCTTTTCAATTCAACAATTATAATCAACATTTAATCATAAATCATGAGCGAAATCATCCTTTCCAACAGAGTATTGAACATGGCTGAGTCAGCAACGCTAGCCATGACCAACAAAAGCCGTGAACTGAAAGCCCAAGGCATCGACGTCATCAGCCTGAGCATCGGCGAACCCGACTTCAACACACCCGAATCGGCCAAGCAAGCCGGTATCGACGCCATCAACAACAACGACACCCATTATCCACCCGTACCTGGCACTCCCGCATTGCGCAAGGCCATTGCCAACAAGCTGAAACGCGACAACGGCCTCGACTACAAAGAGACTGACGTGCTGGTCTCGAACGGTGCCAAGCAGGCCATCAATAACGTGCTTTTAGCCATCGTCAACGACAGCGACGAGGTCATCATCCCCGCCCCGTTCTGGGTCTCCTACCCCGAAATGGTGAAATTGGCTGGCGGCGTGCCCGTCATCGTCAAGAGCGACATGGCACATGACTTCAAGATCACTGCCGAGCAACTCGAAAAGGCCATCACTCCCAAGACCAAAGCCCTGCTCATCAACACGCCCTGCAACCCCAGCGGTAGCGTCTTCACCAAGGCTGAGCTGACTGCCATAGCAGAAGTGCTGAAGAAATATCCGAACATCATCATCATCTCCGATGAGATCTATGAATTCATCCAATACGAGCACAAGCACGAGAGCATGGGACAGTTCGAGTTCTTGAAGGACCGCCTCGTCCTCGTCAACGGCGTGGCCAAGGGTTATGCCATGACAGGTTGGCGCATCGGCTACATCGCCGCTCCGCAAGCCATCGTGAAGGCCACCAACAAGATTCAAGGCCAAATCACCTCTGGCATCTGCACCATCGCGCAAGCCGCTGCCGCCAAGGCCATGGAACTCAGCCCCGAGAACTCGAAGGAGATTCAAGACATGCTGGCCGCCTTCCGTCACCGCCGCGACACCTTTGTGAAGCTGTTGAACGAGATTCCTGGCGTGAAGTGCAACACACCTGCCGGTGCCTTCTATGTCTTCCCCGAGATGAAGTCGTTCTACGGCAAGACTGATGGTGAGACCGTCATCAAGGGCAGCGACGACCTCTGCATGTGGTTGCTCTACAACGCCCATGTGGCTTGCGTGGCCGGCAACGCCTTCGGCAACGACGACTGCATCCGTCTGTCGTACGCCACCAGCGAAGACAAGCTCATCGAGGCCGTGAAGCGCATTAAGGCGGCATTAACCAAACTGCACTGATTTAAAAAATGCGGAATTATGAATGCTGAATGCTGAATGGGCAATGCTCTACATTCATCATTCAGCATTCTGCATTCCGCACTAAAAAAAACACCATGATCATCCTCTCCACCGAACCCATCCTTCCGATCTTCAACCAAGCCATCGCCGATTACCATAAGTTTGATGATGTGAACCATCCATGCGAGAACCCTTACGAAAAGCTTACCATCGAATGGTATCTCTATAATAAGGTGTGGATCGACACGGTGCAATGGCATTTGGAAGACCTCATCCGTGACCCAAACATCGACCCTGTGGAAGCATTGGCCTTGAAGCGCCGCATCGACAAATCGAACCAGGACAGGACGGACATTGTGGAGATGATTGATGGCTATTATATGCTTCTGTTCCAGCGCGTGGAACCGCAGCCCAATGCCACCCTCAATACCGAAAGCCCTGCTTGGGCCATCGACCGCCTTTCGATTCTCCAACTGAAGATTTACCACATGAAGGCAGAAGTAGAACGCACTGATGTCGGTGAGGAACACAAGACCAAATGTAAGGAAAAACTGCGTGTTTTGCAGGAACAAAACACCGACCTTTGCACCGCCATCGACCAACTGATGGAAAGTTACAAGACGGGCGAAAAGGTGATGAAGGTGTATAAGCAGATGAAGATGTACAACGACCCTGCGTTGAATCCGGTGCTTTACGGGCAAAAATGAAGAAACTCCTCGTCATACGGTTCTCCGCCTTGGGCGACATCGCTATGACTGTGCCTGTCATCCACGACTTAGCCGTGCAATATCCTGATTTGGACATCACCATGCTCAGTCGGGAGATGGCGAGGCCGTTGTTTGAGCGTATGCCAAAAAACGTGCATTTCATTTCCGCCGACTTGAAAGGTCGTCACAAAGGCCTGCTTGGGCTCTGCCGCCTTTGGCGTGACGCTCATTTGAACGACTTCGACTACATCGCCGACTTCCATGACGTACTTCGCACTTGGTGGTTGTGCACCGAAGGATGTTTGCGCCGAAAAAAAGTCGCCAAAATCGATAAGGGGCGCAAAGGCAAAAAGGCCTTGACGCGACTGAAAAACAAAGTCTTCGTTCAGCAGGCTACCTCTTTTGAGCGTTATGCCAAGGTGTTGGAACAATTGGGTTTCCCAATCAAGCCACAATTCGTCAAACTTGACTATTCCAGTTTTTGTGAGACGCAAAAACCGGACAATGAGACTTGGGTTGGCATCGCGCCCTTTGCCAAGCATCCCGCCAAGGTTTATCCTTTGGAAAAGATGGAGCAGGTCATCAAGGCCTTGAGCGAAAGGGAAAACACGCGTGTCTTTCTTTTCGGCGGCGGAGCAGAGGAAAACCAGCAGATCGAGCGCCTTTGCGCCAAATACAACAACGTGCAGCCTGCCAAAAGCCAGCAAGGTTTGCGAGGCGAACTCGCCTTGATGGGACAGTTGGACGTGATGCTCAGCATGGACTCCGCCAACATGCATTTGGCATCGTTGGTGGGCACAAAAGTCGTCTCCGTTTGGGGCGGCACGCATCCCTTCTCCGGTTTCTTGGGCTGGAGCCAAAAAGCAGAAGATTGCATCCAGTTGGATTTGCCCTGTCGTCCTTGCTCGGTGTACGGCAACAAGCCTTGCTATAGAGGCGATTACGCATGCATGAAGGGCATTGCGCCAAGCCAAATCCTTGAAAAACTGGTGCAACCATGAGCACATCCCCCATCGCTGCGATGTTCGACCGCATCTCGCCCAAGTACGATGCGCTCAACCATCTGCTTTCCCTTAATATAGATAAGGTGTGGAGAAGGAAGACCGCCAAAGCCGTCGCGAAAAGCCAACCGAAAACTATTTTGGACCTCGCCACGGGAACTGCCGATCTGGCCATCGCCCTGGCGAAATGCAATCCTCAGGCCCATATCATCGGCATGGACATTTCCGAGAAGATGCTGGACATCGGGAAAGAAAAGGTCTCCAAAAAAGGTCTTGCCAACCAAATCGAATTGCGCCTTGGCGATGCTGCCACATTGCCTTTTGAGAGTAACACATTCGATGCAGTCACCGTGGCCTTCGGCGTACGCAACTTTGAGAACTTGGAACACGGCCTTTCGGAAATCCAGCGCGTCTTGAAACCCAATGGCCAGGCTGTCATCTTGGAGTTTTCGATGCCTGAAAGGTTTCCTATCAAACAACTTTACGCTTTGTATTTCAAGCATCTGCTACCCGCCATAGGAAAAGCCGTTTCAAAAGACGGAAACGCCTATTCTTATCTTCCCTTGTCGGTGGAACAATTTCCGAAGCCCAAGGTTTTTCTTCGGATGCTGGCTGAAAAAGGACTCGAAAACGGTATGGCAAAACCGTTGTCTTTTGGCATCGCCTCGCTTTATACTTCCACCAAGAAATGACTTGTATTCCATTTTTTTCTATTTTTGCGCCCGATTTCCAGCAATAAAAGTGCGCAATCCTCGTTAATTTCACATCTAAATCAAAACATCTTGAAAAAAACGCTGAAAATAGTTGCCGTCATACTGTTGCTCGCTGCGACGGTCATTCCCGCCCAAGCCCAAAGGAGAACCGTACGCTATCTGCCCAATTATGAAAACGAGCCCTATCATTTTGGTTTTCTTCTGGCATACAACCAGATGATGTACACCATCAAGACGGTGGAAAACTACCAAAACATCGCCCAGCCTGCCGACTCTTGGCCTAATGGAAATTATAGCCTGCCCAACACGCAATGCCTTTACGTTTATAACGTGGAGACCCAACAGACTCCTGGCTTCACGGTGGGTATCCTTGGTAGCAAACGTCTCGGGAGGTATTTTGACCTGCGCTTCATCCCCTCGCTTAGTTTCAGTGAACGACGGCTGCATTACCTCTTTGCCGTGAAAGGTGTTGACGGCAATATCGACATGAAAGCCATCACCAAATCCATTGGTACCACTTTTGTCGAGTTTCCTTTGAACATCAAATACCGCTCAAAACGCTACAACAATATCGGTGCTTACGTTTTCGGCGGCATCAACCCGAAACTTGACTTGGCCTCGCAAAAGGACAACAAGGAAACCGATGGTCAAGGCAACGAGTTCATCAACAACCTCGTCACCAAACGTTTCGACTTTGCCGGTGAGTTGGGCGCTGGATTCGACATCTACAACCAATGGTTCAGGATGGGCATTGAGGTCAAGATGAGCTATGGATTCATGGACATCATAAAGAACCCTGCTTTCATTTACACCGCTCCCATCGACAAATTGCGCAACAAGCTGTTCCAAGTATCGTTTTTGTTCGAATAAACAGCATGATAAACAATTGTTTGTCAATATATTACAAAATATTTGACAAATTTCTAACTAAAAACGTTGTGGGTATTGAAATTTTATCTACTTTTGCAGCGTCAAAAATGACACGAAGTGGTCTCTTCGTCTAGTCTGGTCAGGACGTCAGGTTTTCATCCTGGTAACTCGGGTTCAAATCCCGGAGAGACTACCACAAATTTCCAAAACCCTAACTGATAATCAAGCAGTTAGGGTTTTTTTATACCCCAAACACCCCCTCCCGTGTCAACCACGTGTCAACCGATTTCGAGATACATGTTTCCTCATGGCACAAAACACCTCTCACAAAGTGCCATCGTTGACACGTCTCACCCTCTCCGTTGACACGCCAAAAACCAAACCTCTCCAACCCTCCCTCTCACAAACACTCACCAAGAACATCCCCACAA
>JAEEGJ010006948.1_pt1 | contig 33242 bp, 26 predicted proteins | sample 8958761 | NCBI WGS metagenome assembly JAEEGJ01 (sample SAMN16246546, study PRJNA631951) | gut metagenome | biome: gut microbiome; feature: rumen; material: RS-attached | host: Bos | place: Iran: Karaj | collected 2018-10
CACAAACCCAACACCACTAACAAAAAGTGACCAAGCTGGGGCTCGAACCCAGGACCCCATCCTTAAAAGGGATGTGCTCTACCAACTGAGCTACTTAGTCGACCTAATATTCTAATTATAAAATCTCATTCAAATATCGTGTAAAACGTCCTTCGTTTTTGACGGTGCAAAAGTATAACAGATTTTAATACAACCAAAATTTTTTTTATAAAAAAACTAATTTTTTTTTCTACACCGTCCACAGATAGGTAAAACACGTAAAAGCACTTTTTTTATCATTATTAAGATAAAAATACGCATTTTTATTAGTTCAATAGCAAAACAATTTGCATATTTGCACCAAAATTATCGGCTTACTAAACCGACACATTTATATATAAGAAAAATAGATTGTAAAATAATAATAAAACACAACAATGAAAAAGCATAATTTTTTTGCAGGTCCGTCTATTCTACCGGATTACACAGTTGAAGAAACAGCTAAAGCCATTCAAGATTTTAACGGAACAGGCATATCACTAATGTGTATGTCGCACCGCGACAAATCGTTCGACGCTGTAATGAACCAAGCCGTAGCACTTTTCAAAGAGGTTCTCGACATTCCATCGGGATACTCTGTAATCTTCCTCGGCGGTGGCGCTAGCCTGCAGTTCTGTATGGTTCCCTACAACCTCTTGAACAAAAAGGCTTTTTACGTAAACACTGGCACATGGGCTTCTAAAGCAGCAAAAGAGGCTAAACTCTTTGGCGAAGTTGACGACCACATCAGCAGCAAGGAAGCAAACTTTACATACGTTCCCAAGGGATTTGAAATCCCCACAGATGCTGACTATATGCACATCACAACCAACAATACCATTTACGGTACCGAACAGTTGGTAGACTACACAAGCCCAATTCCCGTGGTTGCTGATATGTCGTCTGACATTTTCAGCCGTCCTTTGGATGTTAGCAAATACGGCCTTATCTACGGTGGCGCTCAGAAAAACCTCTCTTGCGCTGGCGTAACATTCGTTATTGTAAAAGACGATATCCTCGGCAAAGTTGACCGTCAGATCCCCACAATGCTCAACTACAAGACTCACATCGAAAAGAACTCTATGTTCAACACACCTCCTTGTGTTTCTGTATTCTCAGCAGTTAAGACCCTCGAATGGATCAAACAGAACGGCGGTGTTAAAGAGATGGAAAAACGCGCTATCGCAAAATCTACAAAACTTTACGACGAAATCGACCGCAACCGCTTATTCAAAGGCACTGCTCAGGTTGACTCTCGTTCGCGCATGAACGTTTGCTTCGTTATGAACGACGAATACAAAGACCTCGAGCAGAAATTCATCGACTTTACCAAAGAACGCGATATGGTAGGTCTTAAAGGTCACCGTTCGGTTGGCGGATTCCGCGCTTCGCTCTACAACGCATTGCCCGAAGCAAGTGTTGACGCCCTCGTTCAGGCTATGAAAGATTTTGAAAAACAAAACTAATCAATGCATCTAAGTGCATAATTCATAATTCAATAAGAAAAATGAAAATATTAGTAGCAACAGAAAAACCGTTTGCAAAACAAGCAGTTGACGGTATCAAAGATATCGTAGTAAAATCGGGCAACGAGTTCGCATTGCTCGAAAACTACACCGACAAACAGCAGCTCTTAAACGCAGTTGCCGATGCCGATGCACTCATTATCCGTAGCGACAAAGTTACCGCCGAGGTAATGGACGCTGCTAAAAACCTCAAAATCGTAGTTCGCGCAGGCGCAGGTTACGACAATGTTGACCTCGAAGCCGCTACTAAGAAAGGTATCGTGGTAATGAACACTCCCGGACAGAACTCTAACGCAGTTGCCGAATTGGTATTCGGACTTCTCGTGTTCACAGTTCGCAATTTCTTCAATGGCAAATCGGGTTCGGAACTCAAAGGCAAAAAACTCGGTATCTTGGCATTCGGTCAGGTTGGCCGCAATGTAGCACGCGTTGCCAAAGGTTTCGATATGGACGTTTACGCATACGACGCATTCTGCCCCAAGGAAGTTATCGAAGCTGCTGGTGTTAAAGCCGTTGACAATCAAGACGCTCTCTTTGAAAACTGCGACATCGTATCGCTCCACATTCCTGCAACAGCAGAAACAAAACAGAGCATCAACTACGCACTGGTTAACAAGATGAAAAAAGGCGGCATAGTTATCAACACTGCCCGCAAAGAGGTTATCAACGAGCCCGAACTCATCAAATTGATGGAAGAACGTGCCGACCTCAAATACATCACCGACATCGCTCCCGATGCCGACGCCGACTTCAAAGCTAAATTTGAAGGCCGTTACTTTGCTACACCCAAAAAGATGGGTGCGCAGACTGCTGAGGCCAACATCAACGCGGGACTCGCGGCGGCGAACCAGATTGTAGACTTTTTTGCAACTGGTAACAAAAAATTTCAAGTAAACAAATAGAAGGTTATACCCATTAAAAAAAGGGAGGCCTCAACAACCTCCCTTTTTTTTAACACTTTATATAATATGTCAACAGTAAAACCATTCCGCGGACTCCGTCCCGCAAAAGAAATTGCCGAAAAACTCTCTTGCCTTCCCTACGACGTGATGAACGCCAAGGAGGCCGCCGCTATGGCAGAAGGAAACCCTCAGTCGTTTTTGCACATCACCCGTGCCGAAATCGACCTTCCCGCCGATGTAGACCCACATTCTAAGCAGGTTTACGACAAATCAGTAGAAAATTTCAAGAAATTTCAAGATAACAAATGGCTTATTCAAGACACTGAGCCTAAATTCTACATCTACGCTCAGACTATGGATGGCCGCACACAATACGGCATTGCTGGCGCAGCATTCTGCGAAGATTATCAAAACCAAATCATTAAGAAACACGAACTTACACGTCCCGACAAAGAGGACGACCGTATGGTGCTCATCAACACTATGAACGCCAACGCCGAACCTGTGTTCCTTAGCTATCGCGCTGTGCCCGAAATCGACGAGATTGTAAACAAAATCACCAAGCAAGAGCCTGAATATAAGTTTGTTAGCAACGATGGTTTTGGTCATCAGTTTTGGGTAATCAACGATACCGACACCAACAAACGTATCGAAAAACTCTTTGCCGACAAAGTTCCCGCACTCTACGTTGCCGATGGACATCACCGCACAGCAGCAGCAGCACGTGTTGGTCTTGAGCGCAAAGCCAAAAACCCCAACCACACCGGCAACGAAGATTACAACTATTTCTTGGCTGTGATTTTCCCCGACAACCAGTTGAAAATTATGGACTACAACCGTGTGATTAAAGACCTTAACGGACTGAGCAGCAAAGATTTTCTTGTAAAACTATCCGCATCGTTCGATATTGAAAACAAAGGCGCAGAAATATACCGTCCTACCAAATTGCACGAAATGAGCCTCTATTTAGACGGCATCTGGTATAGTCTCAACGCTAAAAAAGGCACTTACAACGACTCAGACCCCATAGGCGTTCTCGACGTTACTATACTCACCAAGCAGGTTTTGGAACCGATATTAAACATCACCGACCTCCGCACATCCAAGCGTATCGACTTTGTGGGCGGCATCCGCGGACTTGGCGAACTCAAAAAACGTGTTGACAGCGGCGAAATGGCAGCAGCTTTTGCAATGTATCCCGTAAGTATGGCTCAATTGCTAGACATTGCCGACACCGGCAACATTATGCCTCCCAAGACCACCTGGTTTGAGCCGAAGCTCCGAAGCGGCCTAGCCATCCACAAGTTTTAATTAAAAGCCCGGTCAGTCAACCGGGCTTTTTTATCAGAAGTATTTCGTGATCTCGGCGCTGCGGAAATCGTCCATCTCGTTGATCATCCGCACGGCGGAGTCGAGGATGGGGTAGGCGCAGATGGCGCCGGTTCCTTCGCCGAGGCGGAGGCTGAGGTGAAGAAGCGGCTTGGCGCCGAGGGCGTCGAGGACGCGCTTGTGGCCCGATTCGTCGCCGCAGTGGCCGAATACCGCATAGTCGAGGACTTCGGGATAAAGCTGCGCGGCGGCCAGCATGCAGTTGGTCATGATGAAGCCGTCCACAAGGATGACCACCTTCAACTCCGCGGCCTGGAGCATCGCTCCGACAGCCATCACCATCTCGAAGCCGCCGAACCAGCGGATGAGGTCGCGCGGGGAGCCGTCGCCGCGGTAGTTGGCCATAGCCTGCGAGAGCACTTCGTACTTGTGCCGGATGCCGGCGCTGTCGAGGCCGCTGCCGGCACCGACGCATTCCGCGAGGGGAATCCCCGTGAAATAGGACATCCAGATGGACGAAGGCGAGGTGTTGCCGATGCCCATCTCGCCGAAACTCAGGACATTGCTCCCCTCTTCGAAGCACTGGCGGACGACCGAGGCGCCGCCGGCCAGGCACTGCTCCATCTCGGCTTCGGTCATCGCCGGCCCGTGAAGGAAGTTGCGCGTGCCGCGGCCGACTTTCAGGTCGATGATGCCGCGGTCGCGGGGCAGGTCGTAATCGACGCCGGCATCGACCACCTTGAGCGTGAAACCGTGCTGCCGGCAGAGGAAGTTGACGCCGCCCGTGCCGTGCGGATGCGTGAAATGGCAGACCTGCTGCCAGGTCACCTCTTTCGGGGCGATGCTCACGCCCTCGTCCACGATGCCGTGGTCGGCCGCAAAGACGATGTTCTGCGGATGGCGGAGTTCGGGAGAAAGCGTCTGCTGGATCAGGCCGACTTGCAGGGCGAGCTCTTCGAGCCGCCCCAGCGAGCCCTTGGGTTTGGTCAGATCGTCGATTTTGGCCTGCAACGCAGGGCGGATGGCCGGATCGGGCCGTTGGATATCGAATTCCATGGCGGACTATCCTTTGATTTTGACGGGGATGCCGCTCACCAGCAGGACCACCTCATCGGCCCGGGCGGCGACATATTGATTCATCCAGCCCTGCAAGTCGGTAAAGCGGCGCTGGATGGCGTTGTCGGAAGTACCGCCCATCCCGATCTCGTTGGTTACCAGAATGAAGGTGGCGTCCCGGGCCGTGAAGCGGTCGAACTCGGCCTGCAGGGCGGCCAGGGCCCGGTCGACGTCGGAATCGAGATCGAAGAAGAAATTGGTCGCCCAGAGCGTGAGACAGTCGACCAGCACGACGCGGCCGGACAGGTCGTGCCGGCTCAACAACTTTTCCTCTTCAATGTTGGTCCATTGGGGCCCGCGGCGGGCCTGGTGGCGGCGCACCCGCTCGCGGAACTCTTCGTCCCAGATGCGGGCCGTGGCCAGATAGACCGGCGCGTCGGACAACGACAACGCCAGTTTCTCCGCGTAGCCGCTCTTGCCGCTCCGCGCGCCTCCTGTGATCAGAATGATGCGTTTCACCAATTGCAAAGATAGCGAATAATCCCTAAATTTGCAGCACGATGCTACTGCTGGCCACTTTGATTTTCTTTACACGTCTGCCTTTCTGGCGCATCAAGGACGTTCCCGCCGAAGATTTCAAGCGGGTAGTCCCGCGCTGGCCGATCGTGGGATGGCTCACGGGCTTCACGATGGCCCTCGTGCTGTGGCTCTGCAGCCACGTCATGCCGCTGACGATGGCCTGGATCCTGGCCATCGTGACGCGGCTGCTGCTCACGGGATGCCTGCACGAAGACGGGCTGGCCGATTTCATCGACGGCTTCGGCGGCGGCACCACGCGCGAGCGGACGCTCGCCATCATGAAAGATTCGCACATCGGCACCTACGGCGTCATCGGGCTGATCATCTATTTCGCCCTCCTGCTGCAGCTTCCGGCCACCCTGTCGCGCGACACGCTGATTCTGGCCGTGCTCTGCGGCGACTGCTGGTCCAAGTGCTGCGCCGCCCAGCTGATCAACTTCCTCCCCTACGCCCGCACGGAAGAAACCGCCAAAAACAAGACGGTCTATGCGCGGATGAAACTCGGAGAGCTGATCCTGTGCTTCTTCTTCGGGCTGGCACCGGCTTTCATACTGACCTTGGCCCTGCACTGGATGCCGGCTTCTTTCCTCTGGCTGCTGTTCGTGCCGCTGGGCGTGATGTTGCTGCTGACGCTGCTGATGCGGCGCAAAATCCAAGGCTACACCGGCGACTGCTGCGGTGCGACCTTCCTGCTCTGCGAGCTGAGTTTCTACCTTTCGGTATTGGTTTTCTGTTCTATCGGAGGCTGACCGCGCTATAGAGTCAAGGCCACGACAGAGGCGGGCGGCAGGGTGACCGTCACCGTACGGCCGGAAACCTTATAGCCGGTGAATGACTTCGGCGCGACCTGCTGCGGCTTGTCGAACGTATTGTGCGCCCGGATGTCCGCGGCGTGGAGAATCTCGCCGGAGACGGTCCCGGGACGGTAAGCATCAAACGCGAGCGTTACGGTCTGCGGCTTGTCAAGGCAGGGGTTGGCGAGCGTTACCAGCATTTTGCTGTCTTTCGATTTGGATGCTGAAACACTGAACGTGGGATAGAGCCGGCCGGAAGGGGCCTGCAGGGTATCGCATGAAAAATCAACCGGAACCGCGACCGCATCCTGATGCCCGCTATACATCCGGAACACGTGATAAGTAGGGGTCAGCAACATTTTGTCGCCCCGGGTCAGGACCATCGACTGGAGCACGTTGACGATCTGGGCGATATTGGCCATCTTCAGCCGCGTCGTGTGTTTATTGAAGATATTGAGCGAGAGGGCGGCTACCAAGGCATCGCGCATTGAATTCTGCTGGAACAGATGCCCCGGGTTCGTGCCAGGCTCCACGTCGAACCAGGTACCCCACTCATCGAGCAGCAGATCGATTTTACGCTCAGGATCGTAGGTATCCATGATGTGTTCGTGGTTCCGGAGTACCTCCTCGATTTCCAGACTCTTGGCAATGATGTCGTAGTATTCGCCGTCCGTGAAGTCCGTGGCAGATCCCTTGTGGTTCCAGTCGGTGATGGTATAGTAGTGCAGTGAGACAGCAGCCGCCTGGCGGCCGACCTTCTCCATCAGCACTTTGGTCCAGTTATAGTCGTAATCGGATGCTCCGCTGGCAACTTTGTACAGATGGTTGCCGTCGTAATCACGGCAATAAGTCGCATACCGGCGATACTGGTCGGCATAAAATTCCGGCGTCATGTTGCCGCCACAGCCCCAGCTTTCATTGCCGATACCGAGATACTTGACCTTCCAGGGTTCCTTGCGTCCGTTGGCAGCGCGCTCCTCCGCCATCGTGCCGCCTTTGGCCGTCATATATTCCACCCACTTGGCCAGTTCTTCGACCGAACCGGAACCCACATTGCCGGAAATGTAAGGCTCGGTGCCCAGCATTTCGCACAGGTTCAGGAATTCGTGCGTGCCGAAGGAGTTGTCTTCCACGGTGCCGCCCCAGTTCGAATTGATCATCCGGGGCCGGCTTTCGCGGGGGCCGATACCGTCGCGCCAGTGATATTCGTCGGCAAAGCAGCCGCCGGGCCAGCGCAACACCGGTACTTTCAAGGCTTTGAGGGCCTCGAGGACGTCTTGGCGATAGCCATCGACATTGGGAACGGAGGACTCAGGACCGACCCAGATACCGTCATAGATACAGCGGCCGAGGTGTTCGGAGAACTGGCCATAGATCTCTTTCGGAATCACGGGACCGGGCTCGGATTCGTGAACGGCGACGCGGATTTGGGCGGAAACGGACAGGCTGAACAGCAGCAGCAACAGGGAGAGGGGTTTCAGGATTTTCATTGGGAGTTCAGTTTTGTACAAAGATACAAAATATCTAACTTTGCAACTATGGAAGTCATTCTCCTTCGCCACACGACACCCGATGTACCGGTCGGAACCTGTTACGGACAGACCGACGTTCCCTTGAAATCCTCTTTTGAAGAAGAAGCCGCCGTGTCGCGGGCCGCGCTGGAAGCCTGCGGACCCATCGACCACGCCTATACCAGCCCCCTCTCGCGCTGCACGCGGCTAGCCGCTTTCTGCGGCTACGCCGACGCCGAGCGCGATCCGCGCATCCTCGAGCTGAATTTCGGAGAATGGGAGATGATGCTGTTCGACGATATTTCCGATCCGCACCTCCAGACCTGGTACGCCGACCACATCAACACGCCGGTCACCGGCGGAGAGTCGTTCCGGCAGCAGTACGAACGGGTCGCCAACTTCCTGGACGAACTGCGCGGCAAACCCTGGCAGCGCGTGGCCGTATTTGCCCACGGGGGTGTCCTGGTCGCGGCGCAGGTTTACGCCGGCCTGGTCACCCCCGAGGAAGCCTTCGCCGCCCTCCCGCCTTTCGGCGGGCTGGTGCGCATTACGCTCTGAGCGTTAACGTTCGAAATCTTTGAGCAGGCTCTTCATCTGCTCGCCCACGCAACCGCGGTTGAGCGGGTGGTCCGCATTCGACAGGACGCGGGAGAAGTAGACGACGCGGTCGGTCTTGGTATCGACAACAGCCGCATAGAGGGCATTGGCATACTGATCGTTGAAGGAGTACCGCGGCGTTTCATTGAAAACGGCCCGGATGATATTGCCCACCAGCTCGGCCATCTTCTCTTTGTCGTACCGTTCATTGCTCTTGATATAGCCGTAGGCATGGACGACGATACCATAGCGATGTCCGCTCGCCACGATCTTTTCGGTCAGCCGCTTGGGAACACGCAGATTCTTGGCGTCACTCACTTCCATGGCGTAGAAACCGTTGATCCAGTTGGCGATATCTGAATCCGCATCCGCATAATCCATCGGAATCATCTCGGAGAAAGGATAGCGGCGGGAATTGATCAGATCGGCCATCAGTTCCTCGGAAGCCGCGGAAAGGGATGGCTCGCGCGGCGCGGTGGATGACTCGAAATAGAACTGGTTGGCACGAGGCTGGAAGAACGCGAGTTCGCCCATTTCAGAAGGCTTGGTGCCAGAATAACGCGAAGTCATGCAGGAAGTCAGCATAAGCAGCATGACTACTGCGGCAGCCGAAAAAGAAAACCATTTTTTCATTGAATTGTCATTAGATTGTTTCAGCACACAAAAATACCAAAAAAACCGATTCATCCGAATACAGCAGGACATTTTCCCGCCTCACGCAGATCTTGTCCTCCCCACATATGGGGATGGGCAGAATGCTCTTTTTGCGCTAACTTTGCAATCACTATGGAACACAGGCATCACGAAGATCATCACCTTCACCACCATCACCCTCATCATGCCGGAGCGGCGGATGTCGGTTCGCTCAGGGGAATCTATTGGATCTCCATCGCGTTGAATCTGGCTTTTGTCCTGGTGGAATCGGGCGTGGGTTTATGGAATCGTTCACTGGGACTGCTTTCTGACGCCGGTCATAACCTGAGCGACGTTTTCTCGCTGATCCTGGCGCTCATCGCTTTCCGACTGGCTGCTTCCAAGAGCACACCGAAGTTCACCTATGGCTACAAGAAGGGATCCATTCTGATCTCACTGCTCAACGCCGTCATTCTATTGGTCGCCGTAGGAGCTATCCTTGTCGAGAGTATCCACAAATTGCGCAATCCATCAGACCTTGACGGCGGGGCTATTGCCTGGACGGCCGGTGTTGGCATTGTGATTAACGGCCTGACGGCCTTTCTGCTGATGCGGCATCAGAAGAACGACATCAATACCCGCGGGGCGTTCCTGCATATGGCCGCCGATACGCTGGTGTCGGTGGGCGTTGTCATCTCGGGGATCGTCATCGCGCTGACTGGCTGGACCGTCATCGACCCGATCATTGGCATCGTCATCGCCGTCGTCATCCTGATCAGTACCTGGGAACTGCTTTCCGAAAGCATCCGGATGAGCATGGATGCCGTCCCGGAAGGCATCCATCCCGAAGAGGTCCGGCAGCAGATGGAAGCGGCACCGGGTGTACACAGTGTCCATCATCTGCACATCTGGCCCATCAGCACCACCGAAACGGCACTGACCGCCCACCTCGTGATCGACGCATCCGCAGAGCCCGAAGATGTGGTCCACGCAGTCAAGCAATCCTTGCGCAAAGCTGGCATCTTCCACGCTACCCTTGAAACCGAGCAGGAAGGCCATCCCTGCGCCGACGAAACCAGTTGCAATTGACCAGCTACTCGAAGAGGTTGCCGTCCTCGTCGAGAAGGAGAATAGCGAGAGATTCTTTGGCGGAGCCGGACATGGTGTCCGGGCCGTTTCCTGGATAGATGCTTGTGCAGGTGGTATAGCAGCGGGAAAGGACTGCAGAGAAGAAATGTTGAGCGTCCGTGGCAGGGAGACCGTGCCAGAGTTCGCGGGCGAGGGTCAGGCGGTCGATCGCTTCCGCGGTAGCGGACGAGCAGCCGGCGGCTGCAGCGACTTCCTTCAGGAAAGCCTTATTCATCACCACACTTTTGCTATGGGTGTCGAGATGGCCTTCGGCCAGTTTGACAGCCTTGCCCAACATAATGCCCATGGTGACTTGCGGGACCTTGAGGTCGGCGGCGATCTTCAGGGTCTCGCCGATGAAATTGCCATAATGGACGAAGGCCTGGGGCGGGAGGTCAGGAAAGCGGGCTTTAAGGAAGGCTTCGCTTTTTGCGCCGGAGTTGATGACCAGCATCGGCGCACCGACGGCCATGGCCACTTCAATTTCACGGCGGATGGCATCGACGAAGGCTTCGTTCGAGAAAGGACGGACGATTCCGGAGGTGCCGATGATGGAGATGCCGTCAACAATACCCAACTTCGGATTGAACGTCCGGCGGGCCAGTTCCCGGCCGCCGGGCACGGAGATGGTGATATCGAGACCCCCATCGTATAGCGCGGAAAGGTTTTGCTCCATCATCTGGCGCGGCACGCGGTTGATGGCCGGGCCCCCGATCGGCAGGCCCAGGCCCGGCAGCGTGACGCGGCCGACGCCCTCCCCCTGCAGGAAATGAATCCCCGGCTCGTCACTGAAAGCCACCGTGGCGACGATCTCCTGTCCATTGGTCACGTCGGGATCGTCACCGGCATCCTTGATGACGGTAGCAACCGCTGATTCCACAATCGGACGATGCATTACCACGCGCGGCAGAACCTTTTTTGACCCAGCGGGGACGCTTGGGTCAAAAAGAACCTGCCGCTCCACCAGGCCAGCCCGAGCATCGTCCGATTGTGGAATCAGCGGTTGGTCTGCAGGATGGTGATCATTGATAGAGCAGGAGGCGACTGGGAGCGATAGACGCTCACCGTCAGGAAACACGACCTCGACGGTCTCTCCTGTCGGCTGACCCAGCAAGGAAAGCAAAGCCGCCTTGGACGCAGCGGTGGCGCAGGCGCCAGTGGTGAAGCCACTGCGGAGCGGGAAAAAACCGGGAGCCAGCCGCTCAATGGCTTTCCGCAGGCCGTGCTCGCCAGTGACGGTTTCAAAGCCGGCCGGCAGCGGCGGCCGCCGGACCACATAAACCGGAATCCCGGCCGCCTGCGCGGCTTCAACTTTTTCATTGAAACCACCCGACTCCCCGCTTTCCTTCGTCAGGATGGCCTGCGGCAGCAGCCGGGCGATCAGCGATGCATCGTCCTCTTCTTCGTAAAAGGCCAGCCGCTCCTGCGGAAATCCTTCCCCAGCTGCTTTCTCCAGCGACTCCTCGCGGTGCAGGATGCGGAACCAGCAGTCGTGCCGAGACCAGAATGGACGTAATCTCCCGATGGTCTGGACGCCGGTCAAAGCCAGTAGCCGGGTGATGCCATCAGTTTCAAGCTGGCGAATTGCATCTGTATAGTCTTCGCACCAACGGAGAGATGCCCGGTCGGGATAGACCCGTTCTACCCGCACGACCGGAAGATCCAGAGACTCGGCAACAGAAGCTACCGTCCGGTGTAATTCCGTGGCGAAAGGATGCGCGGCATCGATCAGCAACCGAATGCCATGCGCCACGCAGAAGGCCGTCATCGCGGCCTCGTCGAGCACGCCGGTGATATGGGTCCCGTTCTTGCACTCGATCTGCTGCAGCCCCCCCCGGGTCGAATACCAATACGGCGATCCCGCCCCGTCGGCCACCCGGACCGCCAGCCTTCCTTCCGTCGTACCACCGAGAATCAATAACATCTTAGATAATATCTACCAGATGGGAGTGACACTCCCATCAGTTCCTGAATAAATGCTTGAACTCGTGCGCGTAGAGCCGGGAGAGGCCTTCGCGGTTGCCGATGGCGTCGCCGACGACCAGGAGGGTGGTCAGCGTCAGCTTGTTCTCGCGGACGATCCTCGCCAGATCTTTCAGTTGGCCGCGATAGATCCGCTCTTCCTTCCAGGTGAGCTTGTAGCAGGCGGCCACAGGCGTTTCGGGCGGATAGGCCTGCAGGAGTTCGGCCTGTACTTCCTCCACGATGGCGGCGCTCAGGTAGATACACATGGTGCTCTGCGACTGCGCCAACTTATGAAGCTGCTCCCGCTCGGGCATCGGCGTGCGGCCTTCGCCGCGGGTGAGGATGATGGTCTGCACCTTCTCGGGAATGGTGAACTGCGAGCGGAGCGCCGCCGCAGCGGCCTGGAAGGCCGAAATGCCGGGCGTAATGTGATAGCGCATGCCATAACGGTCGAAGAACGCCATCTGCTCCTGGATAGCACCGTAGATACAAGGGTCGCCCGTATGGAGCCGCACGACCAGCAGACCGCGGTCGTAGAAATCCTTCATCAGCGCGAACTGCTCTTCCAGATCCATCGAGGCAGAACTGCGCACCGTACAACCCGGTTTGGCATAATGCGTCAGTTCCACCGGCACAAGGCTGCCGGCATAGAGTATGAGATCAGCTTGCTGCAAAAAACGTTTCCCACGTACCGATACCAGTTCCGGATCACCCGGTCCGGCACCGACAATCTCGATATGGCCCCGACGAAGCGTCGATGCCTCCTGTGCCAGCGCGAAGGTAAAATCGTTGCCCTCGGTCAACCGCCCTTTTTGTTTTTCAATCCACAGCGGGCCGCCGTGTGCGGAAGCAAGCGCGGCAGCTTCCGCCACACCGGCGCTGCCGGTGGCGGCCAAAGCCTTCTCCGAAGGGTTCGGGACGTCAATGGCGGCCAACGTCTCGGCCGGATAGATTCCCGGGCGGGCCCAAGGCCAGCGTCCAAGCAGTTCCTGCAACAACGGTTCGTCTTTCTTCAGTTCAATGGTCCCCACCGTCGCGACAGCTTTCGGGGAAAAGCCGGAATCACATAAACGAGCTTCAATAAACGCAGGAATCCCGACCGGATCGCACTCCTTCCGGCAACCGAAACCCAGATGGAGCACCGGCGGGCGGAACGCCAGCACCGGCACACCGTCGGGCACTTCCGGCAATAGACGCGGCGTGACCGCGATCAGCAGGCCGAAGCGGGTCAGATCGAGGTCTTCGCGGCGATAGAAGACTTGCACATGTTCGGGTCGGGTCTGCTCAAGGGCAGCCGTACCCCTGTCCCGAATCTCCAGCAGCAGTGCCGTGGGCTGTTTCTGAACGAAAGTGAAGATGGCACGGTTCATCTGGGCAGGTGTCGCTTCGACTTGCCAGCCGTAGGTACGGTCGAGTGTATCGAGGGCCCAGAGGCCTTCGTTGTCGCTCTGGGTGGTGACGACGGCCTCGGCGCCGAGGAGCGCAGCGAGGCGGCGCGCCAAGTCGTTGGCGCCGCCGACGTGGCCGGAAACGACGGGGATGACGAATTTGCCCGTGCTGTCAATGCAGACGACCGCCGGGTCGCGGTATTTATTCTTCAGCGCCGGCGCAATGCTGCGGACGCAGATTCCCAGGGCGCCGATGAAAACAACCGAGTCAAAGTCCTGCCAATGTTCCTTCAAAAAAGGGGCATATGGCCCTATCGCCGTACAATCCGGTACTTCGTTTTTCGTATATATAACGCTTCGCTGCTCGGCAGCTACGCGTTTAGCCAATGGGAAAGATGATTCTGAAACAAGGATGATGGCGGTATGGGTCATTCGGCACGAAGGATGGTGATGGGGTTGAACTGGCCTACGGCGACACGCATTTCGCCGGTGAGGCTACGGCCGACGGCGGCAACGCTTTCGCGGAAGCGTTGCTGGCTTTCTTCGCTGACGGCATTGAATACTATGACGCCTCCTGGCAGCAGGACGCTGTCGATGCGGCGGAGCATTTCGGGAAGCCGGCCGCCGTGACCGCCGATGAAAACGGCGTCCGGAGCGGGCAGCATACTAAGGTCGGCCTCGAGGAAATCGCCGATGATGGCGTTGATTCCGGGTGCGCCGAACTTGCGGGCATTCTGCGCCATCAACGACCGGCCCTCCTCGCGGATTTCAAAGGAGGTAACCAGCAGGTGCGGAAACTGAAGGCGAGCCTCGATGGAAACGGAGCCGGTACAGAAACCGACGTCCCAGAACGAGGTCCGGCGGGCCAGGTCGAGTTGACTCAGGGTTAAAAGCCGGATCGGCATCTTGGTGATCATGTTCACCCGGCCGTCCAGCAGGGCAAAATCCTTCTCCGGCAAGCCGAAGGGATGGGTCCGGAGAGACGTCTGTTCGAGAATCAGGCAATTCGGAAAAGCATATTCAGCAGCAGCGGCTTCATCCAGTGACGCGAAGGATCGTACCTGCTCCGCCTGCCGGTTGCCCAGACACTCCCCCACCGTCATCCGATAGTTGTCATAGCCGTATTCGAGCATCCGACTTGCGACGGCAGCTGGCGTCTTGTGCCGGTCAGTCAGGGCGCCGATAAGCCTTTCTCCCTGGATGAGCGCCCGATCGAAGGCATCCCACGGCCGACCGGTCAGAGAGACCATACGCATATCGGCATAGGGCAACTGGATGCGATGTGCCAACAATTGCAGGGAATTGAACGACGGATAGACCGTAATCACCGCGTCGGGCAGTTCCCGGCGAAGTGTATTGGCAAAGCCGAAGAACAATGGGTCTCCCGAGGCAAAGACCACCACGTCCGAACAGCCGGTGTATTGTTCGAAAACCGCTTCAAGCGGCACCGTGATCGTAATCCAAACGGCGCCTTCCGGCAATAGCGGGGCAACGATTTCATAGTGACGCTTCCCACCCGAGAACACATGTCCGCCCGCAATGACGTCGCGGACTTCCGGGGGGAACCAGACTTCCCGCTCGTCGGTCATGCCTATGACCGAAAAATGCTGGCGCGGAGGCATGGATTCCTTACACATCGCGTCCCGGTTTAAGTTGTTCGGCATCGTTAAAACAAAGGATTGCATTGACCAGCGTAGCGGCGAGGTTGCTGCCTCCTTTTCGTCCTTCCACAATCAGTTTGGGAATCTGCCGGAACGGCTTGACCATATGCTTGCTTTCCTTGACATGCACAAAACCCACCGGTGCAGCAACGATGCCGGCCGGGCTCGCTTTTCCTAGACGGATCAGACTACAAAGCTCCATCAGCGCGGTGGGCGCATTGCCGAACACATAAAGCGCGTCGGGATGCTCCGCCACGGCCAAACGGATGCCGGCCTGGGTGCGGGTGATGCCCTTTTCAGCGGCCATCTGTGCCACACGGGAATCGGACAGATAGCATTTTACTTCCACACCCAGCCGCTGCAGGGCGCCCTTTCGGATGCCCGAAGCGGCCATCGTCACATCCGTCACGATGGTATGGATGTGCCCTTCCGAAAAACCGGCGTATAACTTCTCCACGGCCTCATCATCGACATGCAGGATGTTCTCCATATCGAAGTCAGCTGTGGTATGAATGGCATGGAGCAGGGCCCATTTACGTCCCAGGGGGATATCGGGATGCCGCAACTCTTTCTCGATGGTCCGGAAACTCTCGATCATGATCTCCTGCCCGATTCCCTTGGCGCTCCGATCGTCCTTTTCGCGGTAATAGCCCCGCGGGGTGATGAATTTTCCTTCATGGATATAGGACTGTGAGTTGCCAATGAGCACCACGGTAAACATATCTACCTGTTCGGGGTCGAATTCGCCCAATGTGGTAAGGGATACCTGCTGGTCGTCCCGTCCCGCCTGGCGGACAAAGCCCACCGGCGTGTCGGGATCCCGATGCTGAAGGAAGATTTCCTGCAATCGGTACAACTGCCAGTAACGTCCGTGGCTCTTGGGATTATAGACAGCCGTGATGAAATCGGCCACGGCAGCGGCGCGGATGCGACGTTCGATGGTCTCCCAAGGGGTCATCAAGTCGGAAAGCGAGATGATGCACAAGTCGTGTCCGATGGGCGCTCCCAGCAGCGAAGCGGCCTTCTGAAAGGCGCTGATGCCAGGCAGCACCTCGATTTCGATGTCGCTGCCGCGCTCGCGCTTCATCTCCCAGATAAGCGGCGCCATGCCGTAGATGCCGGCATCTCCCGAACTGACCACGCAAACGGTCTTTCCCTGCTCCGCGTATTCAAAGGCCTGGCGGGCACGCTCCTTTTCTTTCAGCATGCCGGTATCGACACATTCCGTCCCCGGTTGCAGGAAGGGTTCGACAAACTGGAAATAGTATTGATAACCGATGATGACATCGGACTGCCGGATTGCCTCAAGCACGGCAGGCGTGACGTCTGCCGCGCTCCCCGGCCCGATTCCGGCCACAATAATGCTAGGATGGTTCATATCCTACAAATTTACGATATTATTTCGTACATTTGGTGTTTGAATCCGGATTTGAAACCACTAAACCGCACCTATATGAAAAAAACCGCACTTCTCCTGGCTTTACTGCTGATGCTCCCCATGGCGGGACAGGGACAGCAACGGGTTTCCGACAAGGAACTTGTGAGCGTGATCTGGGCCATGGGACAGATGTATCCCGACGGCTTTACGCTCAGCCTCGATTCGTTGCGACAGCCCACCAAAGGACTGGCCGTTTCGTATCTGGCCACCCAGAACAGTTTTGATAAGAAGAGTCTTCCGGCCGTAATCAAGCATGCGCATGAGCACAACAACATCGTAGGCGGCTGGTACGATCCCATCGAAGACAAATACTATTTCGACAGCACCATCATCTTCCCCGAAGACAGCCTGACCGCCGCCCTGGCATTCGCCCGCGAAAACCAGCAGCACACCGTTTTCGACCTGGGCCGGAACATCAATATCCGGAGCAACTACGAGCAGAAGGACATCCGGATCATCCTGGATACGGACATGGGCAGTTCGACCGACGACCTGTTCGCCCTGATGATGCTCTATCGCTACATGGACATGAAACGCTGCCAGTTGCTCGGCGTAATCGTGGACCGGATGGGCAAGGCCAATGCCGACATCGTGGACGTGCTCAACAATTATTACGGTTATCCCGACATCCCGATCGGACTCGAGACGCAGGGTGTGCCCGACCCGAAAGTCTGGATCACCTACCACAATCTCCCCTATGCCCGTACGACCCATGCCGTCCCCATGTTCAAGCGCAGCGTCGGCGACAACGGCACCTATCTGGAGAGCTACAAACTCTACCGCAAACTCCTGAGTGAGCAGCCCGACAAATCCGTAACCATCGCCTCTATCGGTTTCGTGACCTCGCTGGCCCGGCTGCTGGAATCCGGACCGGACGAGTACTCCCCGTTGAACGGTGTGGAACTTGTCCGGGCCAAGGTGAGAGCCATCTACGCCATGGGCGGCGTGTTCGGCAAGGCCGTCGAACCCGACTACAACTTTGCTCAAGCCATCGACTTCTCGCTCAAGTTTTTCGAACTGCTGCCCAAAGAAGTGGACATGATCTTCTCACCGGGTGAGGTCGGCGACCCGCTCGACTACCGGCCCGAACTGGTGATTGCCGACATGGACTGGACCGATTTCCACCCCATCAAGTGGACCTATCAGTTCCTCAACTGCAACACGGGCCAGAAGATGTGGGACCCGCAGGCCGTGATCCAGGCCGTCGAGGGCGATGATTTTTATGAACTCTCCCCGCGTGGCTGGGTGACCCTGACCCCCAAGGCCGAGACGATCTTTACGCCCGATCCCAAGGGCAACGCCCGCTACCAGCGCCCCGGCGATCCCGTATGGTGCGACCGGGTACTCAAATACATCCGTTTAATGGCCATCCAGCACTAGACCGTCATGAAAAAGCCCATCCTCCTTATCTGCCTGTTTGCCTCCTTCCTGCCAGCCTTCTCCCAGAAGAAGTTCACCGACAAGGAACTGGCCACTGTCGTCTGGGCCATGGGGCAGATGAACCCCGAAGGATTCACCCTGAGACTCAGTGACCTGACCCAACCCAAGGAAGGCATCATGGTTTCCTATGGCGCCACCCAGAACAGTACCGACCGGAAAAGCATCCCCGCCGTGATCAAGCACGCCAAAGCCCATGAAGGACTGGTCGGCGGCAGCCTGATTCCGGAAGACGGAACCTACTATTTCGACAGTACCCGCCCGTTCCCGGAAGACAGCCTGGCAGCCGCCCTGGCCTTTGCCCGCGAAAACGGCCAGAAAAGCGTCTATGTCACTTCGAAGGATATTCATGTCAAGTCAAATTACGAACAGAAGGACATCCGCATCATTTACGACTGTGACATGGGGTCTTCCACCGACGATTTGTTCGCGCTGATGATGCTCTACCGCTACATGGACATGCATCGTTGCACGCTGCTCGGAGTCATTGTGGACCGGATGGACCGGGCCAATGCCGATGCTGTGGATGTGATGAACAACTATTACGGCTATCCCGACATCCCCATCGGCCTGGAAACCCAAGGCGTCGAGGGGCCGCGCGTCTTCATCCCTTACCATAATGTAGCCTACGCCCGCACCCCGGACGCTGAACCGATGTTCCGTCGCACCGTCGGGGATGAAGGCACCTATCTGGATGGATACAAGCTCTACCGCAAACTGCTGGCTGCCCAGCCCGACAAGTCCGTGACCATCGCCTCGGTCGGCTTCCTGACCTGCCTGGCGCGGCTCATGGAGTCCGGTCCTGACGAGTATTCACCGCTCAGCGGTCTGGACCTGCTACAGCAGAAAGTCAAGGCTATCTACCTGATGGGCGGTGTTTTCGGCGATTCGTTCGAGCACGACTACAACTTCACGGCCGCCATCCGGTATTCCCAAGTGTTCTTCAACAAACTGCCGAAAGACATTGACATCGTATTCTCACCCGGTGAAGTGGGCGATCCGCTCTACTACAGCGCCGAGACCATCGTCAACGACATGGACTGGACCGACATCCACCCCATCAAATGGATTTACCAGTTCCTCAACGAAGACAAGTTCCAGAAAATGTGGGATCCGTTGGCCGTCATCCAGGCCGTCGAAGGCGACGAACTTTTCTCCCTGTCGGAACGGGGCTGGGTGGAACTCACGCCCACGGGCGAAACGCTTTTTACCCCCGACCCCAAAGGCAATGCCCGCTACCAGCTGCCCGGTGACGCCCGTTGGAGCAAGGCGATGCTCAACTACATCCGGCTGATGGCCATTCAACATTGATCAAACATGGCACCACGGATCTATACCCGGACGGGCGATGCGGGAACGACAGGCATCCACGGAGGTGCGCGCGTCCCCAAAGACAATATCCGGATCGAAGCCAATGGCGACCTCGATGAATTGAATTGCCATGTAGGCGTAATCCGGAGTATGCTCGCAGCGCTGCCAGAAGCGGAGCAGCGGGTAGGCTGGGATGACATCTTTCACGAAATCCAGCGGAACCTGATGACCGTGATGAGCCTTGTAGCGACACCGGCATCCGGGCGGGACAAGAATCCCAACGAACTGCCGGAGAACCTGGTAGCTGATTGCGAAGCACAGATCGACGCCCTTTCCGCCGAAACCGGCCCCGCCCTCCATTTTCTATTACCGGGCGGTACGCCACTGACGGCGCAACTGCAGTTGGCGCGGGCCGTGTGCCGCCGCGCCGAGCGGCGGCTCTGGTCCCTCCACCGCTCAGATCCTCTGCCAGAAGCAATCTTGCAATACATCAACCGTCTATCCGATCTGCTCTTCGTAATGGCTCGCTGCGAACTGGCCCGGCAGGACTGGCCCGAAGAACGCTGGAAAGCCTTCGCCTACAAAAACCAGCGATGAAAAAACGCCTCCATCCTGTGATGTTTGCCGGAACTGGCAGCGACGTGGGCAAGAGCATCATCGCCACTGCCTTCTGCCGGATTTTCCGACAAGACGGCTACAACCCGGCGCCGTTCAAGGCACAGAACATGGCCCTCAACTCCTTTGCCACGCCGGACGGGCTGGAGATCGGCCGGGCGCAGGCCGTTCAGGCCGAAGCGGCCGGCGTCCCCTGTCATACCGACATGAATCCGCTGCTGCTCAAGCCCCAGAGCGACCACACGTCGCAGGTGGTGCTCAACGGTAAGCCCATCGGAAACCGCGACGCCTATGATTATTTCCGCAAGGAAGGCCGGGAAGAACTCCGTGACGCCGTATATGCCGCCTATGACCGGCTGGCCGCCCGCCACAACCCCATCGTGATGGAAGGCGCCGGAAGCCTGGCCGAAATCAATCTGCGCGATTCGGACCTTGTGAACGTTCCCATGGCCATGCATGCAGGTGCTGATATCATCCTGGTAGGCGACATCGACCGGGGCGGTGTCTTCGCGAGTGTCTATGGGTCCGTGATGCTGCTGCGACCGGAAGAAAGAAACTATGTAAAAGGAATCCTCATCAACAAATTCCGGGGCGACCTGCGGCTCTTCGAAGAAGGGCGCAGGATGCTGGAGGAGCTCTGTGGCATACCAGTTCTTGGCGTCGTGCCCTATTATCACGACATCCACATCGAAGAGGAGGATTCCGTGGCACTGGCGGCCAAGTCAGCCGCAGCCCAGCGGGGCAAGATCAACGTAGCGGTGGTCCTGCTGCGCCACATCAGCAATTTCACCGATTTCAACGTGCTGGAACGCGACCCTCGCGTCCACCTGTTCTACAGCAACAACGTAGATGAACTGGCCAAGGCGGATATCCTCATTCTGCCGGGCAGCAAAAGCACGCTTGACGACCTCTATGAATTGCGACGCAACGGCGTGGCCCAGGCCGTCCTGCGGGCAAGGCGCAGCGGAGCGACGGTACTGGGCATCTGCGGCGGCTACCAGATGATGGGCGTACAGATCCGCGACCCGCACCATGTCGAAGGCCCGATTGAAGCGATGCCGGGACTGGGCCTGCTGCCGATGGTCACGGAGATGCTGCCCCAGAAAGTAACACGGCAAGTCCGTTTTACGATGGCCGACGATGCCTCGGCATCGGGCTTTCCCCTGGAAGGCTATGAGATCCATATGGGCGAGACGATTCCTGCGGAAGGAAGTGGCTTTATGCCGCTCATCCGACTGGAAGACGGCCAGGCGGACGGCTGCTTTGTGGACGAGAAATGCTTGGGCTGCTACATGCACGGACTGCTCGACAATGCGGCCTTTATCGACCGGTTGCTGGCGCCGCACAGCGGTAAACTCACGGAGGCCGCCACGCAGTTTGACTACCACGCTTTCAAGGAAGAACAATATGACAAACTGGCCGACCATGTCCGGAAATACGTGGACGTGCCGTTGCTATACGATATTTTGCGTGGAAAAAGATGATTCAAGGACACGGGGACGATACCTGGCGGTTTGACCGGCCCATCCGGGCGAATTTCAGTTCAAATGTGTACAGTCGGGTGGATTTGACTGCGCTGAAGGCGCATCTGGCCGCGCGGCTCGACGCTATCGGCCATTATCCCGAACCCGAACCCTACGCACTGGAACGCGCCCTCGCCCTACAGCTCGGCCTCGATCCTTCCGCCGTTTGTGTCACCAACGGCGCTACCGAAGCCATCTACCTCACCGCCCATGCCTTCGCCGGCAGCCAGGCCACCATCCTCCAACCCACCTTCAGCGAATACGCCGATGCTTGTACGCTTTATCGTCACCATCTGGTTCCTTGCGCCGCTCCACCAGGCCCGCGCGCAACCTGCTGGATCTGTAATCCGAATAATCCGACGGGGGATGTCATTCCGAAAGATGACCTGATTAAAACCATTGAAGATCATCCGAAAATAGTTTTCGTCATTGACCAGTCGTATGGTTTTTTCACACAGGAGCCGCTGCTCAGCGCGGCGGAGGCCGTGGCATTCCCCAACGTTATCCAGCTTCATTCGATGACCAAGCGCTACGCCATGCCGGGCCTCCGTCTGGGCTATATCACCGCCAATCCTCAGTTGCTCGACTGCATCCGCGCCGTGCGGATGCCCTGGTCAGTCAACGCCCTGGCCGTCGAGGCGGGCCTGTACCTCACGGCACATCCCGATACGGCGCCCATCGACCTGGCGGCTTTGCTCCGCGAAGCGGAGCGGCTGCGCGGCGCGCTCGACGCCCTGCCCGGCCTTACAGCCTTGCCCACCCGGACGCATTTCTTCCTCTGCCGACTCGACCGTGGCTGCGCCGCCGATCTCAAACAATGGTTGGCTGTAAACCACGGGATTCTCATCCGAGACGCGGCCAATTTCGAGGGGCTTGACGAGCGTTATTTCCGCATCGCTACCCAGACGCCGGAAGAAAACAGCCGGCTGGTGGCGGTTATCAGACAGTATTTGAAGGAGGTCGCTTCATGAGCCGCATCTTCGTCATGCTGGCCGGCTGGATAGCCGACCTGTTGCTGGGCGACCCCTCGTGGCTGCCGCATCCGGTTGTCGGGTTTGGTAAATTGATTGCCGCAGGCGAAAAACGCTGGAACAAGGGAGAAAACCGCCGCCGAAAAGGCGCCTGGCTGGCCATCGGGCTCGTTGTCGGCACCTTTCTCCTGACCTTCGGGCTATTATTCGGTTTATGGGCAGCCGGAGAAGCCCTGCATCTGGGCCATTGGCTGACCTGGATCGCGGAAGCCATCCTGATTTTCTTCTGCCTGGCCGGCACGACCCTCATTCGGGAAGTTCGCGAAGTGTTCCGGGCCGTAGACCGGTCTCTGGAAGAGGGCCGCACGCAGGTTGCCCGCATCGTGGGCCGTGACACTTCGGAACTCTCCGCTCAGGAAATCCGTACCGCCGCACTTGAGACTCTTGCCGAAAACCTCAACGATGGGGTCATCGCCCCGCTTTTCTGGCTGGCCCTGCTGGGCGTCCCGGGGATGATGGCCTACAAGATGATCAACACCCTTGACTCCATGATCGGCTACCGAAACGAGCGCTATCTGGAATTCGGCCGCTTCGCCGCGCGGCTCGATGACGTCGCCGGCTGGATCCCGGCCCGTCTTACGGCGTTCCTGATGCTACTGGCCGGCGGCAAACTCGGCAAACTCAGTTGGGTCCACAAAAACGGCCAACTCCATTTGAGCCCCAACTCCGGACATCCGGAAGCTGCCCTGGCAGCCATTCTCGACTGCCGTTTCGGCGGCCCGCACAACTATTTCGGTCAGGAGGTATGGAAACCCTGGATCGGAGAACATGCCCGTTCGCTGACTACCAAGGACATGGAACACGCTGTCCGCATCAACCACCGGGCGGAAATACTGATGGTCGCCCTGGTCGTTGCTTTCAACGCCCTGTTCTTATTGCACTAAAAGCTGGAGGTGCGCCTACCGCAACTCAACTTCCGTAGGGCTTTTGATCTTGGACTTGATGCCGCAGGTAATATCGAGAAGCGTAAGTACCTGCTGGAGCGATTCGCTGCGGAAGCTGGCGGTAAAGGTGTTGTTCATCACGCGGGAGTCAGCCACGGAAATATCGACGCCGTACCAGCGTTCCATTTTCTTGATGACTTCGCGGATGGGTGTGTTGTCAAACACCAGATAGCCATCTTTCCACGAAGTGTTGAGCCGCAGGTCGGCGGCCTTGTGCGTGGGCTTTTCAAGTTTCGCCTTGGCACCGACCACTACTTCCTCTTTTTCCTTGACGACGACTTCGTCCGCCGTCTTCTCGTCGAGCAGCGAAACCTTGCCACGGACAAGCGTCAGTTTCAAAGCGGCGTCATCGCTGTAGGTCGACAGATTGAATTCGGTACCCGTCACCTTGACTGTCACGCCTTTGCTCGTGCGGACATACATGGGCCAGTCGGGATTCGATTTGACCTTGAAATAGCCTTCGCCCTCAAGTTCCACCACCCGCTTGCCGTTCTCGTATTTGGCCGGAGTGCGCAGCGTACTGGCGCTGTTGAGAATGACTTCGCTGCCGTCGGGCAGGACGATCATGCCCTTGACACCCGGATTAACTTTATAGTTCAGCACAGCGTCACCTTGCACCAGTTCAGGGATGGCAATCAGTTTTTCGTTCTGGGCAGTGAGGCTCATGACCTGCTGGCTCAGGCGGCTATTGTCGTGCAGGACCCAGAGGAAGGCACCGACGACGAAGACAGCGGCTGCGGCAGCCACGGCGCGCAGGAAACGGATCCGACGCCGCTGGGGGGCGATGGTTTCCAGCATCTGGGCGGTGGCGGCGTGTGACGGGGCGGAGTCGGGCATCGAGTCGAACACAAAGTCGGCCTCGCGGCGCAGGAACTCCTCTTTGTTTTCGGGAGATTCCGCCACCCAAGCCAGCACTTCGCGCCGCTCGTCCTCCGAGGCCCTGCCAGCGAAGTAACTATGGAGCGTAGCTTCTTTCATTGTACCACCTATAATACCGGAATCCATGGGTTCTCCCTCAAAAATCATTTGAAAATCGACAATTTGTTGCGGAACTGTTTCAGCGCCTTGACCATGTTGTACTCGACCTTCTTGGGTGTCAGGCCGGTAGCATCGGCAATTTCCTCATAGGTCATGCCCTCATCGCGGTTCATGACAAAGATCTTGCGCGTCAACTCAGGCATCTTCTCATAGACCATGTCGATGATGCGTTTCATATCCATCGCATCAATGCGCGAAAGAATATGCTCACTGTTCAAGCTTTCGATGGACAAGGCCACGGACCCCCTTTCCAACGGGTCCGTGAGCCGCGTCCGAAGCATGTTCAGATGGTTGAGCGCCTTGTTACGGGCGATCGTAAACAGGAAGGAGCGGATGTTCCGGGCCGGATCGATGCGGTCGCGGTTGGTCCAGAGGGTGGCAAAGGTCTCTTGCGCAAGGTCTTCGGACTCGGCACCGTCATGGACATAATGGCGGATGAAATGCTTGACGTTCTCGTACTCTGCCTTGAACAACACCTCGTAAGCCTCGGTCTCCGAGGCTTTGATGGCCTCGGAGAACACCCGGAGAATCTCCTTGTCGCTGCTGTTATAAAAAGGGGGCATACGAAAACCGTCTGTCCCCACAAAGATACGAAAAACTATTTGGTTTCCCGCGGTTTTTCGGTCTTGGGCGCGCGATGGAAGTAGTAGGTCGCACGCTCGCTGGCGCCATAGCCGAAGACACCGACGGAAGCCTCGGGCTGACGGAGGATCATATTGTCTCCGGTAACCTGGACTTCATAGAAGCCGAGCAGAACGATGGCCTTGCCATTGTCGCCCTTGTCGAGCCCCTTCTTGAATTCTATCATGCTTTTCGACTCGTCATACCGGAAACTTTCGACATCCGGGAATTCAAAATTGAACCAAAGCGTCGCCAGGTGCGAGGTATCGAGATTCAGGCGGCAGTATTCGGAAGAGAAATCCGTGGTGTTCGTGGTGGAAGTCGTATTACCGTTGATGGTCACAGATGCCTCGACAACGAGTTTATCGACCACCCAGAATCCGTAAGGAGTCCCGAAATATTCTTCCTCATTATCGGGATTCATCGTTTCACAGGAACAAAGAGCAAATGCAGCGCAGATGCCGATCAAAACAAAACTGAAAATCTTTTTCATAATGCAGATTGTCTAAGTTAATAGTAAATAATACTGCAAGAACTATGCCTAAAGCGGCGGTGGCAGCCCTATACCGGGCTGCCACTGCCAGCAATGAGGGCAATTCAGTCAAGTAGTTCCGCGAGTTTGGCTTCCAGCTCTTCGTGTTCCATCTTGCCGATGACCTTGCCTTCCTTGTCAAGCAGGAAGTAGGACGGGATGTAATGGACGCCATAGAGCAGGCCGACGCGGGCCGGCCGGTTCTCTACCGGGAATTCGTCGACCACGTGGATCCAGGGAGTCTGGTCCTGGGCGATGGCGTTTTTCCAGGCGGCGTGGTCGGTGTCGTCGGAAACGCCGATGATCTCGAGGCCCTTGGGATGATACTTCTTGTAGAGTTCCTTCATGGCAGGCATACCGGCGCGGCAGGGTTTGCACCAGGAGGCCCAGAAGTCCACGATGACATACTGGCCGCGAAGCGACGAGAGGGTCACGGGATTGCCTTCAGGATCGTTGAGCGTGAAATCCGGAGCCTCGGCACCGGGCTGCGTCGCCTTGCGGGCGGCGAGCTCTTCGCGGGCTTCCGCAGCCAGGAAACTGTTGCGGACTTTCTCGCTGTACTGATTGAAGGCTTCTTCGAATTCTTCCGTGGTGGCATCGTTGTAATAGCGGTTGAACATATAGGCAGCGGCCTCGACATCCGGATTCCCGGCGATGACCTTTTTCGTCTCTTCTTCGAGGGCATCGTAATAGGCCGGCAGTAGCTCGGCGAACTTGCTCTGGATCTCAGCCTGTTTCTGCTGATAGGCGGCCATGTCGGCATAACCCATCGACTCCATTTCCCCGATGGCGGCAGCCAGTTCCTTGAGTTCAGGGCGCTGGGCAATGACCGTACGGACATTCTGCATCTGGTTCGCGAATTCGTTGTTCGGGCCGCCGGTCGTCGTGACATCCGAAAGGATCTTGCCGCCGTAGCGGGCATAGTCGATTACCTTGTCCAGGTTGACATTCATCGTCAACGGGCAGTTTTCGACATAGACATTGGCGCGCAGGGGGTCCTCACCGGCCGGAAGCAGGGAGATGGAACCGATCACCACATCGGGCACGGAGCCCTTGAAGGTGAACTTGCCTTTGTTCATCGCCACCGTATCATTGACGGCAGTGCCATCCGGGAGAGCGTACGAGAGAACGGCCTTGCCATCCAATTCGCCGGCCTGGCCCTTGATGACATAACCGGGCTCTTTCGTGCAGGCGCTGAGGGCTGCGACGGCCAGGATGATTGCGAGTATTTTTTTCATGATTTGCAAGATTCCCGGTCAAGCCGGGAATGACGTGTTTAAAGTTTTACGGTAAAGGTTTTGGTTTCGGGCACCAGGCAGGTGTTGTTGTTGCAGCACTGGTAGGTCACCGTGACGGTAGCCTCGCCTTCGCCTTCACCCTTGACGGCCTGACGGAACTCGCCGGTACCGCGATACACGGTCGTACCGGAGGCGTCGAGCAACTGGGCTTCGGGAACGTAGAGCGGACCGACCTTCTCATAGCCGGCGGGCAGCTCGATCTCGACGGTTGTCACCACAAAGACTTCATCGGAAGGAACCACGGCGTAGGTGTGGTAGCCCGGATGGATCTTCTGGAAGACCACGATGTCCTTGCCTTTCTCGGTTTTCACTGCTTCGGCCTGGAGATAGACCGGATTGCGGTCATCGGTCAACTGAACGGGAGTACCCGGACGGCCTCCGGCGCGTTTCATAGCCATATAGGCCTCTTCTTCCTCGGCAAGACGGACACGGTAATCGTTGCCCGGCACGTTCTCGAAGGTGTTGACCAGCCACAGATAACCGCCGCTCTCCGTGAAGAAGAGTTTGTCGTGATACCGGTTGTACCAGTCACGCCATTCCTTCGCAGTCTCGAAGCGGCAGAGGGTGTAGCGTTTCAGTACGGTCTCGGCGATATCCTTTTCGGGATCATTCTTTTCGAGCATCGAGATGCACTTGTCGAGGATACGGATGTCGTTGTTCGGAATGCCCAGATAGCGGACCTCGTCGTCGATGGCCAGCTCATAGGAGCCTTCCGGGCACCAGAACCAGCCGTAATTCTTGTCGTAGTAGTCCTGATACGCCTTCTCGTCGGTACCGAACACGGCATAGAGGCCTTTGCCACGGTCCTGCTGCAGCAGGAATTCCCGGTAGGTCACCATTTTCTGAGCGGGGAAATTCTCGTAGATGGCGATGTTGGGGTCAACCTTCTCGCCCCGCGCCTTCTGGTCTTTGATAACAGTCTTCAGACTATCGACCAACTGGTTGAACTGGCGGTTCTGCTCGTTGTAGGCTTCCCACATCGAGCGGCTCATCCGGTTGCGCTCCATCCCGATATGGTCGCGGGTGGAAACACCGTCGTTGAATTTCCGGGCGATCGGATGCTGTCCGGCAAATTGTTTCATATAGACCACAGCGTTGACAAAGAGCGCCTTGGCGGTCTCAGTCATATAAGCCGGCGATGCGGCGAAGCCCCAGGTCAGCCAGTTGGCGTGACGACCGATAGCCACGGCATCGATACTCTTGGCACACTTGCCGCCCGTGATGACTTCCGTTTCCGGAGAATCCAGATAGCCGCCGGGACGGGAAACCATACCGACACGATACGTGTAATTATCTTTCACCTTATCGGTATAGTTGATGGTCTGCATCAGGAACATCTCGGTCTCGGCAGGAAGCGCCTCACCCATCATCTCCGCGATTTCAGCAGCAGCTGCGGGCGTCGGTTGCATCGAGGTTTCCAGTTTCACTTTCACAGGGCCCTGGAAGATGGGATGCGAGGCATTCCAGCCGAGGGCAAGGTCTTCCAGGCAGAGGCAGTACCAGTCGTTCTTCGTGCCGATGCGGCGGCCCATGTCTTCACCCGCTTCAGCAATGGTAATCACAGGGCGGTTGAAGCCGAGCGGGAAATACTGCGGCCGGGCATAGCGGATCATACGGCCGTGTTCATCCACATCACGGATGCCCGGCGCAATCTCAGCAGGCCTTCCGTCGATAATGGTCACGTCGTAGTAATCGGACATCGAGAAATGATAGTCCTTGGCATCGACGACCTTGACCGTTTTGAAATGCTTCTTGAGGAATTTCTCAAAGGCGGCGGTGCGTTCTGCAGCACTCTTGGCGACGACGGCCGAGTCGGGTGCTTCCCCCAGGCCAACGGTCTCGATTTCAGGCGAGCCGCCCACGTAGAGCACGCTCACCGCCTGCTTTTTCTGGGCGTTGAGGCCCAGAAAACAGCAGAGCAGCAGGGAAAGGGTAAGAAATAACCTTTTCATTTCAATAGCTTAAAGATTGTTCGGAACGATGTTGGCGTTGTTGCTCATCGCGTTCTTCGGGAACGGGAAGATCCACATCTTGGAATCCGGCGCCAGGGTATAGGTCTTGCCTACGAGTTCGCGGGTAAAGGTCTCCTTCATGTCGTCGAGCTGATTCCAGCGCTTGCGGATGATGAAGTTGTACGGCGTGTAAACGAATTCGCCGTGAGACACCTGCTTCAGGTGGGCGATCGCATCAGCCTTCGTGGATATGTTACCCTGCAGCGGGGCATACATCGCGGGCTCGACGCGTTTCACGCGGACAGCGTCGAGATACTTCATGGCTTCGTCGAAATTGCCTTTGCGGATTTCGCACTCGGCAATGGTCAGGTACATATGCGGTGTCTTCAGGCCGTACGTGTTCCAGCTGGAGTTCAGGTCGAAGGTCATGAAGCAGGGAACACCTGTCATGGTTTCACCACCCATCAGGTAGTCATACATCATATCCATGCTGGACATACGGGAATACGTTGCATAGCCGGGCTCGAAGCGGGCGACGCCTTCCTGGCTGACCGCCTCATAGAAGATGATGTCGTAGGTGTGGAAATAATCCTCTTCCTGCTCGAGCTTGGCCAGATACAGGGAAGGATACTGTCCGCCGATCATATAGCCGGTGGTGATGGTCGTATGCGCGGCATCCAGGTAATCGGAAACGGTGCTGTTGATGTCAAGCGCCTGCTTGGCGACGGACTCCGCCTCGTCGAATTTCTGCATGGCCATCAGCGCAAGTGCTTTGACAGCATACGGGCAAGCCTTGCTCATGCGCATCCGGTTGACATTGTTCAGCGGAAGGGCGTTCAGGGCGATGGCGGCGTCGCAGTCGGCGATAATCTGGTCGTACACCTGGGCGACCGTCCAGACTTCGGTAGGCTCGGAAATGTCCCAGTCTTCCAGCAGGATGGGGATGCCCGGCGTGTTGGCGGCGGTAGAAGGATTGTAAGCGGCCGCAAACTTGTTGACCAGGATATACTGGGCCCAGGCGCGGATGGTATAGGCCTCGGCCTTCAGCTGGTCCTTTTTGGACTCATCTCCCGTTGCGTCGCCAATACGGCTGAGGATCGGGTTGCAGACCCGGCCGATGAAGCCGTACATGGAGGTATAATCACTGTCGCCGGCTGTCAGATCATTGAAAGTCTCGATTTTCGACTCGTCCCAGGTCAGCATGATGGTATAGCGCGACGGCGTCGGCGAAGCCAGTTCGTTGGGAATGTTGGCATAGCTGATCATATCGCCGCACATCCGTTTCATATCCGAAGTAGGGCCTTCAAACTCGGCGTTGAGCAGGAGTTCCAGCTCATCGACGGTGGAAAGCAGGTTCATGCCTTTGGGCTGCAGTTCGGTGAACTCGGCGCAGGAGGCCAGCAGCAGGCAGGTGGTCAGGATAACAAATATCTTTTTCATAGCTCGGATGTCTTAGAAGTTGATGTGAAGACCGAAGATATAGGAACTGCGCTGCGGGATGCCCAGTGTCTCGGGATCGAAGCGGACGCCCTTTTCATAATACGGGATGTCGCGACCCGGGTTGAAAGCCGTCCAGAGGGCCGGCAGATTGTCGACCTGGAACTGCAGGTTCACGCGGGAAGCACCGATCTTGCGGGCCCAGTTTTCGGGCAGTTCATAACCCAGCACGATGTTGCGGATCTTCAGGAAAGCTGCGTTGCGGACGGAGATGTCGCTGTAGCGGCACTCGGAGCCGATGGAGTTCGAGGAATACCGGCCGATACCCGGGGTGTCGGTCTTGTGTTCAGGCGTCCAGGCATTGAGGAAATAACTGGGGACAGCCTGACCCGAAGCCACACCGAATGTTTCATTTTCATTCAGCGCGCGCATCACGTGGCCGCCGTAGTAAGCCATCAGGATGCTCAGGCTCAAACCATTCCAAGTGAAACGGTTGTCGAGGCCGGCGATAACCACCGGTTCAGCCTGTCCGGAGTATTTCATGATGTCGACACTTCCGCTTTGGGCACTGTGCGTCTTGCGGTCGTTATCGGAGTACCAGAGGGTCTGGCCTTTTTCGCCATCGGCCTCGCTGATGCCGGCGAACTGCCAGCTCCAAAGGGCACTGGTCGGATAACCCACGACATACGGATTGGAAATCAGTTCATAGGCCCGGGTGGAAGCGTTCTCCACATTGGTGATCTTGTTCTTGTTGACGGCGAAGGTCAAGGTGCTGCTCCAGCCGAAATCACTGCGGCGACGTTCACGGATCCAGTCGCCCGTGAAGGTGAGTTCCACACCGTTGTTGACCATATCGGCCACGTTCATGAACATCGAGGTGAAACCGGTGGTCGGGTCAAGGGTCTTGTAGGAGAAGAGGTCCTTGCCGACTTTGCGGTAGTAGTCGAGGGAACCGCGGAAACGGTTTTCAACGAACGAGAAATCGAGACCCACATTGGTCGTCAGCGTCCGCTCCCACTTGAGGTTCGGGTTGGCCGGGCTCTGGATGGTACCGAACGGCTCGTTGGTATAGTAATTCAGGCCCGTGCTGGTAGCCGTCATATAGCTGGTGGCGCCCTGGTAGATGTTACCGGTGACACCGTAGCTCAGACGAAGCTTGAGGGCGTTGATCCAGCCGACCGGCTTGAGGAATTCCTCGTTGTTGATGTTCCAGGCTACACCGGCCGACCAGAGCGGACGGCCGCGGAGTTTGACATTCAGGCCGTACACGTCAGCATAGTCCTTACGGAAGGAACCGAAGAGGTTGTACTTCTCGTCATAGGTATAGGTAAAGTTTGCGTAACCGGAAGCGTAGCGGTGATGCTGTTCGACCACAGGGTCCATATTGCTGCGGATATACGGGTCGTAGGCGAACTGTACGGCCGGGAAGCCACCGCCAAGCGCCATATAGTTGCTGCTGTAGCGCATCTGGCTGATGGTAGCAAAGTCGATCGTGGCCGTCGAAGCGTTCTGCAGCTGGTCGTCATAGCCGAGCATCAGGGCGCTGGTGCCGGAATAGAGCGTTTCGCGGAATTCCAGACCGGCCAGGGCCACGATTTCGTGTTTGCCGAAGGTGCCTGCATAGTTGAGCTGTCCACGGGCCGTCCAATAACGACCGTCCACATTCTGGGCCGCACGGAAACCTCCGGAAGCGGGGGTAAGGTGCGTAATGTTTCCGTAAGGGTCGACTTCCGTATAGGCATTGTAGATCGTCTTGGCAGCCTGGCTCTCTTGCGTAGCATACCAATCGGCGGTGCGGTGGTCGGTCTCATAGACGAATTGTGCGTTGGCGGTCAGGCCTTTGAAGATCTTGAAGAGCAGGTCGCCGTGATAACGCATATACTGGCGCTTGGTGTTGATCACATTGTTGTAGTATTCGTCCACCAGGTTGATGCCGGTTTCCTTGAAGTAGCCCCCTTCGGTATTGTCTCTGTACTGGTTGCCGTTGAACCAGGTATAGAGCAGTTTATCGGAACCGTCGGTATTGTAGAGGCTCTCATAGGCAGGCGCCATCCAGGGGCTGTCGAATCCGTTGTAAGTAAAGCCCTTCGCACGCTGGTTGCCGTAGATGCCGTTGACGGCCACCGTGGCGGTCAGCCACTTGGTGACGTCGTAGGAACCTTTGTAGCTGATCTGCATCTGCCGGTCGAAAGTATTGATGACGCCGGCGTTGTCGTTGCGCCAGTTCACGACGAAGTTGCTCTGGAAACGGTCGGAGCGGCTGCGCAGGGCCAGGTTGTACTGCTGCATCAGCTGACGGCGGTAGACCGCGTCGGCATACTGCTGGGCGAAATTGTTCTTCGCGAGCTGGTTGCAGAGCTGGTCGATCTCGCTCTGCGACCCCTGGCCGGTATACATCCGGTAGTAGGCATAGTCGATGGGGGAAACATAGCCCGAACCGGACAGCAGATTCTGTTCCATCGACTGGGCCGGATTGGTAACCTCGCCCTCATTGTGGAAGTAATAGTAGTCGTAGTAGTTCTTTTCCAGCGCAATCTGCTGCTCGGCATTCATATAGAAGTTGTGCGCATAGTCCATGTCGGGCTTGGAGAAGACCGTGACGTTCGTAGAGAAGTCCACGTCGATCTTGCCTTTCTCGCGGGCGCTCTTGGTCGTGATGACGATGATACCGTTGGAAGCGCGGGCACCGTAGATAGCCGCGGCGGCCGCATCCTTCAAGACATTGATGCTCTCGATGTCGTAGGGGTTCAGGTCATCGATGGAGCCTTCCATCGGCAGGCCGTCCACCACGAGGAGCGGGTTGGCCTCGGCGTACATCGAGCTGACGCCACGGATAGTAAGCTTGCCGCCATAGGTCGACAGACCGGCCACGCGGCCTTCAAGGTTCTGCATCAGACTCGGGGTGTAGCGCTCTTCGATGGTCTTGGAGTTGACCGTGGCGATGGCGCCGGTCACTTTCTTCTGCTGGATTTCCTGAT
>JAEEGJ010006951.1_pt1 | contig 33222 bp, 27 predicted proteins | sample 8958761 | NCBI WGS metagenome assembly JAEEGJ01 (sample SAMN16246546, study PRJNA631951) | gut metagenome | biome: gut microbiome; feature: rumen; material: RS-attached | host: Bos | place: Iran: Karaj | collected 2018-10
CTACGTACCATTTTCTCTCGATATTTGATGGTGTAGCAACAAATGTCTTCATAATGGACTTCTTCCTCCTAAAAGTATACGCATAAAAGGCCCTCTTTTTCGGGCGCTTCCCTATAATATATGCGCAGGGAGGTTATGTCAACACTTTTTTGCAAAAAATCTCGACGATTTTGCAAAATTCATCGATTTTCGCCGTTTTTCGCTCTTTTTCACAGCACCGGACCATCATTTTCATACTTCGAGTAGTCCGGACTGGAATCCACGGAAGCCCGAAATACCAGCGTTCCACTCTTATCGTACATGGAGTACACCGTCTCCCAGTAGTACCAGATCGAGCTGATATACCCAGGTGTATGCTCATACTCTCCGGTCTGATGGTTCGACACGATCAGGTAGGTGTCGCCGTAGTCAATATACGCTTCTACGAAGCCGGCGTCAAAGTCCGAGAACATCTCATCACGCGAATAAAGCGGCTCTCCGTCCTTCTCTCCGACTTTGATCCTGATACCGAACCGGTCGGGAACGATCTCCTTTTCCACGATCTCCAGATCATCGCTGATCACTACCCGCCAGTTGACCTCATGGTATCCGGCATCTGAACCTGCGAAGTCCCCGTCATCCGACTGCGACGTCACTTCAAGAATGAACCCGTCCGCCGTCTTCTCGACATTATCGAGCCGATCAGATCTGCTTCCCCCGATAAAACGCTGATTCACTTCATTTCCGTTTTCATCGATAACCAGGATATATACGTCGCCTTTTCCATACTTCTTTAACTCCTCCGGGGCCCTGTGCCTTCCGAAGAACCAGTATCGCCCGTCCTTCTCGATACACTTTCCCAGTGCACCGATCTCCACGCTGTCCATTTTCTTATCGAAAAGCACCTGCCCGTCGTCATCGCACTTGATAATCCGCGAGTGATATCCCGTCTCGATCTGATTCCTTCCCGGGATATAGCTTCCGTTGAAGCCGACCGCGAAGATGAACCCGCCGTCTGATGTCGGTGTGACCGACGTCACGCCGTACGCATCGTTTGTTTCAAGCGTATAGGAAGCAATATTCTCTCCGTAGAGGTCCATCATGGTGACCGTGTGCGTAATTGTCTTTCCGTCCTCTGATGAAGTGGTCGTAACCTCCATCAGACGGTCAGTAAAAGCCTCCACATGCCGGAACCTGTCTTCTTCTATGATTTCTTTAAAAGCATCCGGGACATCCCCGACCTGTGCGATCGATTCCGTCGGGCGCGTGTCTTCTGTTGTTTCCGTCGTTGTAGGCGTCGGTTTCCTTCCGCAGGCAGAAAGACACAGCGAAGAAAGAACGATCGACGTGATCATGACAGCAGCGATCACGCCTGACGCCGGAAGGCGGCCCGTATTTAAGGTCAGTATGGATGTTTTACGCCGGAATAAATTACCGAAAAACATAAACAGGTCTCCTTTCCTGTACGCCAGACTATTCTTATAGTCTATACTATCACGATAGTCTGGAGAGTGCAAGAAGGAGTTTCTTCTTATTTTGCTTTTACCGGAGTAACCACATCGAGTTTATTGCAGAATTCGGCGACCAGATCATCGTCTCTGCCGTCATTGCAGACACCTTTAACAAACAGGACCGTATTCTTGCTGCGATAGAGGCCTCTCTCATAAGTGCCGGTTTCGGATTCGAAATACACGGTGCTGTACTGGTATCCTTTTTTGCCGGATGCATTTTTACCATTGGGCCAGCCCAGGATCAGACTTACCTCAAGAGCTCCGAATATTCTCTCCGCCGTAGAAGAATCCTTGAACGTCAGGATATATATCGTCGTATCCGTCGGCGTACCGGCTTTATCCTCCTGCCAGCAGCACATATAGAAAGCATCTTTCACTTCGGCAACCGGAAGCGTGTGAAAGCGGTTCACAATGACGTTATAAACCGACTGTGCATCCAGATCCTTACACTTGATGTAGGCCGGCTTACCTTCCAGCATCGTCGGGTTCATAATATCGGAGCTGAAAACCGTCACATCTTCATACTTCTCAGCAAGCCTGCTGTACGGAATATCCTCAACATCTGAATAACTGAAAGCCTTGTGCGATTTAGAGCACCCTGCCGCACCGGCAAGAATACCTGCTGTCAGCACCACCGCCGCAACACGTTTAAGAAATTTCACAGTAAACCTCCGACCCTGTTTCCCTTGATCTTAAGAAACGCGCTATACCCCGCGCGCATGAACAGAACTATTATAGCATATCGGGAGGATTCCAACCGTTCGGACGGTTTTCCGTTCAGATTTCTTTTTCCATTACATAATCATCGCAGATAAAGCCGCCGCCGATATCGGTCTTCTCTTCCTTCACGATACGGAAGCCCCTTCTCAGATAAACCCGGATGGAATTATAGTTATAGCGGTTTACATAAAGGCGGACCTTGTCCTTACCTTTTTCGCGTGCGATCTCTTCGGCTTTTTCAAAGAAAACATTGCTTCGTCTCTGGCCGCGGAAAGGCTTCATGAGATAAAGCTTACTGAGCAGAAGCGCATTCTCCTGCTCCTTAACACCCATATATCCGATCGGCGTGTCTCCCAGCACTTCGAGGAAATACTGATATCCCTCTTCCTCGATCGCCTTATCGATTGCCGGCATACTCTGGAATTTCTCGACCATGTAGTTGACCTGCTCCTGGGAGATGATCTTCGGAAACCACTCGTTCCAGATGATCTGCGCCAGAGATACGACCGCCATCTTTCTCGTCGGCGATGTGACCGGCAGGATCTTCACCTGCGAAAGCTGCTCGATGATCTTCGGGATCTCGGAAAGAGACTTTACGACCACATCCGCGGCATTTACGTTCTGTCCGCCGCTCGTCGGGTTATCATACCCTATGGTGTACATGCCGGCCATGCGACCTGCCTGCACGCCCGCAGTGGAATCTTCCACAACCAGGCATCTCTCCGGATCGACATCCAGACGGGTCGCCGCAAGAAGATAGATATCCGGCATGGGCTTGCCGTTTTCGACCTCGGAGCCGCTGGCAAACACTTCCACATATTTCCAAAGATCGAGATGATCGAAAACCGCCTCGATGAAGTCCTGTCTCGATGAGGACGCCACCGCCACGCGGATGCCCTTTTCATGACAGAATTCCAGAAGCTCAGACAGCCCTTCCGATCTCTCGAGTCCGCTGTCCTTAAGTCCGGCAACATTCTTCTTCCACTGGAGTTCCACAAGATCTTCGACAGACGCCGGGATATCGTACTTGGCCTTCATGGCCGTCCACATATCCTCCGGGGATCTTCCGACATACGGACGGATCGCCTCGTAGGCGCCCTTCGCCCCATAGCTTTCGAGAATGGATGTAGTGGTCTGGTCATGGTACGGCTCACTGTCGAAAAGCACTCCATCCATATCAAAAATCACTGCTGAGATCATGTCGTCTCCTTATGCGTTCATCATATCGATGCCGGTCTCGATATTCGGATAGTTTCCGGTAAAGCAGGCATCGCAGAAATTGTGTCCTTTATCTCCGATCAGGTCGCCGAGCGAATCCACCTCAAGATAACCGAGGGAATCAGCACCCAGGATCTCGCAGATCTCCGGGATCGTATGCTGGCAGGCGATCAGCTGGTCACAGCTCGGCACGTCTGTGCCATAATAACAGGGAGAGATAAACGGCGGCGAACTGATACGTACATGTACTTCTGTCGCACCGGCCTCTCTTAACATGCGGACGATATTCGCCATCGTCGTTCCTCGTACGATCGAGTCATCGATCAGAACGACACGCTTGCCGCGGACTGCTTCCGCAACAGGGTTCAGCTTGATGCGGACCGCTTCCTGGCGCTGTCCCTGCTCAGGCTTGATAAATGTTCTTCCGATATAGGTATTCTTCATGAAGCCGCGGACTGCCGGGATCCCTGCTTCTTCCGCAAATCCGGATGCCGCGTCGAGTCCCGATTCCGGAACGCCGATAACCACGTCTGCATCGACCGGATGCTGACGGCACAGGAGTCTTCCTGCCTGAAGTCTTGCTTCATAAACGCTCTTGCCGTCGATCCGGCTGTCCGGACGGGCAAAGTAAATGTACTCAAAAATGCACATGTTGCAGATGCCTCTGCAGTGTGTGCGGATTGAAGAGATCCCCTCTTCATCCACTACGATGATCTCACCCGGCTCGACGTCGCGCTCGTACTTGGCGCCGACGGCATCGAGTGCACAGGTCTCCGATGCAAATACATAGGAGTTGCCTATCTTACCCATGCAGAGCGGCTTAAAGCCATACGGATCTCTGGCAGCGATCAGTTTCTTCGGGCTCATGACCAGAAGCGCATATCCGCCCTGGATCTGCTCCATCGCCTTCTCGACCGCCTCCTCGACAGAAGGTGTTCTCGTACGCTCTTTCGCCACGAGATATGCGATGATCTCCGAATCTACGGTCGTCTGAAAAAATGCGCCTTCTTCCTCGAGCTTCTGTCTCAGGGTGATGGCATTGGTGAGATTTCCGTTATGTGCAAGGGAAAGTGTACCCTTTACGTACTGGGTAACGAGCGGCTGCGTGTTCTTCAGAACGCTGGCACCGGTCGTGGAATATCTGACATGTCCGATTGCGATCGTACCCTCAAGGGAATTGATCATGTCGTGAGTAAAGACTTCGCTGACCAGACCCATGTTCTTCTGGCAGCGGATCCATCCGTCGTTATTGATGGCGATGCCGCAGCTCTCCTGGCCTCTGTGCTGCAGGGCAAAAAGACCGTAGTATACCAGCGGCGCGATCTTCAGACCATCCCGGTCAAAGATCCCGAAAACACCGCATTCTTCATGGCGGGAACCGATCACATGACATCACCTTCCTTTTTACGTGATTATTGTATGAAAGAAGCCTTTTTCCTGTCAATGCGATATACTGATAAGAAATGAATGAAAAGGAGCTTGTTTTTCGTGGAATTCTGCTCAAAAAGCACTTTTTCCCCATCTTCTGCCGACCATTCTTCCGCTTCGGATAAACCAGCGGCGTTTTCTTCATACCGCGCGTGCACACTCTGTCCAAGAGAGTGCGGCGCAGATAGAAGACTTACAGGCGGCAGCTCCTCAACTTCTTCCCGGCTCGGATTCTGCGGCATGAGCGATGAGCTCCGCATCTCCCGAGTCGGTCTTCACATGTGGGAAGAACCCTGCATCTCGGGGGAAACCGGCTCCGGCACCATCTTCTTCACCGGCTGCAGCTTAGGATGCATCTTCTGTCAGAATCACGAGATCTCGCAGAAGAACAGACTTCCCGGACGCACCTATACTGTGGAGCAGTTTTCTGATGCGATGCTCGATCTTCAATCGCAGGGCGCAAACAACATCAATTTCGTCACGGGTACCCATTTCGTACCGCACATCATCGAGGGCGTGCGCCTCGCAAGGGCAAAAGGCCTTACTGTCCCGACCCTTTATAACTGTGGCGGTTACGAGTCAGCAGAGACGATCCGGTCTCTCGAAGGCACGATCGACATCTACCTTCCCGACATGAAGTTCTTTTCCAAAAAGATCAGCAGCAGGTACGCGAACGCGTCCGACTACTTCGATCGGGCAAAGGAAGCCATCGCCGAGATGGTCCGCCAGCAGCCCGACCAGTGCTTTAACGAAGAAGGCATCATGGAAAGAGGAGTCATCGTCCGTCACCTCATGCTCCCGGGACTCCTCTTCGACACGAAGCATATTCTCGATTATCTGTGTGAGACATACGGGAACAGGATCACGATCAGTCTCATGAACCAGTACACCCCCATGCCGGGTGCTCCGGAAGAACTGAGCCGTCCCCTGCCGCCGGAACATTACCGTTCCATGATCGACCACCTCGATCTTATGGGGCAGGAAAATGCGTTTATCCAGGAAGGCGGCACCGTCAGCGAAAGCTTTATCCCCGATTTCGAGTAGGCCGCGAAGAATCGTTCTTTCTTCCTTCGCGGAATCTGATATACTGTGTCTATGAATGAAGATATCATCCAAAACCATGGCATCCGTCCCGGATATGACGAGTCCACGCCCCTGATCTACAGCCAGCCGGTCCGCAGCTTTTCCAAGCGCGTACTCCACGGCGAGGACGAGGACGTTGATCTGGTGCCGGAAACCAGTATCCGTATCTGGTATAACAACCAGTTCGGTAACTTCTCCCAGCACAAGCACGCTGTTCTAGAGATCTGTATCCCGATCGAAAACGAATACAAATATATTGTGAATGGCAAGAGCTATGTCATTACGCCCGGCGACATTCTTTTCATCCCGCCGGAGATGCTGCACGAGATCGAGTGTCAGAACGAAGGATGCCGCTTCATCTATCTCTTTGCGGTCGATTTCATAAAAGAGTTCTACGAGTTTTCTTTCCTCGAGGAGTTCTTCAGCGAACCCCGTCTGGTCAACGATTCGACCTATCCGACGATCTACGGGAAGATCTATTCAGCATTCATGGCGATCAACGACCAGTACTTCATGTATACGAACATGGTTCTGGAAATGCCGATCTATTCGAAGCTTCTGGAAGTCTTCAGTCTTCTTGCTGCGACAAATCCGCAATTCGCACCGATACGCACCGAGGACGCCAAGACCAAGAGCAAGTACGAGAAGTTCAGATCTCTCATTAACCACATCAACTCACACTATATGGATGAAATCACACTCGAGTGGGCCGCCGACTACGCCGGCTTCTCCAAGTATCACTTCTCGCGTCTTTTCAAGGACTATACGGATGTCACCTTCGCGGATTACCTGATGCACAGAAGAATGCAGGCCGCTAAGGTCCTTCTCTCCGAGACTCCTTCAACGGTCACCGAGATCGCTTTCCAGACCGGCTTTAACAACCTGACAAGTTTCACCCGGAGCTTTAGAAATTCCACGGGCATGACCCCGTCAGAATACCGTCAGAGCAGACAGGTCGCAGGAACATCTGTTCCGCCCTCTCCCGTCTCTGAAAGCACTTCTCCTGTTTCTCTCCCGGATGATCTGCCACTGATCTGATTCCTTCACTCGTACAACTGAAGAAGACATAAAAAGAGATGCCTCTTCGCGACTCTCATCGCGGAAGGGGCATCCCATTTCTTTTTGTGTTTTATCGTTCTTATAAGATCGATCGTTATCGGGAGATTAACCCTTAACGGAACCGAGAGCGACACCGCTTACGATGTACTTACTGAGGAACAGATAGATAATGATAAGCGGAAGTGCTGTCATGGAGAGGCCGAGATAGATACAACCGAACTCAGTCTTGTAAATATCCTCGTTCAGGCACGCTACCATGATAGGCATTGTGTAGTTCTTCGGCTTGTTGAACAGGATCATAGGCAGGAAGTAGTTGTTCCAGGAACCTACGAAAGAGAAGATAGCCTGTGTCGCCATAGCCGGCTTCATGATCGGAAGTACGATCGAGTTGAATGTTCTGAACTCGCTTGCACCATCGATACGTGCGGACTCAACGATATCCATTGAGAGCGAACCTTCGAGGTACTGCTTCATGAAGAATACTGTCATCGGAGCTGCGATAGCCGGGAGAATAAGCATGAGCTTGTTGTCCGTCAGGTGCAGCTGATAGCAAGTACGATAGAAACCGATCATTGTAACTGTACCAGGGAGGCACATGATACCGATGATCAACGAGAAGAACGCCTTCTTGAGCTTCCAGTCATATGCGTGGATCGAATAAGCTGTCAAGCAGGAGAAGTAAATGTTCAGAACGGTAACCGATACAGAGATGATGAAGGAGTTCTTCATACCTACGAGAGGCTTAAACGTCTCTTTCTCACCGAGCAGCTTGATGTTCTTAAACAAGTGGGAACCCGGGATAATGGATACCGCTGTGTTCTGAATCTGAGTTGTAGATCTGGTACCGTTGATCAGCATAACGATGAACGGGAACAGACTCAAGATTGCCAGAATCGTACATACGATGTAAATCACGGTCTTAAAGACGATATCTGACTTTGTTTTGGAGTGCAGTGCTACATCATTAGTTGCCATGAATTACACCCCCCTTCCAAGTGCCTTAGCACGCTTCATTTCCTGCTTCTTCAGCTTAGCCATCTTCGCAGCATCCTTGTCTCTCAGGAGCCAGAACAGACCTGCGGAAATAACCATGATGATGAGGAAGAGGACGATACTTGCTGCAGCAGCACGGTTGTACATGTAAGGATCCTTAAGTGCTGTCTGATAGATGTAGATAGCGATCGTCTGGAGACCCAGCTTCTGCTTACCTTCACCAAAGAGCAGCGGGATATCGAACATGGAAAGACCACCGATCATAGATGTTACGAGTGTGAACAGCATAATCGGACGGCAGCTCGGAAGTGTAATGTTCCAGAATTTTCTCCATCTGCCGGCACCATCGATTTCGGCAGCTTCGAAAATTTCCGGGTTGATACCAATAACTGCAGCGATCAATGTGATCATAGTAGAACCATACCACTGCCAGCATTGGATGAACTCAACGATACCTCGCGAAGCCATACCATTATCAAGGAAGAAGAATGCTCTCTTGAAAATGCCGAGCTTAATGAGCATGTCGTTGATCGGGTATCCTGCAGGATATCCAAACAGCGTACGGAACAGAATAGCGATCGTAGCTGCTGTAATGATATTAGGCAGATAGAAAACTACCTTGTAGAAACCTGCACCCTTAACCTTAACACGGTTATCAGTAAACCATGCAGCAAGCAGAAGAGCCAGGGTTAACTGCGGAATAAAGTTGATAATCCAAATCTTCGCCGTATTAATTAACGCATCCAGGAAGTAACTCAACTTTCCTGTAGCTCCTCTCGGTTTGAAGAGATATTGGAAACTCTCGAAAGGATTGTCAGCGATTTTCAACTTTGGTGGAATAATACCCTTCTGATTCGTAAACGCAATCAGCAAGGTGTACATAATCGGGTAAAAAGTGAAAATAAGAAAAGCAATAAGAAATGGAATAGCAAACAGGTATCCGTATTTTGAGTAATTAACGAGTTTTTTTCGTTTCAAAATTAACACCACCGTTCACTTAAAGTAAATAAAGAAAGGAGGCGGCGAAATCCCTTTCGTCCGCCTCCGAATCTTTAATTGTTTACATCAATTCTCTTGATGTGAGCTTAGTATCTGATCAATTAGATCTCGATACCCTTCTCAGCGCAAGCATCCTTGAAGTTGTTGATAGCATCTTCCTTGGAGATCTTGCCACGAGCATAGTCAGCAGCGTTATCTGTGAATACGCCATTGAGCTGATCGTCGTAGAGGCTCTTGCACTTAGCAGAAGCGAAGCTTGTAGCAGAGATGAAGATCGGGAATGCATCCTGACCGCCGAGGAGAGCCATGTCGCCCTTAACCTTAGCAAGTACTGTAGAGGAAGCAACTGTATCCTTTGTGCCGTTCTCGTTCATAGCACCGGATGCCCACAGATACTGGAGACCAGTTTCAGAAGAATCAAGTGTTACCCACTCAACGAACTTAGAAAGGAATTCCTTCTTATCAGCGTTCTCGATGCCCTTCTTGTTAACGCAGAGCCAAGAACCGCCCCACCAGAAGCCTACCGGAGACTCACATACACGCCAGTCGCCCTTTGTGTTTGCAGAGTGGTCACCCATTGTGTAGTTGATGAGCCATGCAGGTCCGAAGAAAGCGAATACCTTACGTGTTTCGTTTGTCTTAGGATCCTTGGACTCGCCGTTCATAGCAGCGTACCAAGCGTCGTTCCAGTTACCTGTCTCGTTGGTCCAGTTGTTATCGTAAGCTTCCTTGATGAGATCCATGTAAGCATCTCTCTGCGGGTCGATGTTAACCTTACCGTCAACAACCCACGGTGTTGTAGCAGCCTTCTCAGCTACGTTCCAAAGATCACCGAAGTCAGCTACTGCAGCGTAGCCCTTTTCCTTCAGCTGAGCAGCAGCCTTCTTGAATGTATCCCAAGAACCGGATCCGCCGCCAACAGCCTTCTTAACCTCTGCCGGATCATCAGAACCGAAAACTTCCTTAGCGATGGAAGCAGAGTAGATCATAGCACCACCAGTGCACTGATAGCAAAGAGCAACCAGCTTACCGTCTGTGTTAGTACCAAGATCGATTGTGTACTGAGCGATCTGAGCATCCTTCAGCTTACCATCAACGTTGTCGATGAAGTCAGCGTACGGAGCTGCGAGAGAAGAAAGGTCACCCTGTGTATAAGGCAGAATGTAGTCAGCCTCTGCTACGTAGATGTCCGGAGCACCGTCACCGCCAGCTGTCAGAGCAGCGTTCAGCTTTGTAACGTAAGCGCCGTTTGTGTTAGCAGATACCATAGCTGTTACCTTGTACTTGGAAGCCATGTCCGGGTTATCAGCCATGAAACGCTTAACCATGCCAGGAACCTCAGGGCTCATCGCGAACATGTTGATCTCGATGGAACCAGTACCGTAGCTCTCAATAGCTGTGGTAACTTCTGTTGTGGTGTCCTCACTGGAAGCCTCAGTCTCGCTGCTGTCAGTAGCAGACTCAGAGCTGTCAGCAGAAGAGCCTTCTGTTGCAGAAGCTGTTGTGTCACCGTTGCCGCTGGTCTGGGACTCGTCTTTTTTCTCGTCCTTCTTACAGCCAGCAAACATTCCAGCGCACATTGTGAAGCAAAGAATACTTGCAATTACTTTTTTCATATCGTCCTCCTGATATTTGTAGATTTCCGACGAAAATTTCGCCCGATTCTTGTAACTACAGGTACATAATAACCATTGCATCGACTTCTTTCTTTACATTTCTTGCGAATTGTACTCTGTTTTGATGACGTTTATTGCTATTTCGAGCGCGAAACGTTTCGTTATATCATATTCTTTGCTTTCTTGGTATAATCTTTGTGTGTTGAATCCCGGAGAATGAAATCTCCCTTTCGAGGTGTGAATAATGAACGAATCAACTTTCAATTCCAATAACCCGGCAATGCGGTTCCTGACGAACCTTTTTAATATATTTTGGGTAAATCTTCTTTTCTTCTTTACCTGTATCCCGATCATTACTATCGGCCCTTCTCTCTGCGCGCTTTACCGCGTCTGCCTGAAGATCATCTCCGGCGAAGATCCGATGGTCTATAATGAATACTTCCGTGAATTCAAGAATAGTTTCAAGAAAGGAACACTCCTTTGGATCGTGGTTCTTCTCCTCGGCGGGCTTTTCGGATTTGAATTATATGGTATCTACTTCCGCGACGATCTGATCAGCAGCAGCCTTGACTGGCTGCAGTATCCCGTATGGGCGATGCTCCTTATCGTCGTTCAGGTCTTCCTGTATGGCTTTGCACTCCTCGCTGTTTTCGAGAACTCTTTTAAGAATACGATCATCAACTCCATCCTTCTCAGCATCAAGCATATCCCGATCACGATCCTTCTGATCGCGGTCTGGCTCTTTACTCCTCTTCTGGTCAACACGTTCCCGCAGACCTTCTATGGAGTCATCGGATGTGAGATCTTCTTTAATCTCGCTCTGCGTGTGTATATCTGTTCCGTCTTCCTTCATAAAGCTTTCGATCTTAAGAAGATCAAAATCAGCAAGAGTGGTGTCGCTTATGAGCAGTCTTACGATGATCTGATCGAATATATCGACAAAGATCAGAAAAATGGCGACGAGGAATCCGTCGAAGAGGATGATGAGTACGACGAGGACGATGAGGAATATGAACCGGACGAGCTCGACGACATCGATGAGGATGAAGACGAGGGCGACGAGTCTGATGAAGATGAAGAAGATGATGAAGAGTCTGACGATGATAAAGAGGAAAATGAAGAATCCTCTTCAGATGATTCCGAAGAGGATTGATCAAAACATCTAATTTAGTTTCTTAGGAGAAGAAGAGATACTCTATCAGGAGTCTCTCTTCTTCTGTTTTTGAAGAGAACTTCGAGAGCATCAGGTAGTGCTTCTCTTCCGATCCGTTATATGCCGGATAGAAGAACTCCATATCTGTTACATTGATCCCGGCCGGGAACCTTCTGCCGCCGTCGAGTTCCAGATAGAAAAGTATGCCGCGGTTTTCAAGATCCTCTAACTGCTCCTTCGAAAGGACCTCACTTAGATCACGGACTCCCGCTTCCCCATACTCCTTGATCGCACGGGAATTGGTAACCACGATATCGATCACTTCACTCTGCATCAGCGATACCAGCTTCTGGACACTGTTGGTCATGTCCTGGCTCAAATAGGAAGAGTCCTCGTTTGTCGGGAAATGATAGGTGCAGTCCACACTTATCGTCTTTCCGATCGACTCGGCATATTCATCGAAGATATGATTGGACTCGTATCTGGCATTTACACAGGCGATCGAAAGATATTCCTTTTTCGTAGCTTTCAGATAAGAGTTCACAAAGGAGATAATGATGGCAATAACGATCACCGGAATGATCACCCACCACTTATAGTATGTCCACAGGTGGATGACAGATTTCTTGAATCCCATCTTTTTAAGATTCAGTTTCGGTTTCTCGAGACTCGGATCCGGCATGTTCTCTCTCCTTTTCTTTTTGCTACCGATATGATAGCAGAATCCTCAAAAAGTGCAAATAACGGCGTAAAAACGCGAAACCGTTTTCGATTTCGCGTTTTCTATATAATACATATTATTATATATAGGAAGTTTGTAAAATAATTTGATAATTGAAACCGGTTAAGTTCTCACTCTTTATTCGGCAGGATCGCAAACTTGATGATGCAGTCACATGCCACTTCATCACCGACAGATGCCACGCCATGACCCATACCGACCGGACCACGAAGAGCCGTGATCTCTGTCTTCAGTGTAAGGACATCACCCGGAACTACCGGACGCTTGAACTTACACTTATCGATTCCGGCAAACACTGCGATGCGGCCTTTGAACTCTTCCTTGCAGAGGATCGCGACCGCACCGGTCTGTGCAAGCGCTTCCACCTGAAGGACACCCGGCATGATCGGCATCTCCGGGAAATGGCCCTGGAAATACGGCTCATCGTATGTGATGCATTTTCTGCCGATGGCGTACTCGCCTTCTTTATAATCTTCGATCGCATCCACCAGAAGGAACGGGGAGCGATGCGGAAGAATATCCATGATCTCTCTTGTGGTAAGTGCTTTTGCCATAGTATTAACCTCGTATTACTCTTCGAAATGCTTCATGATGATGGAAGCATTGTGTCCGCCAAAACCGAGCGAGTTGCTCATCGCATATTTTACATCCTGCTCATAGGATCTGCCAAAGCAGTAGTTCAGATCCATCTCATCCTCGGTCTCAGAAGAGCCCATGGTCTGGTGGATAAAGCCTTCCTGGACGGACTTCGCAAGAACGATCGCCTCGATCGCGCCGGCCGCACCGAGAAGGTGTCCGGTCATGGACTTGGTGGAGTTGATCTTTACATCTTTTGCCGCATCGCCGAGAGCCATCTTGATCGCACGGGTCTCGAAAAGGTCGTTGTGGTGAGTGGATGTGCCGTGTGCATTGATGTAGTCAAGTTCGGACGGCTCGATGCCGGCATCCTTGATCGCCGCCATCATCGCGTGCGCCGCACCGATTCCGGATTCCTCCGGAGATGTGATGTGGTAAGCGTCGCAGGTCGCGCCATAACCGACGATCTCCGCATAGATCTTCGCGCCTCTTGCCTTCGCATGCTCATATTCTTCAAGGACGAGAACGCCTGCGCCCTCACCGAGAACAAAACCGTCACGGTTCTTATCAAACGGGATCGAAGCCTTCATCGGATCTTCGCTGAAAGACAGTGCTTTTAGCGCACAGAAACCGGCCACGCCGAGCGGGCAGATCGCTGCTTCCGTACCACCGGCGAGGATCACGTCCGCCTCGTCATGCTGGATGCTTCTGAAAGCTTCACCGATAGAGTTTGTACCCGAAGCACATGCGGTAACTACATCGATGTTCTTTCCCTTAAATCCGGTAACGATCGCGATGTTACCCGCTGCCATATTGGAGATCATGAGCGGAACATAAAGAGGTCCGATCTTATTCGGGCCGAAATCAAGGAGTCTCTTGTACTCGCGCTCGGTCGCCTGCATGGAACCGACGCCGGAACCGACAACGACGCCACAGCGGTAAGCATCTTCTTTCTCGATATCGATGCCGGAATCCTTGACAGCCATCAGCGCGGAAGCTGCTGCATACTGGGAGAAAAGCTCCATTCTCTTCGCTGTCTTAAAGTCCATATACTCGTCGGCTTTGAAGTCCTTCACTTCACCGGCGACCTTGGCTCTGTACTCGGTAACGTCAAACTTCGTGATCGGACCGATACCGACCTTTCCGGCCTTGACATTTGCCCAGAACTCTTCTGCGGTGTTGCCCAGCGGTGTAACCGCGCCCATTCCTGTTACTACAACTCTTCTCATGTTTCCTTACCTTCCTTTGTTTCAGGTTTTATCGGGAGCACAGGCCATACCGGTCTGCGCTTACACTCATTCTTACATGCACATACCACCGTCAACGGTCAGCACCTGTCCGGTGATGTAATCTGCTTTTTCCGAAGCGAGGAATCCGATCGCGTTCGCGATATCTTCCGGCTTCGCAGTGCGCTTCAGCGGCACCATATTGAGGAATGCTTCCTTCACTTTATCGCTCAGAACATCGGTCATATCTGTCTCAACAAAGCCCGGTGCAACCGCGTTCACGGTAATGCCGCGGGAGCCGAGCTCTTTTGCCAGAGACTTCGTAAAGCCGATGATACCGGCCTTGGAAGCGGCATAGTTCGCCTGACCGGCATTGCCCTGAAGGCCGACGATCGAAGCGATGTTGATGATCTTACCGGATCTCTGCTTCATCATGATCGCCGCGCAGGCTTTGCTAAAGAGGAAGCAGCCCTTGAGGTTCGTATCGACGACCGCATCGAAGTCCTCTTCACTCATGCGAAGAAGAAGTCCGTCCTTTGTGACACCGGCGTTATTGACCAGAACATCGACGGAACCGAATGTCTCCATGACATTCTCGATCGCGATCTGGACCTCGGCCATGACCTTGACGTCGCACTTGATGGCGATCGCCTCGACGCCATTCGCTTTACAAGCTGCGACGGTCTCGTCCGCTTTTTCCTGATTTCCGTGGAAGATCACCGCCACGTTCATGCCCATTTTACTAAGTTCGATGGCGGTCGCACGGCCGATGCCGCGGGAACCTCCGGTAACAATCGCAGTTTTGCTCATACCTGTTCCTCCGCTTTTTCTTTGATGCGTGCAGCTACGGCCTTCACATCTTCAAGTGTCTCGACATTGAGGATCTCAACATCGGACAGTGTTTTCTTCTCAAAACCGGAAATGGTCTTACCCGGACCGATCTCGATAAATGTATCCACACCGGCTTTTGCCAGAGCTTCGATATCCTGCTGCATACGGACAGATCCGCTGACCTGTTTCTCTAGAAGTTCCGGGATATCTTTCGAGTTATTGACGAGGTCACCTGTCAGGTTTGCCGCGTACGGAACCTTCAGATCAGAGAACTCAACTTCATCGATGTAGGAGCGGAGCTTCTCGCCGGCCGGCTTCATGATCGGGGAGTGGAACGGGCCGCTGCACTTCAGCGGAATAACTCTCTTCGCACCCTTTTCCTTCAAGACTTCGCCGGCCTTTTCAACTGCTTCCTTATATCCTGTGATAACGATCTGGCCCGGGCAGTTGAAGTTTGCAACATACACGCCGTCGATACCATCGATCGCAGCACGGAGATCTTCTTCACCCATGCCGATAACAGCGCTCATGCCGCCGATATCCGGAGCTGCTTCTTCCATGATCTTGCCTCTTTCAGTGACAAGCTTGATCGCATCTTCAAAAGACATGGCACCGGAAGCTACCAGCGCTGTATATTCTCCAAGAGAAAGACCACATGTTGCATCCGGCTCGACACCCTCTGCACGGAGAGTTTCTGTCGCTGCCATGCATGCTGTCAGAAGGCAGACCTGTGTGTACTTGGTCTGGTTCAGTTCTTCTTTCTCGTGGAAGCACAGATCCGGGATATCGTAGCCACTGATCGAGGAAGCCTTGTTAAAAAGATCTCTTGCCTCTGCACACTGCTCGTAGAAATCCTGCATCATTCCGTTTTTCTGGGCACCCTGGCCCGGGTACATAAATGCGATTTTCATTACTTTTTACCTCCTAAGAGTGATTCTGCCTGATCCATCATGGATACGATTCTTTCTTTTACTGTTACCTGTTCTTTCAGGAGACCGGAGATCTGGCCCGCCATGAAGGAGCCCATGTCCTTGTCACCATCGAGGACAGCTTTTCGCAGGGATCCGAGGGAGAGCTGCTCGAGCTCATCCAGAGTCGCGCCGTCCGCTTCCATCTTCAGATAGAGCTTGGTCAGCTGGTTTCTGATCGTTCTTACCGGATGGCCGGTCGATCTTCCCGTGACCTTGGTATCGATGTCGCTGGCCTTGATGACCAGATCCTTATAGTTCTGATGAATATTTGTCTCTTCACACGGAATGAAGCATGTACCGCACTGTACACCTTCCGCGCCGAGCATAAATGCTGCCGCGATTCCTCTGCCGTCTGCGATACCGCCGGCAGCTACGACCGGGATAGAGAGCGCATCCACGACCTGCGGTACCAGTGTCATGGTGGTCAGTTCACCGATATGTCCGCCGGACTCGGTACCCTCGGCAACAACTGCGTCGACGCCGAGCTTTTCCATTCTCTTTGCAAGACCGACAGAAGCAACGACCGGAATGATCTTGATGCCGGCTTCCTGCCACTTCTTAAGATATCTTTCCGGAGAACCGGCTCCGGTGGTAATTACTGCGACTTTCTCTTCTGCCAGGACATCTGCGATCTCCGGAGCATGCGGATTCATCAGCATAACATTTACGCCGAAAGGCTTGTCTGTCAGTTCACGGCAGCACTTGACCTGGTTTCTTACCCAGTCCGCATCCGCTCCGCCGGAACCGATGATACCCAGGCCACCGGCATTACTTACTGCAGCCGCGAGATGGTAATCTGCGACCCAGGCCATGCCGCCCTGCATGATCGGGTATTCGATGTTCAGAAGTTCTGTAAGTCTCGTTCTCATTTCATGATCTCCTTAATGCCGCGTGGGTCCGCGGCTTTTCTATTCACGCACTCATAAAAACCTGCGGGTGCTTTTGCCGTATATGAATCAGATCTCTGTCTGTACTGCGCCCCAGAGAAGGCCGGCGCCGAAGCTGGACATAACGACCTTCTTCTTTCCTTCACCGAGCAGGCCCTGCTTCTTCATCTCATCAAGAAGGATCGGGATACTCGCCGAAGATGTGTTACCTGTCTTTTCGATGTTCATCGGGAACTTCTCGATCGGCTGCTTCAGGCGCTTGGCCACCGACTCGATGATGCGGCGATTCGCCTGGTGCAGGATATAGTAGTCGATCTCATCCGGATCCGTGCCGGTCTTCCCGAGAAGATCCTCGATGATCTTCGGCACTTCCGTGACCGCAAACTTAAATACCGTCTGGCCATCCATCTGGATGTAGTTGGACTTGATAAATTCAGGGGTCTTTTCTTTCCCCTTCTGCATATAGGACTCGCAGTGCATGCACTCGCCGCGTTTTCCGGCTGCGCGCATGATCGCATCGTATTGGAGCGTCTCATCGGACGTGATCACACAGGCTCCGGCTCCGTCGCCAAAGAGGATGCAGGTGCCTCTGTCCGTGAAATCCATATAGTTGCTGAGGTTCTCTGTTCCGATGACCAGTGCTGTTTTCACCATGCCGGAACGAAGATAATTCTGGGCAGTAACAAAAGCGGTCAGGAATCCCGGGCACGCCGCGTTCGTATCGAAACACATGGCGTTATCCGCATCGACCGCTGCCTGAACGCTCGCACTCAGTACCGGGAAAAGTACATTTGGCGTTGTGGATGCCACGATGATCAGTCCGATCTCGAGCGGGTCGATGCCGGCATCTGCAACTGCGCGCTTCGCCGCCTCGATTGCCATGCTCTCGGATGTATCCTTTTCCGGATCGGAGATGTGGCGCTCCTTGATACCAGTGCGCTCGGTGATCCATGCGTCATTCGTATCAACGATCTGCGCCAGATCATCATTCGTCATAATTCTATCAGGCAGATAGCTGCCAATACCAATCACCCGGCCGAAACCTCTAGTCATTTCAGTGGATGAATTTGTGTTGCTCATAAATTACTTTGCCTTTCAAACTATTTTACATTCAAAATATATTCCTTATATATGATAATGTCAATACGAGTTTCTTGATATTTGGGCGTGCAGAGCGTCTTCAGAGGAAGATCCGGGGCTGCGGGCAAGTGCTTTTCGAGAGAAAAAAGTGCGGAATAAACGGTTCAGAAAGATGTGTTAACGATCATCGAAAAAAGGTGTTGACATAACCCATGACCGCGCATATAATATTCACGTTGACTTCAAACGCGGGATTAACTCAGTGGTAGAGTGTCACCTTGCCAAGGTGAAAGTCGCGAGTTCGAATCTCGTATCCCGCTCCACTTCAAAAGCCGTCTCAAATGAGGCGGCTTTTTTGTTGTTATCTTCGTTACTATAAACGGACTTAGAGAAAAGTATGAGTATTCTCGCTTCGTTTCGAAAAACTCATACATAACCAATGAATAAATGGATTCAGGTTCACTCCCGTACGATCTTCAGGATCTCTTCACAGGACAAGCTGCCGCCGAAAAGGTCGAGCGCAGAGCCGACCGTGATATTGACGCGGCCGCCGGAAACTTTCTTCAGCGCGCGGATATCGTCATAGGAATGGATGCCGCCGGCATATGTGACCGGAAGAGCTGCCGTCCCAGTGCTACCCGCGGCATCAAAGTATTCGCCGAAGATCGCAAACAGCGCTTCGTCCGGGCCAGCCGCCTTGCCTTCCACATCGACCGCATGAACTAGGAATTCATCGCAGTACTCCTGCAGACGCTCGAGCACAGCGGCGGTCAGTTTCGTTCTGGTGAACTTCTGCCAGCGGTCGGTCACGATATAGTATTCGCCGTCTTTCTTGCGGCAGCTCAGGTCGAGCACCACATGCTCCCGCCCCACTGCGCGCACGAGTTTACGGAGATTGTCGTAATTGATCTTGCCGTCCGAGAAAACATAGGAGGTCACGATGACATGGCTTGCGCCTGCTTCTACAAAAGCACTTGCATTGTCGGCATTGATGCCGCCCCCGACCTGGAGTCCTCCGGGGTAGGCAGACAAAGCCTCCATCGCCGCTTCCCGCGACGCCTCATACTCCTGTGTCCCGACTCGGTTAAGCATAATGATGTGGCCGCCGGTGATCTGAAGGTCACGGTAATACTGCGCGAAATACCCGGCGCCACGCTCGGACACGAAGTTCTCCTTCGCTCCGGAATCAGAAAGCGTGCCGCCTACGATCTGCTTGACCTTACCATTATGGATATCGATACACGGACGGAATTCCATTATTTCTTCCCCTGATCCTTCTTCGGCACCTTATTCGTGAAATCGTGGAACGGATCCTGGATGTCATTGATCTCGCCACCGAGACGGCGGATCGCCGAAAGCGCCTCGTAGAATGTTTCGCGGTCGATCGTGTGGGTATTTCTGTCGAGATACCCTTTGAGAAGCGCGATGCCTCTCGGATCACCATAGTCACCGATGCAGATGACCGCGATGACCTTATTCTTCATTCTTCTGAAACCGGCACGGAGTGCCTGGTAGATCTCATTCTGCTGATGCTTGATACCGACATGGGTCAGCATGATCATCATGTCCTCATACGGGCCGGAAACATCTTCATCCGAGCGGTTCAGCATGAAGTCAGTCAGCACCGGGACAGCCTTGTCACCTAAGCCCAGCATCATGACCTTCACTGAATCTGCGATATATTCCTGGGTCCTTTCGAAGCTGCAGAAGCGCTCGAGCACCGGTTCCATCGCCGGCTCGTACTCGGCCGCACCGAAGAAGCGGATCGCAGATACGCACGGCTGGAATTTGACGAAGAACTCATTCTCGTCCTCCCCTTCCGCCGGCTGCCAGGAAGCATCCAGCACTTTCTTCAGGAGACGCTCACACGCCGGATCGCCGAAGCTCTTCAACCTGTTCACCAGCGGGTACGGTGTCGCTTCGTCATCCACGATCATCGCCGCTTCATCAAAAGCAGCAAGTGCTGTCTCCATATCCATCTCACCGATGAACTCCTCGCCGGTTTTTCCGTCGAGATACTCTTTCGGTTCTTTCCAGAAAGGCTCGGTATTCTGCTCGATATATGGGCGGAATTCCTTAAAGTGCTCCGCCATCTCTGCTTCCGTCGGTCCCTCGCTCGAGGTCACCTTATCGGCGAACTCCTCGCAGACCTTTGAAATCAGTTCATTGAACTCGGTAAAAAGCTGTGTTGTGCGCTCCATCTTGCACCTCCGCGAAATCTTACCTATGCATTATATCATCTTTCGGGGGGCAGAAACACTCGCACTTCGGTAAAAGCACTACTGCCTGCGGATCTCCGTCCAGTCGGGGATATAGCTCGGGTCGATCGCAGGTCCGCTGATCCCGACGGTATCCCCATACTGATTCTGGTAAACATGATCAGAAACGACGGAGTGCTCGACAGTCGAGCCATCCGTTCTCACGTAGGTATTCACGCCGCGGATCGCTTCGGACCTGGCCTGGCTGATCCTCGAATCGGAAGCCATCTTCTGGTTCCACGAATCCATGATCATATCGCTCATCGCACGGCTGTTATCGGCAAGCGTCTGCTGCAGTCTTGCCTGATTGATGCGGAGCTGCTCCTGGTTCGCCTGAACCTGTGCCTGGATCATCTGGTTTTTCGCCAGTTCCTGACGGTTAAATTCTTCCGCCTTTTGGAACTTCATCTGATAGACCGAGTTATCAAATGTGAAAGTCGACACCATCTGCATAAATGCCGCCGAGGCTTCTTTCTCATGAGCATCGTCAGTGCTGCAGAAATAGATGTTCTCACTTCCCCAGGCAACATAGTGTCCCCTGCACTTTCTCGCCATCGCCAGAACACCCACCATTCCGTATGCCACCGCATTCTGCGTCATTCTCTGTTCCCACTCCATCGAGGTCAGGTCCATGCCGAGCATGATGATCCTTCCGCCGCTTCTGTACTTTCGGAGAAGTGAAGCCTGATTTGTAGACAGTAAGAATGGCTCAGAGATCGGATTCGGATAAGACATATCCCACGATTTCTGAAAATCGAATTTTGTCTGCAGCTGCTGCCTGACAAGTTCCGGATGCCGTCCTGCCACACTCGGAAGTGTCGCGTCAGCAACCGCCTCGAGCGGGGCACCCTGCAGATTTCTCGCGAGAAAAGCATTCATATAATTCGGATAAGGAAGCTGGCGGGCCATCACAAGAGGCAGTGTTTTCTGCATCTTACCATCGACAAACTTGTCTGATCCCATAAGACGGTCAAAGTGCTCGAGCACATCGAGAAACATTTCACCTGTTCTGATCAGGATCGAAGAACTGCCGTCCTTTGACTTCGCCAGCACCTGCGCCATGAATGGCTTATCGATCCCCTGAAACAGATTCAGGATGAGGCCTCGCGCCTCCCATCCCTCCGGAACAACCATCTTCGCCAGAGGCTCACCCGTAATATCGTTTCGGATCACGATCCTCGGATCGTTTGAAGCATTCGTCATAGTGTCGCCCTCCCTGTTTCCTAAATCTATGATTTCAGTTTAGGAAATGAATGTTGACACTTTATGAGCAATTTTTAAATATACAGTTCATTTAAGCTTCCTGCGCTGAAGCATTCTGCCTTTCTTCACTCACATCGGATCCATAGTAGAGCCTGCCCCGGGTTCCATCGTAGTTTTCGTAAACGATTTCCTGAGTTTCTCTGTCCATTCCGATGTAGTAGCTGCTCCAGACATCCTTAAATCTGTCATCCGTGGCGGCAAAGCGGTAATTCTTCCTGCTCTGGTCACCCCATGCAGCGATCGAATTCTTTTCGCTGGCGAAGCCGTCACGATCCGCGCGGATCTTATCAGTCATCATGAAATAATCCATAAACGGTTTGTCTTCCGTGAGTCCCCAGGTCGCATCGACATGGTAGGATTCTCCGTCGATCGTGACAAATATCCAGGAGTGACCTTCGTCCTTGCCCATACCGCCCATTTCTTCCGAATCCACACCGACCTGCAGGAGCAGAAAATTATAGAGCGCCGCGATCTCACAGCAGATACCCTTCTTCTCGATGAGGCAGCGGTAGCCGGACTGGTCATCCATCCCTTCGACACCCCGATAGTACATATCATAGTCATAGGTATAGTTTCTGCACATATACTCGTAGAAGGCGAGTACTTTTTCGACATCGGTGTAGTCATCGCTGACGCAGTCATTGATGATGCTGACGATCTCATCCTCGAATTCTTTTTCTTTCTTCATGTATTCATCTTTCGGGACCGTATAGTAGATGTATCCTTTTCCATCCTTATATCCCGGTCCGCCATCCGGGGAGTATGCTGTTACATACTCACTCGCGATCGGGCAGAAAAAAGTAGATAGGCGTCCCATGCACCAGCCGTATGTCTCTTCGTCCGGGCAATCGAATGTATCCTGCCCGCTATAGACCGCATCGCAGTAAGAGAACATGGCATCCCTGTATTTTTCTCCGAACTGTGCGAGGTATGCGGTTCCGAAAACATGCTTCTGGAAGGTATAGTGGCCCTCCACATTATTAGAGATATTCTCAATCTCCGGTTTAGGAACCGGCGTCGGAGTCGGTGTTTCCGTTGGTGTCGGCGGCGGAGTCGGTGTTTCTGCCGGAGCCGTGGTTTCTTCAGGTACCGGAGCGCTCTTCGTTCCTTGCGTCTCATTATTTTTCCCCGAGCATCCGCTTAGGACGATCGCGGCAAGGAGCACCGCGCTCATGGTTCTTGTAAATCTTTTGTTTGCCATCTTTTTCACTCTTTCTGTAGCCCCAATCACTGCGCCCTGTATTCTAGCACAGGACCTTTTCCCCGCTCCTAACAATACCGTCACATTCCCTGCACGGAAAAATGAAAACGGAAAAGAAAAAAGGAGTTGTCATTTGACAACTCCTTTACTTGGAGGCACCACCCGGATTTGAACCGGGGATAAAGGTTTTGCAGACCTCTGCCTTACCACTTGGCTATGGCGCCATTTGCATAATCAGCGAATGAAATAATACCATCTTCACCCGTATCACGTCAAGTGTTTCCAAGATTTTATCTCAGCATTTACCTATAATTTTAGTCGGCAGGTTTGCCATGGCATCCTGCGTGGTCTCGAACTGCTTCAGTACCGAGATCACCCCGAGGTCCGGACGCGGGAAGATAAACGGAAGATCAGTCTCGCCAAGTCCGGGTCTTACCTGGAATGCGAGCTTTTCTTCGTCCAGAGAGAACTGAGCATCCACACCTTCTTTATTTCCCCTGGCATCCAGACGGATCCACCGTCCGAGAGAGGCGAAATATACGGCATTCAGCCCGTGAAGGATAAGCGGGGAACTATCGTCATTTTCATCCAGTCGCAGGTACTGGTAGCACAGCCCCGCCGGGATGCCCGACGCACGAAGCAGTGCACAGAGAAGGTGTGACTTTCCGAAGCAAAGACCCGTTCTCTTATCAAGAACATCCGAAGCTCTGAGGCAGAGTTCTTTTCGGCCGGCATCGTTACTATGGGAGATCTCATCTCTTACGAATTCAAAGGCACGCAGCGCAAACTCGATCTCCGGGTCGAGATATCCCATCTTTTTCCCGTCGTTCATGTCCTTGAATATCTTCTCCATCAGGTAGTTCGCTACGATCACGACCTTGACGTTGTTGTGGTTGATATATTCACTGGTCTCGAGATACTCGTCGAAGTTTTCTGCCTTGGTGATCAGTTCCATGTACCGTCCCTCACTTCTCCGTGGCGTCCGTCTTTTCCGGCTCCGCCACATTTTTCGGGAAGAAGACCCGTCTTCCTTCTTTCTCTATTATATCAAATCCGACCTCATATACGGAGAGCAGAAGTTCCGGCGTCAGCACATCGCGGATCTGTCCCTTGGCTGCGACTTCTCCGTTTTTCAGGAGGATCGCTCTATCGCAGAAGCGCTCCACCATATTAAAGTCGTGCATGACGACGATGACGCTGAGCTCTTCCTCCTGAACGCGTTTTTTCAGCACCTCCAGGATCCCGATCTGATGCTTGATATCGAGGTTCGATGTCGGCTCATCCAGGAGGATCCATGGTGTCGTCTGCGCCAGCGCCCGTGCGATCAGGGCACGCTGCCGCTCTCCTCCTGAAAGCGATGTGAAGTTTCTGTTTTTCAAGTCCAGAATGCCGACGGTCTGCATAGCGTCTCTTGCGATCCTGATGTCCTCTTCCGAGTCGCCATCCCAGGTGTTTTTGAACGGGTAGCGGGCCATCAGGACGACCTCTTCCACGGTAAAAGCACTCTCCCCGCTGCTGCTCTGCGGGACCCAGGCGATCTTCCGGCTACGCTCCTTCGATGCATAGTCGAGCGTGTCCTTCCCATCGATCAGGACAGCGCCTTCCGGACACTTGATCTGCGAGAGGAAATGCTTGAGAAGTGTGGTCTTTCCGGAACCGTTCGGCCCCAGCAGCGCCGTCATATGTCCTTCGGCAAAGGAATAAGAGACATCCGAGAGGATCGGACGTTTCGCACTTCCGGGCTGATAGGACAGATCCCGGACTTCGATGCCGGAGTTTTTGTTTCCGCTTGTCATTCGCGCTCCTCCTTTCTTCTTTCTTTCCACAGAAGATAGAGGAAGAACGGGGCACCGGTTACCTGTGTGATCGCGCCTACGGCGATCTCCGCCGGCGGCGCTGCCGTTCGGGAGACCAGATCACAGAGTATCATGAAGATCGCGCCGCCGAGTAGTGACAGCGGGATCAGGCGCCGGTTCTTCGGTCCGACCAGAAGCCGCATGATATGCGGGATGATCAGGCTGACAAATCCGATGATACCGCTGACCGATACACTTGCCGCGACCAGAAGTGATGTTGCGATCACAGCGGTCGTTCTGGTCCGTTTTACAGAGACGCCCATACTCTGGGCTTCCTGATCGCCGAACGAAAGAAGGTCCAGGTCTCTTCCGAGGAATGCGAAGCAGATGACCGCTCCCGCAAGAACGATCGCCATAAAGCCTACCTTGACCCAGGTCGCCGCCGAGAAGCTTCCGAGCATCCACAGATAGATCTGCTCGAGTTTCTGGCGGTTCCACATCATAAGAAGCGTGATTGCAGCAGTCAGCATCGAGGAGCACGCGATACCGGCAAGAAGGATCCCCGTGACCGACCGGGATGTCGCGATCCTCGCCACACGGAAGACCAGAAGCATCGTAAGGATCGCGCCAATAAATGCGAACATCCAGATACTGCTGATGCCCATTACCGTGAATGTGATACCGAAGGCAATCGCGATCGCCGCGCCAAATGCTGCGCCGGATGAGATGCCCAGCACCTGCGGATCGGCCAGAGGGTTCCTGAAAAGAGCCTGCATCACGACACCTGCGGATGCCAGTCCTCCTCCGACAAGGCCTGCCAGCAGCACACGCGGCAGGCGGATATCCCAGATGATCAGCTTATTGGCACGCGGGATCCCCTCGAGGAGCTTGTCCTTATTTACGAACGGGAGCTTCGCCAGCACGATCTTCGCACTCTGCGAGATCGGCACGGACACCGATCCCACCGCTGCTGCCCAGATGACAACAATGACCAGAAGGAGCAGCAAGCCCCCTCCGGTCATTGTAAAAGTCGATTTTTTCAGCGGTTCTTTTTTCATAAACTGCCTTTATTTGTGATTCGCTGATTACGCTGCCTTCTGTCCTTCTTCTTCGAAGCATTCAGGGAAGATCAGCTTAGCGAGCATCTCTACTGCATCTGCGTTTCTTGCGCACTGGCGGTCGAACATATCTGTGCTCTCCAGAACGATAACGTGTCCTTCCTTGACCGCTGTCAGATCCTTATACGGAGCTGTTGTCTGGAATGTGCCGTCTGCCCATGCCGGGATGATGATGATGTTCGGATCCTGGCTGACCAGATCCTCTGCATTGTATGCCCAGCCGGTCGCGCTCTTCGCTGCGTTGTCTGCACCTGCCAGCTCGATGATGTTGTTGATGAAGGTCTCACCGGTAGCTGTCCAGTCACCGCCCTCGCCGAAACCGACAACATAGTAAACGGACGGATGATTCTTTACGTCCTTCAGTGCTTCCTTGACGCCTTCGATCTTCGCCTTCATGTCAGCGATGACCTTATCCGCTTCTTCGGTTGCGCCCAGGATCTTACCCATGTTCGAGATCTTGGTATAAACGCCATCTACTGCCTTTTCCTCATTGAGGATAACGACTGTTACGCCGAGGCCTGTGAGCTTGTCGTATGCTTCCTTCGGGAAGATCGAGTCAGCGACGACGACGTCCGGATTGAGGCTGACGATCTTTTCAACGTCCGGTGCATTGATATCACCGATGGACTCGATCGAGGCAGCTGCTTCCGGATAGTTGCAGTAATTGGTGCGTCCTACGAGCTTACTTTCCTGGCCGAGAGAGAAAATGATCTCTGTGCAGGCCGGGCTGCAGGATACGACCTTCTTCGGTTCTTCTTTGATGACAGCCTTCTGGCCATAGATATCCGTCAGTTCAACAGGATACGCTCCGCCCGTAATCTGCTCGGAGGTTGTTGCTTCCGTCTCAGACTCCGTGGTGGATTCTGTGGCAGACTCGGTCGCAGATTCTGTTGCAGACTCTGTTGCCTCCGTTGTAGTTGTCGCACTTGTGTCCTCCGCCTTCTTCTTGCATCCGCCCATGACAGACACGCACAGAGCAAGCGTCAGCGCAAGCGCGAGCGCCTTTGCAATTTTTTTCATGTTAGACTCCATTTCCGTCCCTTTCCCATCCCCGAAAAGAACCAAAAACCATAAAACTCGCCGGCAGGTCTCCTGGCTTACCCGTTTCCCCTCCGTCCATCGCCTTCTCAGCCACTCCTGCCGTTTCCGTTTTTTACGTTTTTCGGCAAAAGCACTAGCCAATGACTTTTTCGGACTTCGTACCGGGTTACAGTAGTGGGGGCTGCTGCGGATCTTCACCGCATTCCCTATTCTCCTCTTTTACGAGGCACCGGCGGCCACACCCACATTATACTGAAAACGCTCTCTTTTACAAAGAGAGCGTTCTTCGGCACATTTCACAAACTTTATTCGCGAAGGATAAACAAGTTCGAAGAGTGCTTTTTCCAGTTCGAAAAGCACTTATCCGATATCGATCCCGAAGGCTTCCGCAAGTTCCAGGACCCGCTCTTCGGATGCGACGATCAGCTCGAGATAATAGCCGGTCTCCAGATCGAAGATGACCGCAGAGGCCGAGTCGCCCTCCTTCCTGATCGCGACCTGACAGGTGCCCTTCTGCTCGAAGATGAAGTCCTTACCATCATCGATCAGGCCCTGCTTGATCTGCTGGAATGATCTGTCCGTATCCGGCGTGTTCGCCTCTTCGTAGATGATCATCTCGTTCGCGTATTTACCGGAGCCGCCTAAGACCATGAAGCCTTTCGACTTCGTCGTGAATCCCGGCATGTCCATGCCCATGGCGGGAAGCGCGATCACGACATTGCCGTCACGATAGATATCGTCCAGCATCGCGGCCGCCTTATCGTTCTTAAGGCCGATCTGCGGGACATTCTCCGGAACACGCGTCAGACCCTTGCCATCCGGATACTCCGGATCTTCTTCAAACGGAACCGTGACTGCGTTCTCCGGGATAAGTCCCACCTCAAAGGCATAGCAGTTCGAGCGGGATCCCTTGTCCGTCGTTCCCTTATAGTAGAGGACCTGGAATGTCTTCGGGTTCATGACGATATACTCGAATACGCCGTTAGTCTTATCGTCCGCGTAGTGCCAGATGACATCTCCGAAATTGATGCGGACCCGTCCGTTCGTATCAAAAGGAAGTCCCTGCGAATCAAGCTCATCGATCTTGACCTTACTGTCATACACGCGGTAGCAGTAGTGCTCGGAGCCGTCGGAGGATTCCGCGTCAAAGCCCTTCAGATAGCCTTCGAGGCTCTGCGCATACACTTTAGTGGAGTTTTTCTCGACCATGAAACCGTGATTCTCGAGATCCTTGATGACCGCATTCACGCTGGTCTGCCCGTCGAAATCATCAGCTGAAGTTGTTCCTGTGGTCACGTCCGATGCAGTATCCGAGGTCGCATCCGCACTCGTATCAGAAGGATCGGAGCTGTCCTCCGTCTCATCATCCTCTGTTTCTTCCGTCGTCTGCTTCGGCTTCTTCGTTTCCGTTTCTTTTGTCTTTCCCTTGCTGCAGGCGCACAGAGACGCCGTCAGCGCAAGCGCCATGAGGAGCGCCATCGCTTTCTTTTTCATAATTTCCGTTTCCCTTCTCTTTTTCCAATCTTCCAACAGAATAACACAAGCGCGAAGCTGCCTGAAGAAGTGCTTTTCGCGAAATAGCAGACGTAAGATCACTTATAGAACTTCTTACTGATTTCGTGGATCTCCTCTTCCGCCTCGACAAAGGCCTCCACGACCTTCGGATCGAAGTGCTTGCCGGAACCTTCGATGATGATCGATTTCGCCTTCTCAAAGGTGAACGGTTCCTTGTAACTTCTCTTGGACAAAAGCGCGTCAAATACATCCGCGACCGCCATGACGCGTGCCGACAGCGGGATATTCTCACCCGTCAGATGATCCGGATAACCGGAACCGTCCCACTTCTCGTGGTGATAGTGCGCCATCTGCTTGGCCTGCTCGAGATAGCCGCTGTCCTCGAGGTTCGCGATCGCCTTCTCGATGATCTCGTATCCGGCATACGCATGGCCCTTCATGATCTCGTATTCCTCGTCCGTCAGGCGCGAATCCTTATTCAGGATCGCATCCGGGATGTTGATCTTGCCGATATCATGAAGCGGTGCCGCGCGGACAACGTTGTTGATATATTCATCAGTCAGGATATCCTTAAACTCGCCCTTCTCCCGGAGCTTTTTCAGAATGATCCTCGAATATTCCGCGGTCTTCCGGATATGGTCGCCCGTGCACTTGTCACGGCTCTCGATGATATCCGCGAGGACCATGAGGAGGCCGCCCTGGAGCTTTTCGATCTGCTTCGATTTCTTCCTGATATCCGACAGATACTGCATACTCTCTTCCGTCGTATGCGCGTATGCGTAGTAGAGATTCTCGATTTCGTCACCCGTATGGATATCGAGCGACTTGATCCTTTCGACACTCTTATTTCTCTCGTCCGTCGATGTATATACAAAAGAACTTGCTCCGTGGGACATCGAGTTGAGCGGATAGATGATGTGGTAGTCCGCCAGCCATACGACCAGGCAGAGCACCATGATGAAGATACCGAGGAACAGCGAGATCTCCTTGGCAAGATAGGCATGCGTCAGGTCGTAAAGCTGATTCATCGAGATATCCACGCAGGAATAGGCGACACACCTTCCGTCACTTGCAAAGATCGGTTCATAGATCGACAGCACCCATCCGAAACGGCTGTCGTTGCTGATCGTCGGTTCGACTTCCTCTCCCTTTAGAAAAGCACTGATATTCTTCTCTATATCCTCCGGATACCGGATGACGGATCCGACCTTATCCGCCTTGACATCTTCCGTATCCATATCAAAGACGACATGACATCCGTCTTCTTTCACCTGATAGACATACATGAACCGGATGTTCTCCGAGCTGATAAAGGTCAGGCGGAGCTGCTCCTGTGTCTCTTTATATCCCGGTGCATTTTCGCCCTGCGCCAGATAGGCTTCTATCTGATCCGGGTCGATGCAGTCTTTCTGGTATTTGACAATACCTCTTGCAAACTCGGTGTGGTCCTTGACGGTAGTATCTCTGAAAAGGTAGTAGCCGATGGCGATCGATACCACTGCGATGACAGTTACGGCACCGGATACCAGAAGGATCAGCTTCGTCCGAAGCGAGATCTGCCTTACCGAGGTCTTATTGATCGCACGCAGCTCCAGAAAGCTTAGCGGTTTCTGGCGCCAGCCGTGGATATGGAGATTTGACATTATCCTTTTGGGGACCAGCAGCAGTCCGAGGAAGGCAAGCACTACGGAGATCGCTTTATCTCCGAGATCGATGCAGAAATCTGCTGTCACCTGCGACAGGAACCGGCTGCTTAAGAGGTGATCGTAGATCCATCTGGCCAGATCGGCACTTATGCCCTCACCGGCAAAGCCGAAGAGGACCCACGTCAGGATCGATCCGAGGACACCGCCGATAAATGCCAGTGTAATGATCAGCGGAACAAGGATACGTTTCTTCGAGCGGTCCCATGTGAAACTCGCCACGGCGACAGCGATCATGACATTTAATGTGCCGTAGTAGATCGACGGCAGATCAGATATAGATTTTAGAAGATTGGTAACCAGTCCGACGAGGACACCGGGAAGCGTGCCGCCTACCGCCGCAGCGAAGATCGTGCCGACGGAGTCCAGGTAGAACGGAAGCTGAAGCTTCGTACTCATGGACGACAGTAAAAGATTTACGGCGATACCGATCATACAGACCAGGATCAGTTCGAGCACCCTTCTCAAGCTGATCTGCCGCCGTTGTGCAATATTCTCAGTCATACCCCTCTACCCCCATATCGATAACATCGATTACTTGGTAAGACTTCTGATACTATATCCTCATTATAGCAACGGTGCCCCCCGTTCTCAACAAAGAAAACGAGGAGCACCGTATGAATTCAAAAACTTTTACGAATTATTACTTCGCTGCTTTTGCTGCCAGGATATAGATGAACGGAGAGTTCCAGTAGATCGCTACCTCGTTGATCGAGTAAGCGGTATCGTTATCACAGTAGCAGCGGGCAGGTGCTTTTCCGGAAAGAACGGAGATCGCATACGGATCTGCCGGCTCACCGTTCGGTCCGCCGACGACCATGCCAGGAACCGCTTTGCCCTTCGCCTGGGAAGGTCTGTGGTGCGGGTGCTCTGCAGCATTCGTGCCGAATCCGGTAAGGAAGCTGTAGCCGCAGACATTCATACCCATGATGTAATCGACCTGATAGGAAGAAAGATCTTTCAGTTCCTTATCGTTGGAAACAAGGTATGCCAGGTTGTAGAGGATACCGTTGTTCGAAACAGTCAGGTTACTGCCCCACGGATAGTTCGTACCCATGGCATTGTAGTAGCCGTCCTTCTTCGCCTTCTCCAGATCCGCCTTCGCCTGCTCGACGACACGGTTCTTCAGTTTCTCGGTAAACTCTGCATCCTTAGTAAAGGAAGTTTCAGTACGCAGGTAAGCGTGAACACCGTAAAGTCCCATCTCGATCCAGCCGAGGCCGAGCTCCATAGAATCGGAGTAGAGTTCTTTTGCCTTAGCAAGATAGGTCTCTTCGCCGGTTGCCAGATACAGCTCTACAGCTGCCCAGAAGAATTCATCCTTGTTCACAGGATCCGGATATTCACCGGTGGAAACATCGGAAGGATTCAGGAATCCGGTCGTATCTGCCGCTGCATTTGCCTCCATGTACGCATATGCTTTCTTGGAAGCCTCGAGGCACTTATCTGCGAAATCCTTATCGATATCCTTAAAGATGATGGATGCTTTTGCCATTACCGCGGCAAAATCACCCGTCGCAGTGGTGGAGACCGGAAGAACCAGAAGCTGGTTGGTCTCTTCTTCCGGCATAACGGTTGCCGGGAAGTTGTCGCAGGTTACCTTATGGTACACGCCGCCGTCTTCTGCCTGCATCTTGAACATCCACTCAAGCTCATATCTGGCCTCGTCGAGGATATCCGGCACACCGTTGCCGCTCTCCGGGATGCCCAGATCGTCGGCCTTGTAGCCGGTGTCCTGATATGTCATGAAAAGGTCGGCGATGGTCTTCGCGCCCGGAACCACATAACGGCCGTAGTCGCCGGCGTCATGCCAGCCGCCGCTGACATCGATCATCTTATCTGTGCCATAGATCTTTGCCTGTTCCATATGGCATGCCGGATGAGTATAATCCGCATACGCCTCACCGATGTCCGCCTTGACTTCGCAGCCGCAGCGCTGTGTATAGAGCATCAGGATGGAAGCCTTCAGCGCCTCGTCGTAGACATTCTCCGCAATCTCAAATTTATAGGAGCTTCCCGAAGAAGAGGTGCGGATGAAGTATGTACCCGGCTTATCGAAATCCGAGAAGTCGCCGGATACGATATCGCTGCCGGCACCTGCGCAGGCATAAGGCGCTGTAAGCTCGCCTTCGTAAACGATATCAAATGTCTTTGCATCGACGATCTGGAATGTCTTACTCATCGTACCATCGACAAATACTGTCTTCGGGTCTTTCGGCTGATAGCCTGTCTGGTTGATGGAAACAGGATTCAGGGCCGGTCCGTTATCGACTTTTTCTGCCTTCGAGCAGTCGAGGATCACGAGTGTGACATTGTCGATATAGATGTTATGTGCATCCTTGATGGAACCGTCGTTACCTACGTTAAAGCAGAATCTCGGAGACGGGTCGCTCTTTTCCTCCATGACGAATTCCTTCGAAACATGTGTCCAGGAAGTGCCCAGTTCCACGTGCTGCTCACCGGCATACGCATGATAGTCACCGCCGTTAAGCTGGAATCTCCACTCATACGTTCTCGGTGCGTCGCTCTTGATATCAAAGTCGAGTCTATACTTCGCGTTCTTCATCAGAGATACGCCATCGAAGTACAGCTGGCAGGAATATTCCTTCGAACCGGTGGACTTGATCTTCGCGACCATCTCGCCATTCTCACAGACGACTTCCCAATCACCGCCAGACTCGGTGTAGGTCATCCACTTAAATGTACTCGGATCGTTAAAAGCCTCATCCATGGCATATGCGCCATCTTTGACTTCTGTTGTCGCACGGGTTCCCGCATCCGGATCCTCTGCCGGCTTTGTGCCTTCCGGCTCCGCCGATGTCGGAGCCTCTGTAGAAGCTTCGGTCGAGGATTCGCTGGACTGGCTTTCCGTGCTCTCTGTCGTGCTTTCTTTCTTGCTGTCCGACTTCTTACAGCCGACCGCGATACCGGCGACCATAGAAACCGTAAGCAGCATTGCCACGATTTTTTTCATACGTTTCCCTCCAAGATATGAATTTTTTCTTACCCCCATCGCGTCCTCATCAGACGCTACAACTTATTATACGGAGAAAAATGTCAAATTGGAAGATGGAAAGAAAGTAAAATGCCCCGGAGCATTACTGCTCCGGGGCAATCATTTCTGGTGACCCGTAGGAGAATCGAACTCCTGTCTACGCCGTGAAAGGGCGTTGTCTTAGCCGCTTGACCAACGGGCCGAGAAATGGTAGCGGCAGTGGGATTTGAACCTACTACCTGCCGGGTATGAACCGCGCG
>JAEEGJ010006953.1_pt1 | contig 33217 bp, 26 predicted proteins | sample 8958761 | NCBI WGS metagenome assembly JAEEGJ01 (sample SAMN16246546, study PRJNA631951) | gut metagenome | biome: gut microbiome; feature: rumen; material: RS-attached | host: Bos | place: Iran: Karaj | collected 2018-10
TTAAGGAGGGGACCGATTTCATGCCCCTCACAGTTGATTACAGGGAAAAATTCTATGCCGCGGGACGTTTCCCCGGAGGTTTCCTCAAGAGAGAGAGCCGCCCCTCTGACTACGAGGTGCTCATCTCACGTCTTGTTGACCGCCCGATCCGCCCCCTTTGGCCTGATGATTTCCATCTTGAGGTCTTCGTCAATGTCAATCTGATCTCCGCCGAGAAAGACATCCAGCCCGACGCTCTCGCTGGTCTTGCCGCTTCTTGTGCTCTCGCGGTTTCTGACCTGCCTTTCGGTGGCCCGATCTCCGAGGTCAGGGTCTGCCGCATAGACGGTCAGTTCGTCATCAACCCGACCTTCACCGAGATGGAGAACGCCGACCTCGAGCTGATGGTCGCCGCCACCGAGGAGAACATTATGATGGTCGAGGGTGAGATGAAGGAAGTTCCTGAGGATGTGATGCTTGAGGCCATCAAGTTCGCTCACGAGGAGATTAAGAGGCATTGCCGCGTCCAGAAGGAGCTCATGCATGAGCTCGGTACTGACGTGAACAAGCGCGACTATCCCCACGACGAAGAGGATGAGGAAATCAAGAAGAAGATCCATGACTTCGCATACGAGAAATGCTATGCCCTTGCCAAGTCTGCCAGGCCCAAGCACGAGCGTGAGGATGGCTTCGAGGCCATCAAGGCTGAGTGCATCGAGGCTCTTGGCCTGACCGAGGAAGAGGTCGAGGAGAAGAAGATGATGATCGACCGTTACTTCGGCAACGAGCAGAGGGAGGCCCTCCGCAACCTGGTCCTCGATGAGGGTCTGCGTGTTGACGGACGCCATACCACTGAGGTCCGCCCGATCTGGTGCGAGGCCGACTATCTGCCATGCGCCCATGGTTCAGCGATATTCACCCGTGGAGAGACCCAGGCTCTTGCCTCCGTCACTCTCGGCACTAAGCTCGACATGAAAGAGATGGACGAGGTTCTCATCCAGGGCGACCAGCAGTTCATCCTCCACTACAACTTCCCTCCTTTCGCCACTGGCGAGGCCAAGCCTCAGAGGAGTGTCGGACGCCGCGAGATCGGCCACGGCAACCTGGCTTACAGGGCACTTAAGGCCGTTATGCCTCAGGCTCCCGATTTTCCTTACGCTGTCCGCGTGGTTTCTGATATCCTTGAGTCAAATGGCTCATCCTCACAGGCTTCCATCTGCGGAGGTTGCTTGGCTCTGATGGATGCTGGTGTCAAGATCACCAAGCCTGTCGCCGGTGTGGCTATGGGTCTCATCACAGACGAGAAGGATCCCAACGGCCGCTACGCCATCCTGACCGACATCCTCGGTGATGAGGATCACCTCGGTGACATGGACTTCAAAGTGGCCGGAACCAAGGACGGTATCACCGCAACCCAGATGGACATCAAGGTCGATGGTCTTTCTTACGACGTGCTCGCCAAGGCTCTCCAGCAGGCCCATGAGGGCAGGATGCACATCATGGGTGAGATGATGAAGTGCCTCGACAAGCCCCGTGAGGACTACAAGCCGTTCGTCCCGAGAATCATCTCCTTCGAGATTGCCAAGGAGTTCATCGGCGCTGTCATCGGAAAGGGTGGAGAGACCATCCAGAAGATCCAGGCTGAGACCGGTGCCGTCATCAACATCGACGAGGTGGACGGCAAGGGTATCGTGGACATCGCCACCAACGACGCCGAGGCCATGCAGAAGGCATATGATTGGATCCAGGGCATCTGCGCCGTGCCTGAGGTCGGAAAGACCTATCACGGCAAGATCGTCTCCATCCTTGAGTTCGGTGCCTTTGTGGAGATTCTTCCTGGAAAAGAAGGCCTTCTCCATGTCTCGGAGATCGCTTGGAGCAAGACTGAGAATGTCGAGGATGTTCTCTCTGTCGGACAGGAAGTTGATGTCAAGCTTCTTGAGATCGACCAGAAGACCGGCAAGATGAGGCTTTCCATGAGGGCTCTCCAGCCCAAACCGGAAGGCTATGTCGAGCCCGGACGCGGTCCCCGCAGGAATGGTGGGAACGATCGCCGTCCCGGTGGAAACGATCGCCGTCCCGGTGGAAACGATCGTAAGAACGGGCGTGACGACCATAGGAACGGTGGTGAGCGCAAGAGTTTCGGACACAGGAACAACAATGCCCCCAAGCCCGAAGCCTCCAATGACACCACTGAAGAATACTTCTAGCGGATAAGCTTTCCTAAAAAGAGCTGGCTAATCTTTCGATTGGTCAGCTTTTTTTATTATCTTGGACAGGATTTATAAACTGTCACCACATTATGAAGGCTCTTAAAACCATCATCTTCGCAGCCGCGGTGCTGATAGCGGCCGTTTCCGCCAATGCCCAGACCTACACTCCCTCCCAGGGCAACCTCCAGGCGAGGAAAGATTTTGTGAATGAGCGTTTCGGAATATTCCTCCACTGGGGAATCTATGCGTCCTACGCTCAAGGAGAGTGGTACCTCCACACCGGCAAACTCAATAAGGACGAGTATCGTAAGGCGGCTAGCGGCTTCTACCCTGCGAAATACGACGCTTTGGCATGGGCCAAAGCCTTCAAGGATGCCGGAGCTGGCTATGTCACAATCACTTCACGCCACCACGACGGGTTCTCAATGTACGACACGAAGGCCTCAGACTACAACATCGTGAAGGCCACGCCATACGGGAAGGATGTCATAAAGGACCTCGACGAGGCCTGCCTCAAGGAGGGCCTCCATCTCCAGTTCTATTACTCCATTCTCGATTGGGACAGGGAAGACTACCCTATTGGCGAGTCCGGCAAATTCTCCGGCCGAAAAGGCGACAGCCAGGACTATGACCACTATTTCGCTTTCATGAAACAGCAGGTGAAGGAACTTCTCACCCAGTACCACACACGCGCTCTGTGGTTTGACGGCTACTGGGACCACAAGAGGGACACCGTTCCCTTTGACTGGAGGATGCCTGAGTTCTATGAATACATCCACTCCATCAACCCTGACTGCCTGATCTGCAACAACCACCACATCGCTCCGATCGTGGGCGAGGACTATCAGACTTTCGAGAGGGATCTCCCCGGAAGAAACACCTCAGGGTTCTCTGAGGGGCAGGAAGTCAGCGAAGTCATCCCCGTTGAGATGTGCCAGACGATGAACCACTCTTGGGGATATTCCGTGGCTGACCAAGACTACAAAAGCGTCGGTACACTGGTGCGCCTTCTCGCACAGTGTGTATCAATGAATTGCAACATGCTCATGAATATCGGTCCCCAAGCCGATGGAGAACTGCCCGCAGCCGCTCTGGAGCGTCTCAAGGGCATGGGAGAATGGATGAGAGTCAACGGAGAATCGATCAAGGGCTGCGGCCCCGGCCCTATCGCTGAGCAGGACTGGGGAGTCAGCACCGCTCCTATCGGCAAAAGCAAGACTTTCTATATCCACCTCTTCAAATCCCCTGGCGCGGTGATTGAGATCCCTGTGGCAAAGAGAGCAAAGATCCAGAGTGTATCCGCTCTGGCTGGCGGAGCGAAAATAGCGACTAAGAAAGTCGGCGAGAGGCTTTTCATCACCGTTCCCGGTGAGCTGCCCGCCGACTCCGACTATGTCATCAAAGTGACTCTGAAATAATCGTTTACACTCCTCCGAAGGCGCTATAGCCGCCATCGACAGGAATAACGACACCTGTCACGAAAGAAGAAATATCACTCAAGAGATATAGCATCGTGCCTACTAAATCCTCCGGCTCACCGAACTTGTGGGTCGGAGTATTCGCTATTATCTTCTTTCCTCTTGGCTTCAACTCACCAGTCTGCTCGTCAGTCAGCAAGAAACGGTTCTGGTCGGTGAGGAAGAAGCCTGGAGCGATGGCGTTGCAACGGATACCCATCTGGGCGACATGGACAGAGTACCACTGAGTGAAGTTGTTGATGGCACCCTTGGCCGCGGAATAGGCGGGAATCTTGGTCAGAGGTCTGATAGAGTTCATCGATGAGATGTTAAGGACATTGCCCTTCCCTGCCTCAAGCATGTCTTTTGTGAAGACCATCGTGGCCAGCAAAGTACCCTTGAAATTAAGGTCAAAGACTTGGTCGAAACCACTGAGATCCAGGCCATAGAAGGTGTCCCCGAGGTCATCGCCTGGAGTCATCTGCTCTACCTTGCTGGTGGCCTTCGGTGAGTTGCCTCCGGCACAGTTGATCAGGATATCCACTTTGCCAAGTTTCTCATGAATCTGATCGAGAGCGGCCTCGAGGGCAGCCTTGTCCAAGGTGCTGGCGGAAATACCTAAACATTTGACACCGAATTCTTTAGCGATAGCCTCGCCTTTGGCGGGGTTATCAGCTGAGCGGCTTATCACAGCGAGGTTGACCCCGGCTTCGGCCAGGCCCCTCGTCAAAGCGGTCCCGATGACTCCGAAGCCACCGGTTATCACGCAATTACGACCCTTCAGGTCATCAAATGAATATTTCATATCACTATCCGTATATTATTGCATAGTTACGAAAAAAGATTGAGATTTCCTCTTTATCGAATGACTTTATTCCAGGTTGTGAAATTGTGATAAACGTATTAATTTTGTAAAGACAAGGCTGCATAGAACAGTTTATATTAGTGTACAAGACTTTGACGGATATGCGCGAAACAGTTCATTTTCTTAAAGTTACCGTGCTGCTAGGCTTGTCTGTCCTCGCCATGGCCGCGCGTTGCGAGGGCGGCCGCGAAGAAAGTACGGTCCCTAGAATTGTCACAACTACCGATGTTTTTGAAGACGGTTATCCCGCTGAAAAAGCCATTGACAGACTAGCCCGCCTGGGGTATGAGGGCATTGACATGGGCTTTGACTATTGGGTGTTTGATGGATCTCCTTTCCTCGCGGATAATTATCTCGACTGGGCGCTCGGATTGCGGAAGCATGCCGACGAGGTCGGTATTCCTTACACCCATGCTCATGCTCCCGGAGAGGCGGATGACGACCAATGGGTCGAGCGCTCAATAGAAGCGGCGGCTGTCCTTGGAGCGAAATATCTCGTGATACATCCGATATTCAAATCCGCCGACGAAGTCATAGAAGACGAAAGTGAATTCATAGCCATAAACGCGAAGGCTATAAAAAAGTGGTTGCCTTTGGCCAAAAAACGCGGCGTTGTCCTTCTCTCCGAGAATATTCTCTGGGGAGCTTCATCAGACCCTCGCATTATCGCCGATCTGGTCAAAGAAGTTGACAGCCCATATTTTGGCTGGTGTTTTGACGTGGGCCATGCCTGGTGTTTCGGTTACTCTCCCGATATTGTCAAGGAATGTGGAGTAGTGCCGCTTTCAATACACATCCAAGACAATCACGGAAACGGGGATGAGCATCTGATTCCTGGAGATGGAACGATAGATTTCGATATCTTCGTTTCAGCGCTCAAGGAATCAGGCTACCGCGGCGACTGCGTGCTTGAAGCTCACCATCAGAGCCTTTATGCTCCGGATGAGGAGAGGGACGGAATACTCGCGCGGCTTCTTGAAGTCGCGCGAGACCTGAGATGGTAGGTAGGGATCAGACGGTGTAAGTTCCTGATACAGTGTCGCCTCCGTGGCCGGTCCAGTTAGTGTGGAAGAACTCGCCGCGAGCCCGGTCGGTACGTTCGTAGGTGTGGGCGCCGAAGTAATCCCTTTGGGCCTGAAGCATATTCGCCGGAAGCCTCTCTGTACGATAGCCATCGTAGTATTCAAGAGCCGCCGTCATGCAAGGAGCAGGAACGCCATTGACGATTGCCTGCGAGACCACCTTGCGCCAACCGGCCTGAGCCTCTGAGAGCTTCTCCTTGAAATAGGGGTCAAGAAGGATATTCGCCAGGTCCGGAGCTTTGTCGAAAGCCTCCTTGATCTTGCCCAGGAATACACTCCTGATGATGCATCCGCCCCTCCAAAGAAGTGCGATCCCGCCATAGTTGAGATCCCAGCCATATTCCTTGGCCGCTGCTCTCATAAGGGAATATCCTTGAGCGTAGGAAACGACCTTGGAAGCGAAGAGAGCCCTGCGAAGATCCTCAAGGAAAGCAGCCCTATCACCCTCAAACTTGACCGGAGAAGGGCCGTCAAGAATCTTGGAGGCCGCGACTCTCTCATTCTTCAAGGCGGAGAGGCAACGGGCATAGACCGACTCGCTGATCAGAGTCAGCGGCTCGCCAAGGTCAAGAGCGGAGATGGCGGTCCACTTGCCGGTGCCCTTCTGCCCTGCCGTATCGAGAATATAGTCAAGCACATAGCGTCCGTCCTCATCCTTCTTTGCCAGAATGTCCCGAGTGATCTCGATGAGGTAGCTGTCAAGATCGCCCTTGTTCCACTCGGCGAAAGTCTCGTGCATTTCCTCATTGGTCATCCCTAGGATGTCCTTCATGATCTGATAGCATTCGCAGATGAGCTGGATGTCGCCATACTCAATGCCGTTGTGGACCATCTTAACGAAGTGCCCGGCACCACCTTGGCCGACCCAGTCGCAGCATGGTGTGCCGTCAGCGACCTTGGCGCTTATACCCTGGAAAATGGGTTTCACGAAAGGCCAAGCGGCAGGTGATCCTCCAGGCATCATGGAAGGGCCCTTAAGCGCGCCTTCCTCTCCCCCGGAGACTCCGGTTCCTATGTATAGAAGTCCCTTACTCTCAACATATTCCGTCCTGCGGGCGGTGTCCGGGAAATGGGTGTTGCCACCATCGATGATGATGTCACCCGGATCGAGGAGAGGGATGAGCCTCTCGATGAAGTCATCGACAGGCTTTCCGGCCTTGACCATCAGGAACACCTTCCGGGGGCTCTTGAGAGAGTCAATGAAATCCTCAAGGCTGTGAGCCCCATAGAAATTGAGACCCTTGCCTCGGCCTTCCATAAAGTGGTCAACTTTCTCAACCGTACGATTGTACACACTCACCTTGAATCCTTTGCTCTCCATGTTGAGGGCCAGGTTCTCGCCCATAACGGCCAAACCCACAAGTCCAATGTCTGATACTGCTTTCATATGATCAATCTATAAATCTATCTGGATAGGCCCAGAGGCCGAGGGCGGGGTTGGAGATGTAATACACCTCCTCGCCGTCCGGCATCGTGTTCCATCCGTCTTTCATTCTTTCTATCGGATACCGCTTCAAGGCCACCTCGAGGTCTCCCCAAGCGAAACCCACACTTTCTATCTCCTCCCTGGTCATTCCGGGACCGGGGCAATATGTTATCTTGAAACGACCTTCGGACGAACCATGAATAAGGTGGGCCGAAGCACCCAAGTTGTCCCGCAAGTCTTGATTCGCTGCCGTGGCCTCCAAGGTGCGGGGCGTGCCTTTATAACCGTATTTCCTTATCAATGAATCGATTGTATGATCCTCACCAAATTCCTTCAGGGCCGGAGCCAGGACCATCAATTCCGCCCCGTCAGCGAGTGCCATCCTTGTCCTATAGACCGCCTTGTTCCCCAGCCAAGTGCTCTTGAACTCAGAAGGATCCAGGTACACGACGCATTTCTGGATCTCCTTTTCGACCATAATGAAATTGGTCTCAAGGGAAAGGGCCGAGGCCTTCTCGAAACACTCGAAATCGTCACCGATGAACAAACCTCTTGTTACAAGATCCCCTGTCGCCTCATCCTTCGCCCGGACAGTCAAAATATAGACTATCGGAAGATCAGGAATGAAATGGGTCCGGGCATATTCAAGGACATCCCTGACGGGTGTCTTGGCCCTGCCCATTATCCTCTCCATTCCATAGGAGGCTCCGATAAAATGGCTCTTGTTGATTCCTTCCGATCCCCCTACTCCGACGAATATGTTCTTCGTGTAGTTCGCCATTCCGATCACCTCATGCGGAACCACTTGACCTATCGAAAGAATGAGGTCGAAGGACGGATCGAGAAGAAGCTTGTTGACCTGAGCTGGCCAGGTGTAGCTCACCCTACCCTCAGAGACTTCGTTGATATAGTCAGCAGGGACTTCTCCAACTGTCACCACATCGTTTCGCCAGTCGTGAATGCGGAACTTTTCCAACGGAACCCCTTGATACATAGAGGTTATCTGTTCCTCGGTCATAGGCGAATGGGTGCCCAAGGCAGGCATCACATCGGTGAGCCTGTCACCGAAATAATCACTGACCATCCTTGTGATAGGCCCAGCATAAGAATTGAGCCTGGTGTAGTCAGGAGGAATGGCAAGAACCCTCTTTCTAGGTCCGATGGCTTCAAATACTTCCCCCAAGGCGACCCTAACCTGGTCCGCCGTGATGACATCTGTTTTGGAACCTCTTGAGTAATAGAGCATAACCTAACGCTTAACCCTCGCGTTACCGCTCCAAACGCTCCAAACCTGCTCTTCGTCAGCAGGTTGGGCATAGTCCGTGAGGAAAGTAGTGGCAAGAGCGCCGGATGCCCAGCCGAACTGGATCCATTTTTCCGGTTCCCAACCTTTCAAGATAGCATACAGGAGACCACCGACGAAGCCGTCTCCCCCACCGATCCTATCCAGGACATGAATAGGCCTTGGTTCAACGACATGCCACCTTTCGCCCTCAAGCATAATGGCACCCCAATTATGGGAGTTGGCGTTCTCCACCTGACGGAGTGTCGTGGCGAATACCTGAGCTGAAGGATATGCGGCCTTGACCCTGCGAATCATCTCCTTGAAACCATCGATCTTGGCGGCGATATCTTTTCCTCCGGCCTCTGGACCTTGGATGCCAAGACAGAGTTGGAAGTCTTCCTCATTGCCGATCAGGATGTCGGCCAGGGAGCATATCTCGGAGAATGTCGCGCGCAATTCCTCCTCCCTTCCTACCCAGAATGAAGCTCGGAAATTGAGGTCGAAACTGATTCTGGTGCCATATTCTTTCGCCTTTCTTGCGATCTCAAGGCAGAAACGGCTCGTGTCAGGACTCAATGCGGCGATAAGGCCAGAAAGATGGACAATCTGCACCCCTTCCTCACCGAATATCCTGTCTAAATCAAAGTCCTTGACATTCAATGTCCTACCGACTTCCCCGGCACGATCATTCCATACCCTCGGGCCACGGGAGCCATAGCCGCTGTCGGCCACATTGATCTGGTGACGATAACCCCATGGACCGCCTTGAGGCACCTCAGGACCCTCAAAGTCCATTCCCCTTGAACGGAGATTCGACTTGATGAAAGCGGCGAAAGGGCTGCCTGCAACAAAGGCTGTCAAAACCTTCACCGGGAGGCCCAGAAAAGATGAGATGCTCGCTACATTCGTCTCGGCACTAGTGGCTTGGAGACGGAAAGAATCGCTCGAATGAACAGGCTGTCCGCTGTCCGGGCACAAACGCAACCCCATGCTGGTGGGCACCAGCATGGAGTAGCGACAATTATCCTTCAACTGAATATTCATACTAACTATTTGACTGGCATTGACTTGATTATGCCCTCATTGACGGCGCGGAGTTTTTTCTCGTCCATCTTGATCACTTTCCGGTCGTAGGTCATAAGGCCGTTGACCTCTCCCTCGACATCGGTGGTCTGGGTGTAAACAGCGGCGCTACAACCCTGCTTGATGAGTTGCTTCAGCTGCTCGGCGAAGGATGTGTACTCAGCGAGGACCTCGTCCCCGTTCTTGTACTGGACATATCCCCAGTTCTTGTCGCTCTGCCAGAGGTGTCCCTCAAGCGGCAGGCCGATTCCACCATATTCACCGAGGACATTGATCATGTTCTTGTCCCACATCCTGAAAGCGGGATAAGGATAGTGATGGTTGTCGAGGATGTCTCCCACACCTTCCTCCCAGTTGCCGCCGGAAGACTGGTTGACGAGCCTGGTGGGATCGAGTTTCTTAGTGTAGGCCACGACATCCTTGGTGTCAAATTGGCTCCAAGCCTCGTTGAAAGGCACCCAAACGGCGATGCACTGGAACTTCTTGACCTGGTTTATAATCTCTGTCCACTCTTTGTAGTAGTTGGCCTTGGCAGCGGGAGTGGCGGGGAAATCCTCTCCCTCGCCGTAATAGTACATGCCCCATTTCTTGCTACCGCCAAAGGAAGGCATGTCCTGCCAGACGATTATTCCGATCTGGTCGCAATAGTAGAACCAGCGGTCAGGCTCAACCTTTATATGCTTGCGAATCATGTTGAATCCGAAGTCCTTTGTCTTCTGGATGTCAAACCTCAAAGCCTCATCCGTCGGAGCCGTGTAAAGCCCGTCAGGCCACCAACCCTGATCGAGAGGTCCAAGTTGGAAGAGGCCCTCGCCATTGAGGCCCATAAGCTTAGTGTTGCCGTTCTTCCTGTAAGCCCCGACTTCGCGCATAGCGGTGTAGGAAGCGACCTTGTCAATGACTTTTCCATTCCTCAACACTTGAATATCAAGTCCATAGAGATAAGGAGAGTCCGGAGACCAGAGCTTGGGTTGATTGACATTGAGAGTGACGCTGCCACCTGGAACAGCCATTCCAGACGCAAGGACAGAATACAGGCCATCGACAGCTGTCTTTGCGGCGTTGGCAGTCTCTGTCGAATAACCTATCCCTCCATCGAGAAGGAATACCTTCACGACATCACCTTCTTGGGCACCAGCCACATCGACAGTGACTTCCATGGATTTGTTCTCGATATTCGAGACAACATTGTAGTCTGCCACATGGGTGGAGGCCACCGGCTCGATCCACACGCTCTGCCATATTCCTGAGACGGCGGTGTACCAGATGCCGTTAGGCTTTGAGACCTGCTTACCGCGAGGCTGGAAATCATTGTCAGTTCCATCTTCCACCCTGACAACCAAGGAGTTGGATCCACTCTTCAGGTAAGGGGTCACATCGAAGGAGAAATGGGTGTAGCAACCCGTGTGGGTGCCGACCTTTATGTCATTGACAAAGACATCAGCCTTCCAGTCCACAGCATCGAAGTTGAGCATAAGCCTTTTACCTTTCCAAGCGGAAGGGACAGAGAACTCAGTCTTGTACCATAGAGCATCGTCGGCGGTAAAAGTACGGCCAACACCTGAGAGCGCGGACTCGACCGCGAAAGGGACGAGAATCTTACCATCGAAAGATGCCGGACGGGCCGAAGACTTAGGGGTAATTGCATAGTCCCAAAGCCCGTTAAGTGACTTCCAGTCAGGACGAACCATCTGGGGTCGGGGATACTCGGGATGGGCGTTGGCCGGAGAGACCTCCTCGGCCCACTTGGTCATTATCTTGTCTCCTGCCGGAGCCCACTGCTGGGCTGAAACGGTTCCCGCCACGGCAAGAATGGCGGCGAACAAGGTGATGAATCTGGATCTCATTATAATAACGCGTTATAATTGTCAAGTATATCCACAAAGATACTCAATTCACGGAATATTTATTACTTTTGTATGTTATGATTTCCTTACTCCTATGCATTGCCGCCCTGATTTTGGGCTATTTCCTATACGGGAAGTTTGTGGAGAAGGTTTTCGGACCGGACAGTGGTCGCCCCACTCCCGCGATTTCGAAACCTGACGGAGTGGACTTTGTCGCCCTGCCCACCTGGAAAGTGTTCATGATCCAGTTCCTCAACATCGCAGGAACAGGTCCCATATTCGGAGCCATCATGGGGGCGAAGTTCGGTCCCTCGTCCTATCTGTGGATCGTACTGGGCTGCATATTCGCCGGAGCCGTTCACGACTATCTGGCCGGGATGCTTTCGGTAAGGAAAGGCGGTGTGGGACTTCCTGAGATAGTGGGTGACTTCCTTGGCCAGGGTACCAAGAAGGTGGCGCTTGTCTTCACCCTTCTCCTGCTGGTCCTTGTCGGGACTGTTTTCATGTACAGTCCCGCTATCATCCTGGGTGACATCGCCGGAGACGGGACAACTAAAGCCATGATGATCTGGATCGGAGCCATCTTCGTCTATTACATAGTGGCCACGATGCTGCCTATTGACAAGATCATCGGAAAGATATATCCCCTTTTCGCTTTCGCATTGATTTTCATGGCAATATCCCTGCTGGTCGGTCTGCTGGTCAAGTGGCCGTCAATCCCTGAGTTGTGGGATGGCCTAAGCAACAGGGGGCCTTCCATCGGAGTGAACGGGCAGCCCATCTTCCCGTGCCTTTTCATCACTATCGCTTGCGGAGCGATAAGCGGCTTCCACGCCACTCAGAGTCCCCTCATGGCCAGATGTCTCAAAGACGAGAAGCTTGGAAGGCCCGTGTTTTACGGTTCTATGATCACAGAGGGCTTGGTGGCACTTGTTTGGGCCGCGGTCTCATCATATTTCTTCTTCGAAGGAGGTGCCGCCGAGTGCGGTTCTGACTTGACCGCCGCCGCTCCCACGGTTGTGACCACGGTGTCAAAGACCTGGCTTGGAATCTTCGGTGGCATTCTGGCCATCCTCGGAGTGGTGGCAGCCCCGATCACGAGCGGTGACACAGCATTGAGAAGCGCCCGCCTAATCGTGGCCGACTTTATCAAACTGGACCAGAAACCTGTTCATAACAGACTGTACATCAGCATCCCGCTGTTCATCATAACCGGCCTGCTGCTTTGGTTCAACTTAGCCGATTCAAATGGTTTCAACACGATTTGGAGGTATTTCGGCTGGGCTAACCAGACACTTGCGGTCTTTACTCTTTGGGCTGCCACAGTTTATCTTCTGGAGAACAAAAAAGGCCTGTGCTATCTGATCAGCGGCATTCCCGCAGGTTTCATGACAGCGGTCAGCCTCACCTTCATCCTTGTGGACAAAGTCGGTTTCAGGGTCAACCCAGATGCCGCCCCCGGGATCGGACTAATCACCTTCGCTGCTTGTGCGGCCATATTGAGCTGGATGAAGATGCGGCATGATAACAAACTGAAAAACAATAATAAACAATAAGACAACATGTACGACTCTAACCACGGGCTATGGATAGCCCACTGCGAAAACGGACCACTTTCGATTGTCGGAAAGATGGCCAATAGACATGGACTAGTCGCCGGCGCGACCGGTACCGGCAAGACCGTCACACTTCAGGTCATGGCTGAGAGTTTCTGCCAGGCCGGCGTTCCCTGTTTCATGGCGGACATGAAGGGTGACCTCTCCGGAATATCCCAACCCGGAAGGACAAGCGGATTCATTGAGAAGAGAATGCCCGAGTTCGGAATTGAGAATCCCCAGTTCCAGAGCTGTCCGGTGCGCTTCTACGATGTGTTCGGCGAGCAGGGCCACCCTATGAGGTGCACCATCTCCCAGATGGGGCCCCAGCTGCTCACCCGTATCCTGGGACTCACAGACGCCCAGGAAGGTGTGCTTAACATCATGTTCAGAATCGCTGACGAGCGTGGCCTGCTTCTGGATGACATAAAAGACATGAGGGCTTGCCTCACCTACATCTCCCAGCATGCCTCTGAATATTCCCAAGTCTATGGTAACATAGCCACAGCATCTGTCGGAGGCATCCAAAGGGCACTTTTGACTCTTGAGAATGAGGGAGCGGACAAGCTTTTCGGCCAACCTTCCTTTGACATTTATGACCTTCTGTCCACAGAGGGAGGCCGTGGAGTGATGAGCGTTCTCGCCGCTGACAAGCTTATGCTCAAGCCGAAGCTCTATTCAACCTTCCTGCTCTGGCTCCTGTCCGAGCTGTATGTGACCCTGCCGGAAGTCGGTGACATGGATCTCCCTAAGCTGGTCTTCTTCTTCGATGAGGCCCACATGCTCTTCGACGACACATCCAAGGCCCTGACTGACAAGATCGAACAGGTTGTCCGCCTTGTCCGAAGCAAGGGCGTCGGTGTGTATTTTGTGACCCAAAGTCCAACCGACATCCCTTACACCATCCTTGGCCAGCTCGGAAACCGCGTGCAGCATGCCTTGAGGGCATTCACCCCCAGGGATCAGAAAGCCGTCCAAGTCGCCGCGGACACCTTCAGGACCAATCCTTCCTTCAATACCTACGAGGCCATCACGAATCTTGAGACAGGAGAGGCTCTCGTGTCTTTCCTCGACGAGAAGGGAGCTCCCAGCATGGTTGAGAAGGCGAAAATCCTGTTCCCCTTGAGCCAGATCGGAGCCATTTCTGAAAGCCAGAGGGATCAGATTATCAAGCAGTCCAGAGTCTATGGCAAGTATGACAAACTGGTTGAGCGTGAGAGTGCCTTCGAGGTCCTGATGGCTGAGAAGGAGGCTGCGGCCAAGCAGCAGGAAGATACTCAGAAAGGCAAAGTCAAGGGCAAGGAAGCGGTTGAGACTGTTGAAGTTGAGGCTGAAAAACCCACAAAAGCCGCCAAGGTGCCTAAGACCAAGAAGAATGGGGTGATGAGCAAGGTCGTGAAAGCCGTCATTACCGCTGTCACAGCCACCGCGGCGACCGCTATCGGTACAGAGGTGTCCAACAAGGTGACTGGCAAGAAGTCAAAGAGCACCACGAAAGACAAAGCCGGCAAGGTCGTCAAGAACGCCACCAGCGCAGCCACAAGGACAATCTCCCGAGAGATCACTCGCTCGATCTTGGGCAACCTGATCAAATAGGTGAAATAGAATAGCTTACGTTATTCGAAGAAAGAGAAGTGCACACGACCGTAGCGCTTCTCTTTTTTGAATCGCGGATGGTCGGTAAAAGAATGCTCGTCACCGTGCTCAAGGATGAAATAGCAGCCGGGATGAAGGATGTCCTGCGCGAAAACCTTGTCCGGGAGCGTTTCCAATCCATCAAGCGCATAAGGCGGGTCCGCGAATATGATGTCGAACTTCTCGTGACAGATCGGGAGGAAGTCAAAGACATTGTCCCTGACCATAGTGACATTGTCAAGCCCAAGACGCTTGGCCTCAGTCTTAATAAAGGAGGCGTTCTCCCTCGCCATCTCAACAGAATAGACCCTGGAGGCACCTCTGGAGGCGAATTCGAAGGCGACAGCACCAGTACCACCGAAAAGGTCAAGGACCTTCAGGTCTTCGAACTCATATTCATTATTAAGAATATTAAATAGGCCCTCCCTGGCGAAATCTGTTGTCGGGCGTGCCTTGAAACCTGCCGGAGGGTTGATCGTCTTGCCTTTAAGGCGTCCGCCTATTATCCTCATAAGGTCTCGACAGCTTTGAAATAACGGTAGAGCGACATCTCTTCCTCCTCGGACAGAGGGGTCATGAAGCGGACAGTGGACTGCTCAGGATTCAGCTGCAATTTCTTGACCGCCATAAAGAGGAAATACTCGGCCGTGGTGAAATCAGCCGCACCGAATGTATTGGCCAGCAGCAGGTTATCCCCTTGAGCGATCACCAGTGAAAGGACAGAGTCGCCATAGGATGCGACTATCTTGTTGTACTCCGAAATCTCGGGGATCTTCTTCAGGAGATAATAAAGCTCCGGTTGGTGAGCCTGTCGAGCCACCGGCCCTTCGGCAAGCTCAGGCACCGGCTCGGAATCAGAAAGAGAATACACCAGTTCGGCGGAAAACTCCGGCAAACTGATGTATTCAACTTGATCGTCTCTGTCAAGCCTGACCGTCCGCGAAAGGATTTCTCTCAAAGAATCCGGATCGAAAAACGCGGAGGGCACCAAGGCCACTTTCAGGGTGTGACGGGACATGCGCCGAGGGACTACTCCCAGTTACCGGCGTTATTGTTCGGAGCGGTGATGCTTCCGACCTGAAGACCCTCATACTGGCCAAGGTCCTCACGCTCAGCGATGAGGTTGACAATGAGCTGATGATTCAACCCGCGAAGGAGGGACTTGTACGGCATTTTGGCCTCAAACAGAGGAACATCGACACCGGAGACCTTCTTCACGATAGCGTCCATCTCAACATCAGTGACCTCGGCGGCACCAGTCTCATCGACGGCGAACGGGATCTTGTTCAGCGTGTTGATGTTAAAGTCCTCCCTGTTCTTGAACAATGTGTCCTTGACAGCGATCTTGTTTTGGATTGAGAAAACGAGGTTCTTGTCTCCAGCCTGATAAAGCTTGTAGAGATCGGCATCGGTGATCTTGCCCTTCTTGGCCTTCTTCACCTCAGTGGTGTGGGCCATCGCAAGGGAATCGTCCTTAGAGCCGATCTGCATGAGAACAACCATCTGGCCCTCATTGTAGAACTGCTTGAGTGTGTCGAAAGAAGCGGTGAAACGGTCATTGACGCTCTTGTACGCGACCTGGAGGTCACGAATGTCCTTGAGCTGCTGGATGGCCACCTTCTTCCTGGCGTTGACATCCTTTTCGAACCTCACGGGCTCCATAACACCTTCATAGATCTTGTAAACAAGGAACACGCAGAGAAGCGCGAGCACGATGCTGAGAATCGTTTTCAGAATCTTATTCATTATACTTAAAATTTATGATTTTCTTACCATGAACCGACAATCCGCCAATTCTTGACAAAGTTAGGAAATTGATTTATGAAATGCAATATAATATTTGTAATATTATTCGTAATTTTGCTCCCGCGAATGGAGAAGATAAACGAATTGTACTCGCTCTCGTCCACCGCCTCTCGCATCACCATTGTCGTCCACACCCATCCGGATGGCGACGCCTTGGGAAGCGGGTTGGCTCTTGTCGGATACTTGAGAGAACGACTCGGGAAAGACGCTGTCATGGTGGTTCCAGACAGTGTCCCGGATTCTTTATGCTTCATTATGAGGGGATTCCCGGAAAGTGCCGTTATCGAATACACGGAAGATCCTTTTGCCGCTCTCGGCAGAATCTCATCGAGCGACCTTTTCTTCTGCCTTGACTGCCCCAATTTCTCAAGGACCAATCCTGAGATGGAATCCGCCCTCAGATCCTCCAAAGCCCCCAAGGTGCTCATCGATCATCATCTGAATCCCGACAGCGATTCTTTCTCCATCGTATTCTCAAAGATTGAGATTTCCTCAGCCAGTGAGCTGCTGTTCAGCATCTTGAAGGTGATGCCGGACGTGGACGGAGACCTATCCCGCCTGCCGAAGAACTGTTTGGAAGCCTTGATGACGGGATTGACAACGGACACCAACAATTTCGCCAATTCGGTGTTCCCAGGCACCCTTACCATGGCTTCTGAGCTTCTAGCCGCCGGAGTGGACCGTGACCGGATCCTTTCCGACCTTTATAACCAATACAGGGAGAACCGCCTCAGGCTGATGGGGTACCTTCTCAAGGATAATCTCGAGATAAGTCCGGACGGTGCGGCAATGATGATTCTCTCACAAGAGGTCCAGGAGCGTTTCGATTTCCAGCAAGGAGAGGCTGAAGGATTCGTGAATATCCCTTTAGCCGTGGCTGATGTCAAGATCAGCATATTCCTGACACAAGAAGACAAATGGTTCAGGGTCTCAATCAGATCGAAGAGGGGTGTCTCCGCTAACCGTTTGGCCATGAAGTACTTCCATGGCGGAGGTCACGAGATGGCAGCAGGAGGAAGATTGTATTTCCCGGAGGATATCCCTTCTCCGGAAGCCGCCAAGGCATACATATTGAAAGTCACAAAAGAGTTTTTCAGCGAATGATCAGGCACATCTCCATAGTCTTATCAGTGGTTCTAGCGCTTATCCTCTCCTCGTGCGGAGACAAGCAGTTGGACACCATCTACGACAGCCAAGAGGGTAACATCGCAGCCATCGTGGAAAGCCTGACCAAATCCAATGAGTCCGCCACAGTGGAGCGGAACAACGGAACGGTCAGGGTCACCGTGGTCCCAGGCGAGGGCGCTCCACTTGGAGACAATGGTGCGGTAGCGTTCTACTACGCTGGATTCTACATAACGGGCAGAAGCCTCTCCAACAACACCCTGTTCGCGACCAACTACGAGACTTTCGCCAATTCGGCGAAATGGGCTGTCAGCGACAGTGCCGCTTTCAACATCGCGACCATCCGACTCGGTGAGGATGAGATAGTTAGCGGTCTCAGGGATGGTCTGGTGGGCGTCAAAGGAGGGGAAGAGTGTTATGTCCTTTTCAACGGCAAAGGTGGTTTCGGCAAAAAAAAGATCGCCAACATCCCCTCGAATGCCGCACTGGCCTATCATTTGTGGATAAAGAGCGTCAGCAATGATTAAATTGAAGTTGATTAGTCTTATGAATATATTCAAACAGAGGATGATTCTCGCTTTCGGCGTTGTTATCGCCGTTTCCGCCTTAGCCTCAGGCTGCGCAAAGGAGACAACCCTCGACACCAGTGAAATGACCAAGGCCTATTTTGAGGCCTGGATGGGTCAGAAACATCCCGGAGTGAAGCCCTCAGGCCTGGGCATCTATGTGCTTGAAGACACACCTGGCACCGGAGCCCCCATCTCGGACAACGATTACTATTATTTCGTTGACTACACCATCACGGACCTGGAGGGCAACATAACCTCGACTACTTCCAAGAAGATCTCTCAGAGGTTGGGAACCTTCAATGAGGCAAACTATTACGGCTCCGACATCTTCCTTGCCGACAAGTCCTACACAGAAGCGGGAGTCCTGGACATGATGAAAGGAATGAGGATCGGTGGCACCAGGAAAGCGGTGATCCCCGGATGGCTCAACGTGGTCAAGGACTACTCCACCGCTGAGGAATACGAGAAGAACGCTTCAGCCAGCAACACCAGCGCCATCTACACCATCAGCCTTGTGGACAAGGCTCCTGACATCATCACTTGGGAGATCGACTCACTCATGAGATACGTCGCCATAAACATGGCTGGAGTGGACTCCACCAAGTACGGCTACTACTGCAAGACTCTGAAGCAGCCCACTGACGACAAAACATTCTCAAGCGACACCAACTACTACATCGACTACACTGGCCGCCTCCTGAATGGCCATGTCTTCGACACAACCATTGAGGACACCGCCAAGGTTCATGGAATATATTCACCTTCAAAGAAATACGCCCCCATGTATGTCAACCCGGCATCAAGCGGTGACAGTTACAAAAACGTCACGATAGCCTCGAATTCCACCGCTTCCGGGTCAACGGTCGTTGATGGTTTCGCTTATTGCCTGGCCAACATAAGGCATGATGAGAAGGTGGTCTGCGCATTTTATTCAGGACTCGGATACGGCTATAGCGGCAAGAGTCCGGTGATTCCCAAGTTCGCCCCGCTCATCTTCGAGATTGAGGTTGTTGGAGGATCGGATCTGGTTGATTGACAACTATAAGGAGGTATTGATGTCCACCCACAATCTGGCGCCCACAGAATTAGGAACAGAGAGCGTCGGCAAGTTGCTGAAGAAGTACGCGGTCCCTGGCATTATAGCCATGACCGCGTCTTCCTTGTATAACATGGTGGACAGCATATTCATAGGGCACATCCCAGGGGACGGGCCTCTCGCCCTCTCCGGACTTGCTGTGACCTTCCCTTTGATGAACCTGAGCGCCGCCCTCGGCACCCTTGTGGGAGTCGGTGCCGCCACTCTGGTCTCGGTCCTTCTCGGCCAACGGAACTATAAGGCAGCCAACAAGGTACTGGCCAACGACATCAGCCTCAACTGCATCACCGGAGTGATTTTCGCCGCCATCTGCCTGGTGTTCATCAATCCCATCCTGCGCTTCTTCGGAGCAAGTGACAACACCCTGGTCTTCGCCAGGGAATACATGCAGGTTATCCTCGTCGGCAACGTCATAACCCACTTGTACTTCGGTCTGAACGCGTTGATCAGGTCCTCCGGCAATCCCAAGCTGGCGATGGGTTTGACGCTGTTCACAGTGATTTCCAACACGATACTCGACCCGATATTCATCTTCGTACTCGACCTCGGAATCAGGGGCGCCGCGATAGCCACTGTCCTTTGCCAAGCGATGGCGCTTAGTTACAGCCTAAGGTATTTCACCCGGAAAGACAACGTGATGAGGCTACCTAAAGGGGTATTCGCCCTCGACCTGAGGATAGCGAAAGACTCGCTGGCCATCGGTATGGGCCCCTTCCTGATGAACTCCGCATCTTGCATCGTCACGATGTTCATCAACCAGCAGCTTCTCAAATACGGCGGCGACCTCGCGATCGGAGCGTACGGAATCGTGAACAGGATCAACTTCCTGTTCATCATGATAGTCATGGGATTCAACCAAGGGATGCAACCTATCGCCGGCTATAACTTCGGAGCCCTGAAGTACTCAAGAGTCAAGAAAGTGTTCACTCTCACCGCTTTATGGGCAAGCGGAGTCTGCGTCCTGTGGTTCATAGCCTCAGAGTTTTTCCCGCAACTGATGGTAGGAATATTCACAAACGACCCGGAACTGAAAGACTTGGCTGACAAAGGTTTGCGAGCGATGAACCCCGTCGTTATCCTGGTCGGTTGGCAGATGGTTTCCACTAACTTCTTCCAGAGTCTCGGGATGGTCGGTAAATCCATCTTCCTGTCCCTCAGCCGTCAGCTGCTGTTCCTTGTGCCGCTGATTTACACCCTCCCCTTGTTCTATGGAATACGTGGAGTCTTTTTTTCCTTCCCCGCCTCGGACCTGCTCGCCTGCATAACCACTTTCTTCTTGATTCACAACTTGTTCCGCAAGTTCAGCAAGCTTAAGGACGGCGACGAGCCAACAATTTTGGGTAGCCAGATCAAACAAAGATAAAGTCATGAACGACCAGCACACCATAATCAATATAGGCCGGCAATTCGGAAGCGGCGGCAAAGAGGTCGCCGAGAAGATCGGAGCCGCTCTTGGAATCGATGTCTATGACAATGAGCTTATCTCAAAAGCGGCGGAAGAAAGCGGTTTCAGCAAGGAACTCTTCCAGCGTAGCGATGAGAAAAGAAGCGTGTTCAATCTTTTCTCCTTCATGGGTGGCGACAGGTTCGGAAGCACACAGAACTATGTGGGTGACAACGAGTTATTCAAGATCCAAAGTGAAGTGATCAGAGGGATTGCCGACAAGGGGTCCGCGATCTTTGTGGGGCGCTGCTCCAACTACATCCTCCGTGACAAGAAGTGTCTGGATGTGTTCGTCTCGGCTCCTTTGGAGGCTAGGCTCAAAAGGGTCATGGAAAGGACAGGGCTGTCCGAGGATGACGCCCGCATCCGTATCGAGAGACAGGACAAAAGCAGACAGAGCTACTACAACTTCTTTTCTTTCGGCAACTGGGGAGCGGCATCTGACTACGACCTTTGCGTGGATTCTTCCATTCTCGGAATACAAGGGACGGCTGAGCTGATCATCGACTTTGGGCGGAAGGCTGGTCTTATCATTTAAGAGTCAAACGCTTAACAAGAATGAGGATGACAAAGAAAGCGAGAATGATCGCGGCGGCCGCCCTTACGCTGGTTGCCCTGGTGATAGTCATCACCACTTTCGGGAAGAAAGATGTGGAAGTACATCGTATGCCGGTCAACCTCAATGTGACGCTGTCCAACGCCGTCTCTGACACATCTGTCCTGGACGGATTCGACCGCAAAGTGAAAGACTACATGACCGTCTGGGGGTTGAAAGGAGTCTCATTGTCGGTCATGCGCAACGACTCCCTTCTTTTTTCCAAAGGCTATGGCTGGGCCGACGAGAAGGTGCCGATGAAGCCCGGTCATATTCTCAGAATGGCTTCCGTGTCAAAGCTCATCACCGCCGTCGGGATAATGGTGCTTCAAGAGCGAGGTAAGTTGACCATCAAAGACCAGGTGTTCGGCCCCGGAGGAATCCTTGACGACTCCCTCTACAATGCGGCGATCGCTGACACCCTTTATTCGAAAATCACTGTCGAAGACCTGATGCGCCACAAGGGAGGCTTCTCCAAAAAGGGCGGAGACCCAATGTTCTCCACAAGGTGGATTATGATGCAAAACCACTGGAAATCAGTTCCTTCCAAGGAACAGCTGACAGTCGTTCAGCTGAGCCGGCCATTGAAATTCGAGCCTGGAACTTGGCAGGAATATTCCAACTTCGGCTACCTTGCCCTATCGATGGTCATAGAGAAAGTGAGCGGGATGTCATACGAGGATTTCATTCAGGAGAATGTCCTAAGGCCGGCGGGATGTGTTGGATTCAAAATGGCAGGGAACTACTATTCCGACAAGCACCCGGAGGAGGTCCGTTACTATGTGGCCAAAGACGACGAACCTGTCGAAGAGTTCAACAACAGCGGCAGAAAGGTCATCCGCTGCTATGGCGGCAATGATATCGCTGGACTTCTCGGTGCGGGAGCGTGGGTCGGTTCGACCCCTGAGCTGGCCCTGTTGGTGGCTTCTATCGACGGTAGCCCGGAGGTCCCGGACATCATCAGCAAGGAAAGTGTGGATGCGATGACGGAATATTTCGACCCAGACACCTTCTCACTAGGATGGAACGACACGAAGCCGACCGGGGAATGGACCCGAACAGGAACCTTCGCAGGGACCAGTGCCCTCGTAAAGCGTTTCCCTGATGGTGAATGTTGGGTATTCATCACAAACACAAGCACTTACAAGGGGCCCGGATTGGCCAAGTTCACCACTGAGCTCTTCGAGGATCTCAGGGCTTCCTATTCAGCGAAGTTCCCCTTAAGGAATCTTTTCTACGCCTCATATGAATAAAGCATTGGTCGTCGTTATCGCGACGCTTCTGACTCTGATCGCCGGTCCCCTTCCGGCTCAGACAGTCAACCACGACAAGAAAGAAGTCGGAATCTTCTATTTCGTCTGGCTGGGACAGCACCCTACCGAACAGATTGGAAATTACAACATTACGGAACTTCTCGCTAACCACCCGGAGGACCTCTACAACACAAAGGGCACTCCCCTCAGCCCTATATACAAATACCATTTCTGGGCGGAGCCCCTCTATGGCTACTACAACAGCGCCGACCCGTGGATAATCTCCCGCCATGTGGAACTCTTCATGGCAGCGGGAATCGACTACCTCATACTGGACACCACCAACGGTTTCTGTTATCCAGAAGTCGTCAAGACTCTACTTGAGACATTGAAACGCTATCAGGCTCAAGATCTGGAGGTTCCGAAAGTGTCCTTCTACACCAACGGCCACTCGGGCAAGGTTGTGAGAACCCTCTACGACACATTTTATAAAAGCGGCGAGTACGACAGCATTTGGTACTCTCCGAAGGGTAAGCCAATGATTATAGGGGTGACCAAGGCTAACAAAGGCACTACGGATCAGAACCCTCCCGTCTATGTGGAAGGCAACCTCCTGGACTATTTCGATGTCAGGGAATCGCAATGGCCGACCAAACCCTATGACAATGAGACATTTCCCTGGATGAGCTGGGACTATCCCCAGAAGATACACAATGGGGTCGTGTCTGTATCGGTCGCCCAGCATTCGACAGCCAAGATCCTGTTTTCAGACCCTATTCACGGAAGAGGAAGGGGATATGATCCCATCCTTAAGCGAAACCTCCATGACCAGGTACGCTCCGGACACAATTTCCAGATGCAGTGGAACACAGCCCTCACCCACCCTGAAGAAGTGTCCAACGTGTTCATGACCGGTTGGAACGAATGGGTCGCAATAAAGTACGTGTTTGACGGGGAAGTCGGATTCGTGGACACCTTCACCGAAGAATTCTCCCGCGACATTGAGATGATGAAAGGCGGCTACGGCGACAACTTCTACCTCCAGATGGCAAGGAATATACGTTCATTCAAAGGCTCCGCCTCTCCCCTGACTTCACCTATGTGGGATGAGCACGGCTGGTGGACTATATACCGGGATCCTGAAGGAGACGCTATTGAAAGGGATTTCCCGGATTTTTCTGGCTCAGGAAGATACGTTGACAGCAGCGCCCGCAACGACATTATCGAAATCGGAGTTCTTCCAGGCTCTAAAGAGATAACCTTCAACATAACCACAGCTAAAGACATCACACCCCGTGAGAGCGGAGACTCAACATGGATGAATATTCTCGTAAAAGTCTCCGACTCTTCCGATAAGGCTTTCCCTTACGACTTTATCATCGGACGCAAGTCTTTGAAAAAGAACCGCCTGAGCGTAGAGAAAGTGACCGGAGCCAGCACAACAAAAACCGGACACGCTGTATACAACGTATCCGGTAATAAATTGACTGTCACCGTGCCGCTTAAGACTCTGGGTCTTTCTGCTGGAGACTTAAGATTCTCATTTAAAGTCTCTGACCATGTCTGCCGTCAATTTGACATCATGGATTATTACGTCAGCGGCGACAGCGCCCCGATCGGGCGTCTCAGTTACGAGTGGCCTTACCCCACTACTTATTGACGAACATCACCGCCTCAGCGATTGAGTTCAGTTTGGTGTCCACGCTGTCGGCACGGCTGGCGAGGACGCAGGGAGCGGTCGTTCCGACCAGCATACCTGCCTGACGCACGCCATTGGCCAACTTCGAATTGGTCTTCCAGAACACATTGGCTGACTCGATGTTAGGAAACTGGAGGCAGTCGGCGTCACCAGCCACAGGGCTAACGAGCTTCTTTATCTGCACAGACTCCTCATCGATAGCGACATCCAATGCCAGAGGGCCATCACCGACGCAGCCCTTAATCTGGCCACGGTCACACATCTTAGCCAGCTGGGCGGCCTCAATGCAAGCGGGCATGGAGTCGAGCATCTGCTCGGAAGCGGCTATGAAAGCGATCTTAGGTTTGGCGATGCCGAATGACTTGGCGACACCCACCAGGTAGCCGGCAATCTTCACCTTCTGGCGGAAATCAGGCTGAGGGATGACAGCCATGTCGGAAAGGAACATGAGCTTGTGGTAGTTAGGATTCTCTATGACACCCACATGGCTCAGGACACCCTTCGGAGGAAGAAGTCCAGTCTCCTTGTTGAGGATGGCGCGGAGGAACTTGTCAGTTGAGCAAAGGCCCTTCATCAAGACATCACCGTCACCATCGTGTACCATTTGGACAGCCTTGGCGACAGCCTTGAGCTCCACAGGCTCATTGACGATGTCGAACATGTTGACATCGATACCCAACTTGGAGCAAGTGTCAGCGATCATGTCCTTGTCTCCCACGAGAGTGACCTTGACAAAGCCCATTTCGGAAGCCTTGGCGCAAGCCTCAATCGTGTGCTCATCCACGGCCCAAGCCGCGACCATCTTTTTGCAGATACCCTTTTCCTTGAGTTCCGCAAACAAATCAGCGAATTTTGTGATCATGTCTTATTTATTGGTTATCAGATTATTCCTCAATATTCTGGACAATATGCATGGTGTCCCTGGCGATCACCAGCTCCTCATCGGTGGTGACGAGGGCGGCCTTGACCTTGGAATCCGGAAGGGATATCACAGTATCGACTCCCCAAGCAGTGTTGGCCTCATAATCAAACTTCAGACCGAGATAGGTCATGTTCTCGCAAACCCTGCGGCGCAGGCGGCTATTGTGCTCACCGATGCCTCCGGTGAAGAAGATAGCGTCCACACCATTCATCTCAGCGACATAAGCTCCGATGTACTTAATCATCTGGAAGGAAAGCATTTTCAACACGAGCTTAGCCTTGAAATCACCGCTGTTGGCCAGCTCATCCATCTCACGAGCGTCAGAAGTCTTCTGGGAGACTCCGAGGAAACCGCTCTTTTTGTTGACAACGTTGTACATCTCATCGGGAGAGATGTTCTCTTTCTTCATAATGTAGAGAATCGCATTAGGATCGATGTCACCGCAGCGAGTTCCCATCAGAAGGCCCTCAAGCGGAGTCAAGCCCATAGAAGTGTCTATCGACTTTCCATTGTGGACGGCAGTGATAGAACTTCCGTTACCTATATGGCAAGTGATTATCCTTGAGTCGTTCACATCGATTCCAACCATCTTGGCTCCCTTGTGGGCAACGAACTGGTGGCTCGTGCCATGGGCTCCATAGCGACGAATATGATACTTCTCGTAATACTCATAAGGAAGGCCATACATGTAGGCATAAGGCGGCATCGTCTGGTGGAAGGCAGTGTCGAAAGTCACGACCTGGGGCACATTGGGAAGAACTTCCTGGCAAGCCCTGATACCAAGCAGGTGAGCAGGGTTATGCAGGGGGGCGAAATCGCAGCAATACTCGATTTTGGAGATCACATCCTCATTCACGAGGGCACTTCCTGAGAAGAAATCAGCTCCCTGGACGATTCTGTGGCCGACGGCCTCGATGTCATCGAATGACTTCAGCACCCCGTAATCCTTATCCACAAGAGCATCCAGCACGAGCTGCATTCCGACTGTGTGGTCAGGGACCGGCATGTCTTTCACGACTTTCTCCTTTCCTATGGGAGTGTGCTGCAGCCTTCCGGACTCAAGTCCTATCTTCTCGACTATGCCCTTGGCCATCAGGTCATATACATCATCGCTCCTCATGTCAAGAAGTTGGTACTTGATCGAGGAACTTCCGCAATTGATAACAAGAATGATCATTATGCTAAATAATAAATTGTTTCAGAATGACAAATATAAGAATTTTAATGAGTATTTTTACAAAAATAAAGGACTAGACTATGAAGGACTCGGGAGATATCGCTGGGACTGGAATCCCATTCGCCGCCGGAGTCGCCGCTGGAGCTCTCCTGGCGGCTTTATTTGGCCATATTCCTCTCCCCCTTCCCTTGATTCTTTCGGGAGCGATGCCGGTCCTTGTCGCATCGGTGTTCATCTCAGCCGGAAGCCTTCATCCACAAAGAGCGAAGTTCGCGATCATCTTTTTCCTGACTGGAATCTTCTGCTACGCAAACGGCGCCTTCGGCTCAGGGATTCCTATCCCCCAAGGGCCCTTAGGCAACCTGGCAGCCACAGAATGCGGGAGACTCAAATCTCTTATAGACTCAATCCCCTATCCATCAACTACTTCCGGCCCTTTAATCAAGGCTCTTTTAACCGGCGACCGGAGCGGTCTGGACAGGAACATCATAGGAGTATTCCGCACAAGCGGAGCTTCTCACATCCTGGCCCTTTCGGGGCTGCATCTTGGCATACTCTACCTGCTTCTGGAACGGCTGACCAGCCCGCTGGGCAACAGCCCGCGGGCAAGGACGGTCAGGTACTGCTTAATCCTCGTAGCATCGGGATTCTATACAGTGATGACAGGAGCCTCACCATCAATAGTAAGAGCCTTCCTTTTCATCACAATCGGTGAGACCGCGAGAATCTTGGGGAGACGACGGAATCCTGTCGGAACCCTTCTGGCAGCGCTGACAATCCAGCTGGCCCTTAAGCCGGATGTCATCTCTTCTTTAGGGTTTCAACTCTCTTATCTCGCGATGGCGGGAATAGTCACTTTATACCCGTGGCTAGAGGGCATCTATCCTGATTCAGAGGGACTTCCGGGAAGGCTGGATCCCTTCCGAAAGATTTGGAAAGGGGCTGTCCTGTCAATATCCTGCCAGGTTTTCACCGCCCCATTGGTGTGGTTACGCTTCCACACTTTCCCACGGTATTTCCTGATCACAAACCTGACAGCCCTTCCACTGACAAGCTCGGTCATGGTACTTTCGGTAGCCACGATCGCGCTGTCTTGGGCCGGGATATGCCCGGATATTTTGATACTCCTCAACGACAAGGCGGTGAGCCTCCTCGTCGATTGCCTGAGCGTTATCAGCTCGCTGTGACCTGCCTTCTCAGCCTGTACGACCTCAAACCATAGATGAGGACGATGACAAAGCAGATAAGAGGCAAGACAAAGGACACATTGACGGCAGGATGGCCAAAGACCTCTCCCTGGTCGATTATCATCCCCTGCAGAGGGGGCATAATCGCCCCACCCACAATGGCTTCCACAAGGAATGCCGCTCCGAGGCTGGCATCCTGGGAGTCCACGTTCTCAAGAGCGATACCGTAGATGGTCGGGAACATAAGCGACATGAAGGCGCTTATTCCCATCAGGCAGTACAGGCCGCCCATACCCACGATAGAGATCGCTCCGATGGCGCACAGAGCCGCTCCTGTGGCGAATAACGCCAACAACCTACTGGAGTTGACATACTTCATCAAGGCGGTGGCTATGAACCTTCCGCAAAGGAAGAGAGCCATGGCTATGATGTTGTAGGTCTGAGCCGTTGCCTTGTTGATGCCGAGGTTGTCAGCGTACTGGATGATGAAGGTCCAAGTCATGATCTGGGCCGCCACATAGAACATCTGGGTCAGTACTCCTTCCCTGTATAACTTATTATGCCACAGGTTGGAAAGGCTCTTTCCGGTACTATTGGTACGCTCAGGCTGGATCTCGGTCTTAGGTACCTTGGCCAATGCGATCACGATGAGCACAACGACAACCACGATGCCGATAATGACATAGGGGTTGCGGATCACCGCAAGGTCGTGAAGACGGATGCTCGCCTTTTCAGCCTCTGAGAGAGTCGGGAATATGATCTCGCCAGCGGCATCCCTCTTGTCGGAGAGAAGCTGAGGCAAAACCACGAAGGAAGCCACGCTCATTCCCATCAGCGAACCCATAGGGTTGAATGACTGTGAGAGGTTCAATCTGCGGGTGGCGTTGGACTTCGAGCCAAGGGACAGGATGAACGGGTTGGCGGTGGTCTCCAGGAAGGCCAGTCCGAAAGTCAAGACATACAAGGAGATGCAGAAGAATGAGAACTGCTGGAACTGGGCCGCGGGAATGAAAAGGAAGGCTCCTATCGCATACAGGGCAAGTCCCAGAAGGATTCCGCTCTTGTAACTGTGCTTACGGATGAAAAGGGCGGCAGGAATAGCCATTGTGGCGTAGCCGCCATAAAAGGCGAACTGCACCAGCGAGGCCTTAGCCGCCGAGAGCTCCATCACGGTCTGGAAGGCCGCGACCATCGGATTGGTGATGTCGTTGGCGAACCCCCAGAGAGCGAATAGGGATGTGATCAGGACAAAGATGAAGAGATATCTCCTCTCCACCAGTTTCTCTTTTGCCATAGCCTATTTGTAGATGGGTCCGAAGTTCGCGCAGGCGCGGAAATCAGCGCCCTCCTTATCCATGCCGAACGCGTTCCAAGCGGCCGGACGGAAGATCTTGGCGTCGTCCACATTGTGCATGCAGACAGGGATCCTCAACATGGAGGCGAGGGTGATAACATCAGCTCCGATGTGGCCATAGGAGATGGCTCCATGGTTGGCGCCCCAGTTGTTCATCACGCTGTAAACATCCTTGAAGGCGTCCTTCGTAGGATCGAGGCGAGGAGTGAACCAAGTGGTCGGCCAAGTGGGATCGGTACGCTTGTCAAGCACGTCGTGGATCTCTGGATCGACATTCACGACCCAGCCCTCAGCGAGTTGGAGGACAGGTCCGAGGCCGTCCACTATGTTGATCCTCATCATAGTGGCAGGGAAATCACCCTTCGACACGAAATGGATGCTGAATCCACCACCGCGGAAATAGTCGCGGTCAGCTGGCATCCACCAGGAGTTCTCGAGGCACTTCTTCTCGTCCTCATCAGTCATCTCCCAGAAGGTCTTCATCACAGGATTGCCCTCAGCGTCAACACTTTGGCCACAGCCGTCCATGGTAGTGGCTCCGGAGTTGATGAGGTGGATGATGCCAGGAGCGGCCTTGCCGGTCAGTTCCTTTCCGGTCACTCTCTTGACAGCCTCAGGGCTCCAGTAGGTACGAACGTCTGAGAATATCTGGGGACGGTTGGTCAAAAGATGGCCAAGCAGCATCGCTGTGCCGTTGAGTGAGTCATTCTCGGTTGCGAGAATCGTGGGCTCCCTGCGGCCGTTCCAGTCGAAGTTGGTGTTCAACAAAGTCTCGGTGAAGTCTCCGTTAGGCATCCAGTCTGTCCACTGGCGCTGGCCCTGGAAACCACCGGCGATTGCGTTGTGGCCAAGGGCTTCCTCCTTGAATCCCAACTCTTTGAGCTTCGGGTTGCCATGCAGCAGGTCCATGACGATAATGGTCATCTTTGTGACGAAATCCCAGTCCTTGTCCTTCTCCTCGCGGGTCTTCTGCTTTTCGGGGCGGTTCTTGTCCCAGCCCTCCTGAGGCATGCAATATTTCTCAACCCACGCCTTGGCTTTGGCATATTCCTCAGGATCATAGATACCGAGGTCCATCCTACGGAGAATCTCGACCTCATCGACACTCTCGTTCCTCATTCCCAAGTACTTCTGGAAGAAATCGCAGTCCACGATCGAGCCCGCGATACCCATGGTGACGCTACCGATCGACAGGTAGGACTCTCCTCTCATCTCGCCGACAGCGACAGCTGCCTTGGCAAAGCGGAGGATCTTCTCAGCGACATCGCAAGGGATCGAGTTGTCATCAAGATCCTGGACATCATGGCCATATATTCCGAAAGCGGGCAAACCTTTCTGGGCGTGGGCGGCGAGGACGGCGGCAAGATAGACCGCTCCCGGGCGCTCGGTGCCGTTGAATCCCCAGACAGCCTTGGGCCAAAGAGGGTTCATGTCCATAGTCTCAGACCCGTAACACCAGCAGGAAGTCACTGAAATGGTTCCCCAAACTCCCTCTTTCTCAAACTTTTCGGCGCAGGCCGCACTCTCGGCGACACGGCCGATAGTGGTGTCGGCGATCACGCACTGCACAGGTGTTCCGTCAGTGTATTTAAGATTTGACGAGATCAACTCCGCCACATTAGCGGCAAGAGTCATAGTCTTCTCTTCAAGACTTTCACGAACACCGCCCTGGCGACCATCGATAGTCGGGCGGATACCGATTTTAGGATGCTTCATAACTTATGTGATTATTTAAATTGTCATTAGCTTTTTCTAAGCCTATAAATATACGGATTTTATTTGAATATGGACCTGATAAGCCAGACGGTTTTTTCCCACAAGGTGCTGTCAGGATCTTTCCATACGGGAATCTCCGCATTCCTGCTCGTTGTGGCCAAGACTCCCGGAGCGACCATCCTCGCGACACCTGACCTCGCCAGCTTCTTGCCAAGGCCTATGTACAGAAGCTTCCGGCTGAAGAAATCAGTCGGAGCCTCAAGGTGAGCGAAAGCATATTGCGGGACAAGGGCAATCGAAAGGTCGAACAGAGCGCATGGGATGGGGATAACCGGGTCAGGCTCAATGAGTCGGCCTCTGCGGGTCCTTCCTCCGAAAAGGAGGCTTTTGTCTTGCCTGGAGACGCTGCCGACGAGCACGGCCTTGTGGCGAAGGAACTCGGAATTCTCCAGAAGGCTGGCGATCATCCCCTCCTCCAACCTCAAATCGTGGTCAATCCAGAGGTAAAAATCGGCACCCTCTTTAGAAGCGCTCTCCCACACGGCCTGACAGCCGTTTTCCCCGGCATCGTTGAGGAATATTGAGAAAGAATATTTCCCTTCGGATGCGACAGCGTCAATCTGCTTCTGACACTCTTCCAGGCAACCGGAAGAACCGTCATCTCCCTCATGGATCGTGATGAGTATGGCAACTTTGGACATATTCCTTTAAGAATCAAGTTTGAGGACAGCCATGAAGGCGCTCTGAGGCACCTGCACAGTACCTATCTGGCGCATCCTCTTCTTGCCTTCCTTTTGTTTCTCAAGGAGCTTGCGCTTTCTGGTCACATCTCCTCCATAGCACTTGGCTGTCACATCCTTACGCACCTGACGGACCGTCTCCCTGGCGATGATCTTAGCTCCTATCGCCGCCTGCACCGCAATGTCAAATTGTTGACGCGGAATGAGTTCCTTCAGTTTGACGCACATCTTGCGACCGAAATCATAGGCATGATCCTCATGGATAAGCGAAGACAGGGCATCCGCCGGATCTCCGTTCAGAAGGATGTCCAATTTGACCAGCCTCGCCGGACGGAAATCGATGACATGGTAGTCGAAGGACGCGTAACCTTTTGATATTGACTTAAGTTTGTCGTAGAAATCGAAAACTATCTCGGAAAGCGGCATGTCATAGGTGAGCTCGACCCTATCAGCGGTGATGTAATGCTCGCCGATTAGAGTTCCCCTCTTGTCCATGCAGAGTTTCATGATCGGACCATAGAAGTCGGTCTTCGAGATGATCTGGGCCCTGATGTAAGGCTCCTCTATGTGGTCGATAAGCGTCGGGGCGGGAAGGCCGGATGGATTGTGGACATCCAAGACTTCACCCTGGGTGGTATAGACCTTATAGGAGACGTTCGGGACAGTGGTGATCACGTCCATACCGAACTCCCTGAAGAGTCTTTCCTGGACGATCTCGAGATGGAGCAGTCCAAGAAAACCGCACCTGAAACCGAAACCCAAGGCGAGAGAGGACTCGGGCTCATAGACGAATGAAGCGTCATTGAGCTGGAACTTCTCGAGGGTGGCCCTGAGTTCCTCAAACTTATCAGCCTGAACAGGATACATTCCAGCAAAAACCATCGGCTTAACTTCCTCAAAACCAGCGATCGCGGTCTCGCAAGGATGATCAGCGTGGGTGATAGTGTCACCGACTTTCACCTCGACGGCCCGTTTTATTCCGGAAATAATGTAACCCACATCTCCTGTGGAAACCACTTCCGTGGGGCGAAGCTTCATCTTCAGTACCCCAACTTCCTCGGCGTCATATTCCATCCCGGTAGCGACGAACTTGACCTTGTCGCCTTTCTTGATGGAGCCATTCAACACTTTGAAATAAGCTATTATACCCCTGAATTGGTTGAAAACGGAGTCGAACACCAAGGCCTGTAGAGGGGCATCGGGGTCTCCTTTCGGCGCGGGAATCTTCTCCACTATGGCGTCCAGGATCGGAGGAATGCCCTCTCCTGTTCTCGCCGAGACTTTGAATATGTCTTCATGGTCACAGCCCAAAAGATCGACAATCTGGTCTGAGACCACATCGACCTGGGCGGACTCCATGTCTATCTTATTCAAGACGGGGATTATCTCGAGGCCATGGTCAACAGCCAGGTAAAGGTTGGAAATTGTCTGAGCCTGAATACCTTGCGATGCATCCACGACCAAAAGGGCTCCCTCACAGGAAGCGATCGAGCGCGAGACTTCATAGGAAAAATCCACGTGGCCAGGAGTGTCGATAAGGTTGAGAATGTACTTCTCACCATGATACAAGTACTCCATCTGGATGGCGTGGCTCTTTATCGTGATGCCCTTCTCCTTCTCCAGGTCCATGTCATCCAGCACCTGAGCCTCCATGTCGCGGGATGACAAGGTCTGCGTCAGCTCCAGCAGCCTGTCTGCCAAGGTGCTTTTCCCATGGTCTATATGGGCGATTATGCAAAAATTGCGGATATGCTTCATAATTGCAAAAGTAATCAAATTGTCGTACATTTGAAAGATTGCGAGAGAACAAGAGATAATGACTGATAAGGAAATAGTTGATCTCTACCGGTCCGGACAGCGGGAGAAAGCCTTCAAGGAGATAGTGGACTCCTACAGCGAGAGGCTTTACTGGCATGTCCGCCGTTTCCTTTGGTCACATGAGGACACTGACGATCTTCTCCAGGAGATATTCGTCAAGGTCTGGTCCTCGCTCCCCTCTTTCCGGGGTGATTCACAACTCTACACCTGGATTTACCGTATCGCGACCAACGAGTCACTGAATTTCGT
>JAEEGJ010006954.1_pt1 | contig 33215 bp, 23 predicted proteins | sample 8958761 | NCBI WGS metagenome assembly JAEEGJ01 (sample SAMN16246546, study PRJNA631951) | gut metagenome | biome: gut microbiome; feature: rumen; material: RS-attached | host: Bos | place: Iran: Karaj | collected 2018-10
TTTACAATGGTGTCCTTGCCGTTTATGGTGACTTGTTTTGCATACACCAGCTCGTGCTGACGCAGGCAGACAAGCACACCCTCGGCAGGTTTTTTCTTGGGCTTGCCCACTTTTTTGAGCAATCTGTTGAAGAAAGACTTGGCTGTGTCAATTTGCAGCACTCTGACTTTCAGTTCTTTGTTGCCTACGCTATGGGGAAAGGTGTCGGTTTTCAGCAATTCCGGATGGGCGTAGATGGCCTGCACGTTGTTGTCCAAACCAAGAGTTTCGCGGGATGCCAAGCATCGGCTACGCAAAAGGCTTCCACCAAGGGAGTCGGCCAGAGAGGCGCGCACCTTGTAGCGGCTGGTGTTGACGGCACCGAGGTTTGGCAGAGCATAGCCGCTGTCGATTTTCGAGACCAACTGTTTGGCAATGAAATTGGCGTCACGACGGTCGCTCACATAGTCCTGATTGACAAGGAACTCGCTCAGAACTTCGGCAGAAAGTCCTTTCTCCAAGTTTATGGAACGCTTGTCGTTGTAGTTCTCATCTACCCTTTTCAAGTAATCGCTCTGGTTGTGGTATAGGGTTATGAAACCAAAGCAAAGGACTATGGTTACAAAAAGAAGTGGTATAAAACCGTTGTTTTTACGTTTCATCATTCCGTAAATTTTGGAAATAAACTATCAACCTTCTGGCTCACTTTATTCTACTGATGTGTCAGAGTTTTTGTATTTTTGCGTTTGTTTTTTTTTAGTGTTTTGCTATGTGTTTTGGGGGATTCGACAAGGAGTTTCGCGCATCCTCTATCCTTCCTTTTAATTCATTAATGGTGTCGTTGGCTTCTTTCAGCAACCCATTCAACGAATCTAAATCTTTTTTGAGTATGGTGGTATCTGCTTCTTTGTTTGGGGACGGCGACTGTGGCACGCAAACCACGCCTTTGGTAGCCAAGAAATTGCCTCCCACAAAGGCCGCTAATATTAGCAACAGGGCAATAAGGCATATCCACAGCGTTTTGCGCGATTTCTTGCCTTCTGCGGGCCGATCTTCAATATTGTTCTCCTGTTGATGGCGCGGGGGCTCCACAACGGCCTGTTTGGGCTTGGCGTTGGGATTTTCGGCAATGGCAAGCACCACGGTGATATTGTCCTTGCCGCCCTTGGCGTTGGCTTTGTCGATAAGGAGTTTGGTCTTTTCCTGAATGGAGATGCGCTGGTCGAGGATTTCCCTGATTTCAGCGCTGGTTACGAGGTCGGTGAGTCCGTCGGAGCAGAAAAGCAGCTGGGTGTTCTCGTCGAGGGGATACTTGGCAGCCTCGAAAAAGTTGCGATCGGTGGTGGAATGCTGTGTGTCGCCCAGCAGACGGTCGATGATGTTGCGCTGCGGGTGGTTCATGGCCTCCTCCTCGGTGAGTTCGCCGATCTCCTCGCGGTAGCCCACAAGCGAGTGGTCGTGGGTTATCTTCTCGAGATTACCGTTTTCATAGCGGTAGATACGCGAGTCACCCACATGCACTATATCTATGAGGTTGTGGTCGAGTTCGATAATGCCGGCGCTAAGCACACAAGCCATATTGGGACGTGACGAGTCGCGCTGACGTTCCTCACAAATTCGGTTGTTGGCCTCCACCACTGCCTCTTTCAGAGCTTCGAGAGGATTGTCGTTGGTAACGCTGGCAAGGTGTTTGGGGATATAGTCCTGCGCAATCTGGGCAGCCACTTCGCCACCCTCGTATCCACCTACCCCGTCGATGGCTATGCATAGTATGAATCGGTCGTTCCAGATTTTCTGGGCCACGAAAGCGTCTTCGTTGTTGGTACGGCACATACCCATATTGGTCTCGCCGTAGTATTTAATCTCTTTCATATTGTTATTGTTTATCTGGATAATTAGTGAAATGCTCTTTTGCCAGAAAAGCCACCAAAAGGGCTATGGCTATCAATAAAATTATGTCAAACATTTTTCAAAATGAAATTTAATTGAATGTCTCCGTTCAAAAGTATCGTTGAATTGTTGGGCATCTCCGACCAGTTGTCTGGATTGCGCTCTAGTATTTTTTGATTTAGTTTGGTATCGCCCACGGCGGAAATAAGAAAACGTTTGTTAGGAGCGTCGTATCTTATGTTCAGATGGGGGTTCATTATGCTGTCGTTGTCGATTTTAAGCAGCTCCGCGCCGTCGGTGCTAGTTGTGGCACTGGGACCCGTTATCTGCAATCTCTCGGAAGTGATGACATATTTGTCTGTCTTTTGGCCGTTTACAAGGAAATAGCTGTCCCAAACCTGAAGTTCTGCGGTGACGTGCTTTTGGGGGGTATTCGACTGTTTTGACGTATTTCCATTGTTGATAACTTTATCAACAACAGTTTTATTGGCTGGTGGTGTTGGAGAGTTAACAGATGATGTTTGCTTTGGTGACTTGTTGTTATCTGTAAGGTCAGACCTCAGGAATTCAAGACGGAAACAGTTTTGTCCCAATATGGTTACATCCTTAAAGGCGTCTGGGTTGATGGCGAGGTTCTGCAGTGAGGTGGTGCCTTTTATGTTGTGCACGGTGGTTACTATGCGTCCGCCCGACGAAGCGCTGTCACCGATGGATTCGCCTAAGTCGTTGGCATACAGGTCGGAAACTATCATCACATGTCCCTTCTCTACGGAGAATTGGGCGTCGCCGTCGGAGTTTATCACGCATTCTGGCTTGAACTCCACAAACTGTATTTTCCAGTACTTGGAATGCGGTATGTAGTCCTGCCATTCAGAATTCCCGCTAATTTGGGAGCGCACCTCTTTCATACATTTTTTCTTGATGTCGTTTGCACGTGCCGGAAATTCCTGTTTTCGTGCGTTGTAGTCTTCAGGATTGAGATAAATTATCATGCTTGTGGGGAAAAGCAGGCTCATGTCAGTGGAGGAATCCTGCAATCGCATCTTGAAATGCTCGAAGGCCTGATCGACAAGCTCTTGCGCCGTTATCACTCCTTGCTGACCACTGCCACCACCTGTGCCGTCGGGACCAAGCAGACCTTCTTTTATCTTCTTAAACAAATCCTTCATATCACCTCCTATATTTTTGTTTTACAATATTTTATTTATGCTTATTTAAAGCATCGCTCAAAACACTTTCCAATATGTCGTTGCAACGCTCCCAGTTGAAATTGTCGCGAACAAAACAGTTGCCCTCATCGGCAAGCTCGGTGCGATGGCTTTCGTGGTCGAGTAGATCCACCACCTTTTGGGCAAAATCGTCGCTGTTTTCGCCTATAAGGAGATGTTTTCCCGTCTCGGTGCCGAGTGCGTCGGCTGCGAGTTTCGAGGTAACGCAGGGCAACCCCATCGCCATTGCCTCCAGCAGTTTGTTCTGCATGCCGCTGCCCATACGCATCGGTGCCACAAAGGCCTTCGACTGCGCGTAGCTCCGACGTATGTCCTCCACCCTGCCAGTGACTGTAACACGCTCATTGGCAAGACGTTTCACCTCACTGGCGGGATTGGTGCCCGAAATCAGCACACGTGCTTCGGGATGTTTCTCCCAAACCTTGGGCATGATGTCCTTCACCAGATGTTTGGCGGCATCCACGTTGGGCGGATAGTTCATATTGCCGCAGAACACCACGTCGTAGTTTTTCGGTGTGTCGATGGGTTTGAAAAAGTCGGTGTCGATGCCGTTGGGCAGCACCACAATCTCGGAGCTGCGGCGGTGCGGAATCACGTCGCGGTCGGGAGCGGAGATTATTGTGAAGGCGTCGAAAATGTCGAAAGCGTCGTACTCGCACGAACGCACCATCTTAAATTCGTAGTGCAGCACTTTTCGCCAAAAACAGCCGGAGTGATACATCCTGCGCTCTATGTTTTTCGACAGAGCATCTTGGAAATCAAGCACTTTGGGAGTCTTGGATTTCTTCACCCATTTCATTGTGCGTATCATCTGGCAGTAAAGCACGTCGGGCTGGACTTTTTTCTCGAACTTGCGGAATTTCTTCACCGTTTTTTTCGAAGTCCAGTAGGCAACCTGTAGCGAACGTGCCGACAAAGCGGCCTTCAAAACGTTCCATGCGGAGACTATCTTGTTGGGATGCACCACTTCGATGTCCTTGCAGATGCTTTTCACGGCATTGAAATCATCGTCGTTCACCCACTGGTGCGAGGTGCAGAAGAGATACACCTCGTGCTTTTGTGACAGACAGCGTACCTGATGGAAAGCACGCAGCTTGTCCCCTTTGTCCAAGGGGTGCGGAAAACGCGGTAATACAACTAATATCTTCATTTTTAGTAATTTACTTCATTAAAACAAAGTTCCCTGAATGACATCGGCGTCGGGGTCGAATTCTGGGTTGAGTTCGTCGGGAGAGGGCGCGCCGTCCGTCGGACCTTGTTCGGGCTCCGGCTCGGGTTCGGGTTCTGGTTCAGGCAACGGGTCGAGCCAAGTGAACTTCTCGACAATCGAGGTGGTGATGCGTTTGCCTTTGGCCTTGTAGCCTTTCACGCCGATGAAATCGGTGACCTCGATTATCTCCGAAGGTATCTTTTTGTTGGAGTTCTCGGTGTCGTAAACCACCTCCAGACGCGGGAAAGTGTCGAAAGCGTAGTCGATGAGGCTGTCCTCGGTGCTTTCGTCGATAAAGGGCAGTTTCTTGTCCAGATCCTCCACCTTGAAACGTTTGATGTAGAAGTTTTTGTTCTCACCGTCCTGATACACAGCGGTTATGATGGTGTTGGGATTGAATTTGCGTATGGCAATCATATCGTCGTCGAAATGGTTGCTGAGGTCGAAGTTGCAGGTGCGGAAATATCCCGAGCGTGTGATGGACAGAATGCGGTCGGTGCCTTTGAAATCGCCCAGCAGCGTGCCGCGTCCCTCCACGTTGAGACGTTTGATGCTTTCGTCGTACCAAATCTGGCGTGCGCCGAGGGTTGATACTCCCTCCCCTTTCACGGTGATTTTCTGCACGGCGTTGCGTGTCAGTATGTTACCTGCGGCAGCACGTCCTTTGATGGCAATCTCGGCGAAATCGAAGTCGAAACGTATCTTTTTCAGCTTGGGTTTGGCTTTGTGGTGGACGGTTATCACCTCGGCCTCGCCGTTGGGATTTGCCGAGAAATAGAGCACTTTGGTGCCCTTGGTGCCTTTGGTTAGGTCGTAGTTCTTGTCGCGGGTGATGCCCGTAACGGAGAATCGTTTCACCATCACGTTGCCGAAAGGCCCGTCGCTATATACCATGTTGTAGATGGTACGTTCGTCGTTGCGGCGAAACACACTCACATAAATCAGCTCCTTGCATTCGGCGGTGCCGAGGAATCCTTTCGACTGCACCTTGGAGACCACAAAAGTGCCGTCCTTGCGGAAAGCGATGATGTCGTCGATGTCGGAGCAGTCGCACACATATTCCACGTTTTCGTCCTTTTTCAGGTCGTAGCCTGCAAAGCCCTCTTTCTTGTTCACGCAGAGCTTCTGGTTGGCCACCGTAACGGTCACAGCTTCAATATTTTCGAAGTTGCGGATCTCCGTCTTGCGCTCGCGGCCTTTGCCGTATTTCTCCTTGATACGTTTGAAATAGTCGATGGTGTAATCCACGATGTGGTCGAGGTTGTAGCGTGCCTCCTCCAGACGTTTCTCGATGTCGGCCAGCTGCTCGTCGGCTTTCTTGATATCGAACTTGGAAATCTTGCGGACAGGTTTCTCGCAAAGTTTCTCCACATCCTCTCGTGTGATCTCGCGTTTCAGCAGGTCGCGGTATTCGTCGAAACGGCGTTCGATGCCCGTAAGCTGGTCTTCCCAAGTGTCGTAGTTTTTTTTCTCGAGCTCTTTGTAGATGCCTTTTTCGAAGAATATCTTTTCCAACGAAATATAGTGCCAGCTGCTCTCCAGCTCGTCGATGAGTATCCGCAGCTCCCAGCTGAGCAGGTCCAGCGTGTAGTCGGTGGATTTGCGCAGCATCTCGGAGATGGACATGAACACCGGCCTGTCGTTGTAGATCACGAAAGAGTTGGGTGAGAGCGGTATCTCGCACAGGGTGAACTTGTAAAGTGCGTCGATGGTCTGGTCGGGCGAGACGTTCTGCGCCAGATGAAGCACTATCTCGGCGTTTTCGGCGGTGTTGTCGTCTATTTTGCTGATTTTCAGACGGCCTTTGTCCTTGGCTTCTTCGATGGAGTCGATAAGGCTGAGCGTAGTCACGGTGAACGGTAACTCGGTGATTACCAGAGTCTTTTTGTCCACCTGTTGTATCCTTGCCCTCACGCGCACACGGCTGGCGTTGGCCGAATCTTTTGGTGCGTTTTTCTTGCGTTTACCGCCGCCTTCCTCGTCGTCGAAGTCGTCGAAATCGCCTAGGTCGGCGTATGGGTCGTCGTCAGCGTCGGTGTCGTTGACGCCTTTGATGCGGCGTAGGCCGTCGTTGTAGCGCGACACGTCGATCATGCCACCTGTGGGGAAGTCGGGGAACAGCTCGAAAGGCTGGTCGCGCAGGTAGGCTATGGAGGCATCGATAAGCTCGTTGAAATTGTGCGGCAGTATCTTGGTGGCAAAAGCCATACCTATACCCTCGGTGCCTTGTGCGAGCAGCAGGGGGAATTTCACGGGCAGGGTTATCGGCTCTTTGTTACGGCCGTCGTAGGACGGTTTCCATTCGGTGATTTTGGGGTTGAACACCACGTCGAGGGCGAATTTGGAGAGGCGTGCCTCGATGTAACGGGGTGCGGCAGCGCCGTCGCCGGTGAGTATGTTGCCCCAGTTACCCTGACAGTCGATAAGGAGGTCCTTCTGTCCCAGTGTCACAAGGGCGTCGCCGATGGATGCGTCGCCGTGGGGGTGGTATTTCATGGTGTTACCCACTATGTTGGCCACTTTGTTGTAGCGGCCGTCCTCCAGTTCGCGCATGGAGTGCAGTATGCGACGCTGCACGGGTTTGAGGCCGTCCTTCAGCGTGGGGATAGCACGGTCCATAATGGTGTACGAGGCGTAGGTAAGGAACCAATCCTGATACATGCCCTCTAGCGAGATGGTGGTGCCGTTGTCGTTGTCGCTGTGCGTCGATTCGCTGTGTGTCAAAGGCTTGTCGAGATTTTTTTCTTCGTTTTCTTCTGCCATTGTTCTATAAATATTTCTTCGTTTTTCAAATGTGTAAAATTCCGTGCAAAAATACGAAAAAAATATGGTTTTCGGACTGCCTTTTGACGTTTTTTTTCATCAAGTTATCAAACCCCGTTTTTTCACAACTTTTCAGGGCTGTTTTTCGGGGTAGTTTTCCTCTTTTTCAAAAATAATCGTTAAACTGTGTTTCAGAACGTTGACTAGAAGTGTCATATATAAAATTATAAATAAAAGCAACATTATGACAAAAATATTACCCTTTCTGATTATCGCCACTATGCTTGCTGTCGTTTCTATGCAAGCGCAGAATGTTATAGGCCGTTTCAATTACGACAATTTGCGTGCGCCAAATGTGTTGTGTACCTACGGCACATATAACCGTTTCGACAACTACTCAGGCGCTTACGCTGGTCCATACTCCAGTGTGGGAATTATCGACTACGGTCCTAACAGATATGGCGATGACCGCCTCCCCGCCAGCCGCCACACTGTACACACCGACACCGCATCCACCGACTCGATAGCAAAAGACAGCCTGAGATGCATACCTCCCGGAAGAAGCACGGCCGTCCGTGTTGGTTGCCGCTACGGCAGTTATTTCTGTCAAGCGATATCCTACACTTTAATTGTTGACACAACACAGAGCGACATGTTGGCCGTGAATTTTGCCGCATTATACAGCAATGTGCAAGGCCAAAACGAGCCACGAATAATGATAGAGATACTCGACTCCACCGACCAGCGGTTGAGTTATTTCTGGATTATGGGGCACTCGCAATACAGCTCGTTCGCCGGTCTGCGATTAAATTGGCACAACGGGTATCAGAATTTCATATATCACGATTGGACGGCGGTGGCCTTCAACATCTCGCAATATCACAGCCGCACCATCAAACTCCGTTTCACCACATTCTCTTGCGGCGGCGGAGCTGCCCTCCACAACGCATATATGTACTACACAGTTGATTACGATTTCCTTGCCATGTCCACACTACCTGTGGTGACCAAAAGCAACGACATAACGTTCAGGGCTCCCGACGGATTTTACAAATATGAATGGATACTCGACTCGGATCCCACAACGGTGTTCGACTCCGTACAGACGACCGCCATACCGAGAGGTGCCGACTTTTCGTGCAGACTCACCGACCTTTTCGGCAACACCAAGATATTGCGTTCCAAATCCGTGCCGCGCCGTCCGCATTCCGACTTCACATACTGGTATGTCAAAAATCCAGAAAACCAAGACCTCTACACACTGCATCTGAACAACCTTGCAAAACTTTTCGACACCACTACAAACACCCCCCTGCCCGACCTCGAGGATTTCCATTGGATTATCGATTCCACCAACATCTGCTACCAGCACGACCCTGTGTTCGAGACAACCCTCGGCTGGCACACCATATCGCTGGTAACAAGCAGCGGCTCCACAGGTTTGAGCGACACGCTGACACGAAGGATTTATATTTCGGATGAAAACGGAATCAGCACCGCCAAGACTCCCGAAATCAGGATTTATCCCAACCCCGCCACCGATAAAGTCACCGTTGCCGGAGGCGAAGTTAAAACGGCCTGCGCCATCGACCTTACAGGCCGCACAATCGCGGTACCGCACACTGCCTCCGATATCAACATTTCGGGACTGCAGAAAGGCATCTACGCATTGAGCATCACCACCACCGACGGCCGCACAGTAGTGCGAAGATTAGTAAAGAAATAGCGACAAAGTTCTAAAATACTGAAAAGAGGATGTCTTTTGCGACATTCTCTTTTTTTATTGTTTCAAAAACAGTAATATATGTGTCATCTGATTAAACAACACACAGTTTAACCACAAAACACACAAACAACATGAAAAAAATAATACACCTCTCGTTTTTAACCACAGCGCTGTTTGCCGTTGTTTCTGCGCAGGCACAAAATATAATAGGCCGTTTCAATTACGACAGTCTTCACGCCAGCTATGTGTTATGCACATACGGATTCTCCGACAACACAGCTGGATTAGGCCAATACAACAACGGTTGGAGTAGCAGTAACTCACCCACTCATTTGGGACCTTACTCCAATGTCGGCATAATAGACAACGGGCCTATGGCATACGGATTCAATTGGGCAAACCCAAATATTGTAAGCCGCCACACGGTACATACCGACACCAGCCAACGAGACACCCTGACAAACAATAACTTACGTTGTATACCGCAAGGCAGGTCATCATCTGTTAGAGTGGGATGTTTCCGAGGATCGTATATATGCCAGGCCATTTCATACACGTTTACCGTTGACACTTCGCTGTACGATATGTTGAAAGTCAATTTTGCAGCGTTGATGTACAATCCATTGCATCCATCAATACAGCAGCCACGTATGTTGGTGGAAATACTCGACCTTAACAACCGAGTACTCGCCAATATGGATTTCATAGTGCAAGACCCGATGGCACAAGGCTCCACCAGCAGCATCCCTCTTACATGGCACAACGGCATCGGCTACCCAGTCGGGGCTACTACTTCCAACACATTCTACAACTACACCGACTGGACTCCAATTGCCGTAAACCTGCTTCCATACCGCGGACAAAGGATCAAATTGCGATTCACCACATTCTCGTGCGGCCAAGGAGCAATAGAACACTGCGGTTATGCATATTACACCGTCGATTACGACAACCTGAGACTTACCACCCTACCCATTGTGATGAAAAACAACAGCATAACATTCAAAGCTCCCGACGGATATATGAAATACGAATGGTTCTTGAATTCAAACCCTTCTGTGATAATCGACTCCAACCAAATTGCCGCAATACCTATTGGCGAGGCTTTCTCGTGCATACTTACCGAATACTCTGGCGGCAACAGAATAATCGGCTCTGTATCGGCCCCGCGCACACCCCATTCCGATTTCACCTATTTCGTTTCGGGCTACAGCGGCAGCGACGTTCGCACGTTGCATCTGCAAAACCGTGCACGTCTCACCAACGATTTGCTGCAAACAGACCTGCCCGACCTCGAGGATTTCCATTGGATTATCGACACCACCAACATCTGCTACCAACGCAATCCAGTTTTCGAGACAACCCTCGGCTGGCACACCATATCGCTGGTAACAAGCAGCGGCTCCACAGGTTTGAGCGACACACTGACACGAAGGATTTATATTTCGGATGAAAACGGCATCAGCACCGCCAAGACTCCCGAAATCACCATATATCCCAACCCGGCCACCGATAAAGTCACTGTTGCCGGAGGCGAAGTTAAAACCGCCTGCGCCATCGACCTTACAGGCCGCACAATCGCGGTACCGCACACTGCTTCCGACATCAACATTTCGGCATTGCAGAAAGGCATCTACGCATTGAGCATCACAACCACCGACGGACGCACCGCCGTGCGCAGGTTGGTGAAGAAATAGCGTCTATTATACTTTTTTCAAAACAGACAACGACCGACAGTTTGCCGGTCGTTTTTTTTGTTGTCGTTTTGGAGAAAACACACATTCCACATCGCGCTGTTTAAAATTGTTTTGCCAAAGCAATCCGTTTTTCGTGCGGAATACGTAATTTTGCAACATTAAAATCCACTAACTTAAAACAACTTTTGTCGCCATGAAACGTATTTTGTGCCTCTCCGCCATTGTCGTATTGTCCGTGGGTGTGCTGCATTCGCAGAAGAGCAAATTCCCGCAGAACTACTTCATTTCCCCCATCAACCTGCCTCTTCAGGCGTCGGGCACTTTCGGCGAGTTCCGTTCCAACCATTTCCATTCGGGCCTCGACCTGCGCGTGGGCGGCGTTGTGGGCGAGCCTGTATATGCCGTCGGCGACGGATATGTGTCGCGAATCAAGGTGTCGGGCTACGGCGGCGGCAAAATCGTTTATATCACCCACCCAAACGGCTATAAAAGCGTGTATATGCACCTCAACAATTTCTGCGGAAAAATTGCCGACTGGGTTGAGAAATACCAATACACAAACCACACTTTCGACCTCGACGTGGAGATTTCGCCCGAGACGCTCCCCGTGCGCAGCGGCGACCAGATTGCCAACGCAGGCAACACGGGCGGTTCCGGCGGTCCGCACCTGCATTTCGAGCTGCGCTACGCCAACAACGACAAAACCATCAACCCTCTGCTTTTCGGATATTACATGAAGGACAACACCGCCCCCACCATCCACGACATACGTATCTATCCTTTCGGCGAAAGCACCACCATCAACGGCAAAAACGAGCCCCTTTCGCTCTACGCCCAGACCACTACGCCGACACCAAAGAAAGGCAAGGGCAAAAAATCGGCTCCAAAGCCGCATCCCATGGGCGACACGGTGAAAATCAGCGGCAAGTTCTACCTCGGAATACACACATCCGACGCATCGGACGGATCCACGGGTCGCAACGGGGTTTACCGTGTACTGCTCACCGCCGACGACAAACTGGTTTACAGCTATCAGGACACCGCCTTTATGTTCGAGGAGACACGTGCCATCAACGCAATGATAGACTACCCGCTGTATATCAACAAACGCACCCCCTACCTGCTCAGCCGCGTGCTGAAAGGGCATAATGCCGGACTGTGCAAGGCCCACAGCGACGGCGGATATATCTATTTCACCGACAACGACGTGCATACCATCACCTACACCGTCACCGATTTCGCCGACAACGTAACCACCAAGACTTTCTACGTGCAGTCTGTGGAACAGAAACCTGCAGCGCCCGCCAAGCAGAAAGCACTTGCACGCTACATCCCGCTGGCATACTACCTCAAAAATACCCACCAGAAAGGCGATTTCGGTTTCGAGATGAACGAATACACCATCTACGAGAACGACTACCTCGATTTCACCACCGCCTCACCGGGCAACTCCAAACTGCTATCAAACATCTACACGCTGCGACTGGTGAATACCGACCTGCCGCCGCATAAGACCTACCAGCTGAAAATCAGGATTCCTGACCGCTATCGCACTATGAAAGACAAACTGCTTATCGTCTCCACCTGGGGCCGACAGATGTTTGCACAGCAAAGCCGCGTGGAGAAAGGCTTTGTGGTAGCCGACGTGCGCACTTTCGGCAGTTTCGCCATCGCCATGGACACCACAGCCCCCACAGCCACACCTTCCAATTTCAGCAACACCAAGCCGTTGAAAGGCAACGAGTTGATTATTAAAGTGTCCGACAACCTTTCGGGTATCGCCTACTACCATTGTTATGTGAACGGAAACTGGACCCTCGCTGAATTCGACGGCAAGACGTCATCGCTGACCGTAGCCGCCGACAAACTGAATGCCGGAACTAACAATGTACGGCTAATAATAGGCGATACAAAGAAAAACGAAAACACCTACGAATGGACGGTGAGGAGATAGTTTGGAGTTTGGAATTTGTGGGTTGTAGAGGTTGGAAGTGCAAATCCGCTTACACCAGCAAGGTGTATCGTTCCTCGCTTAGTTCCTTGCGGTAAAACACCACTCCCATCGAATACAGATCGACGGCAAGTCGGTTGAAACTGTCGAAACAGAGGTCGTCCCACTGGCGTTCGGCAAGTTTGCCTCCGTGTATGTTGGTGGTTACAACAATTGTGTCGTTGGACATAAAACCCTCGTTTTCTTCTTTAAGCATGGCGTAACAGCCAATAGGACAAACGATTAAAAGATTGTTTTTCCGTTCTCCACCCAACAACCTCACATCGATATTGGATGCGCCCACAAGCTGTGGCAACACATTCTCAACCCAGTCGGAGAAAGGGATTCCTTTCTGGAAACCGCACAGAACTATGTTTTTGACACCATAATGATCGGCAAGTTTGTAAATCAAGGCAGCGTTGCGGCGGTCCTGCCCCGACAGAGTGTTCGTTTTGAGTTTCTTCGAATCCACGCGCGGCAGCAGCGCCTCGTTGTAGAGGTCGAAAACAAAGGGCGAATGCAGGTTGTACTGCGTTTTGGCTTTCAAAATATAGGCAAGTCTGTTCATCAGTTCGAAAGTGTTTTTGTGGTTCGTATTTTTCCTGCCGAAACAAACCATCCAAGACTGTCGGCAACAGCCTCTTCTACAGGTGTTTGCGGCATTTTTAGCTCTTCAACGGCTTTTTGTGGCAAATAATATTCCTGTATGCACAACTGTTTGATATTCACAGAAGAAAAAGCGACCGGGATATGACAAAGACGAAGCAAGTCGCCAAAAGCTCCCGCACATTTGGCCAAGGCGGTGGGCAGGACGAGAATATGCTTCGGGTAACCCGACACTTTCTTCTGGATATGGTACAGTTGTCGCAATGTAAGATTCTGATTTCCCGCAATATAACACTCACCATTCCTGCCCATCGACAGTGCGTTCACTGCCGCTTGGGCCACATCGCCCACATGAACGAAATTCTTGCCGCCCTTCGTTGCGACAGCCACGAATTTGCGATGCGCGGCCAAAAGCATAGCCCCGGAACTCGGCTTGGTGTCGTAAGCCCCGAGCATAAATGCAGGATTGATGATAACAACATGATTGTCCGCACGTTGCGAAAGCGTAAGAAACAATTCCTCCGCCTGCTTTTTGGCTTTGGCGTAGAACGATTCTGTAAAGGGCGAAAGCATCGGCTCCGTTTCGGTGGCAAGTCGGTCGGTCGTTCCGTAACCAATTGTGTTGGCGGAACTTATATAAACAACATTCTTAATTTCAAGCTCGTTGCAGACATCTATCACCGTTTGCGAGCCCTGTACAATCACTTTCTCGAAATCGGAATACCGCAGCAGGCTCATATCGGTGGTGGCGGCGGCGTGGATAACGGCATCGCAACTTTCGGCCGCCTTGCGCAAGTCGCTATTATTCAAGAAACTGCCTTCGAATACGTGCAGACGTTCATCGTTCAACACCAGCGACTTGGCGTTGCGGACTATGGCGTTGACTTCGTGTCCGCCTTCCAACAGCCGAAGTATGATGTTGTGTCCCAAAAGCCCGTTGGCACCCGTAAGCAGCACTTTCATAATCTCAGATGTTTTGATAATGATCGGAAATGTCGTCGAGAACGGCCAGCAACTCGTCGAGGTTGGTGAGTGAGACCAGTCTCAGCCGGAAAGGCTTGAAATCGAACAACCCTTTGAAATATCCCGAATAGTGTTTCCGCATTTCGAGTATTGCAGTTCGCTCGTCTTTAAATTGCACGGCGGCAAGCAGATGCTGGCGGCACACCTCCACCCTTTCGGCGACGGTTATCGTGCGTTGTGGCTGGCCGTCCATAACGTGGTGCGTCTGCTCGAAAATCCACGGGTTGCCAATGGCGGCACGGCCTATCAGTATGCCGTCAACGCCGTAGCGTCGGCGGTATTCGTCGGCCATTTCCGGGGTGGTGATGTCGCCGTTGCCGAACACAGGAATCTGCATCCTAGGATTTTCCTTCACCTTGCCTATCAGGGTCCAGTCGGCGGTGCCGCGGTACAGCTGTGTCTTGGTACGTCCGTGGATGCTGATGGCCGCCACCCCAACGTCCTGCAGACGTTCGGCAAGCTCCACAATGGGTTTGCTGTTTTCGTCGTAGCCAAGACGCGTCTTCACCGTTACGGGCAGGTGCGAGGCTTTGACAATGTCGGCGGTGATGGCCACAAGACGGTCGGGGTCGCGGAGGGCGCCGGAGCCGGCACCGCGTCCCGCAATCTTGCGCATCGGGCAGCCCCAGTTGATGTCCACAAAATCGGGGTTTGCCTGTTCCACGAACTCCAGCGAGCGGATAAGGGCGTCGGCGTCGTGGCCGAAAATCTGAATGCCTATCGGTCGCTCGGCCTCGTCGAACTGCATCTTGCGGCGGCTTTTCTCCACCTCGCGCACCAGCGCCTCGGAAGCGATGAACTCCGTGATAAGCAAATCGGCGCCAAAACGCTTGCACACCCCGCGGAACGGGCGGTCGGTGATGTCGTCCATCGGCGAAAGCACAAGGGGGAAACCCTCCAATTCAACATTGCCTATCTTGAGCATAACTCTCTGTCTTTCAGAAAAGAAATGGGGAATTTTGTCAAATTCCCCATCCCAATTAATCAACCAATAATGCTATGAAAAATGAATTATTTCGTAGAGATAACGAGGTAATTCGTTGTTTTCCAGAATTCCGAGGGGTTAGTTATTTTGAGGTGTGTGCAAACTTTGTCCTCATTTATAACCAGTTCGTAAGAGTTTTCGGGATGTTTGGAGACAACCTGTGCACCTTTGGCGTTGACTTGTATGTTGGTGACTTTGCGTTTGTCGATGCAGGTGAAAGCCGAAACATCCATGTCGTTGGTGAGCTGTTGTTTTTTGCCGATGCCGATGAAACCACCAGTCTTGTTCACTATGCCAGCAGCTTTGAGGTTGTTGTAGCTGTCCACAACGTAGTAAACCTTGTTCATGTCGGTCACCTGTTCTTCGATGACTTGGTCTTTTTGGGCGTTGGTCTCGGTAAGAGTTGCCACATCTTTGTTAAGGTTTTCAATAACGATGTTTTTCTGTTCAAGCTGCGACACAAGATCCTGAATCTGAGTCTCCTGCTCTGCTATACGTGTCTCGAGTTTTTCCACAAACTCCTGCAGTTTAGCGTTCTCCTTGTGGGAGCTTTGAATCTGCTGGTTCAGTTTGGCAATTTTCTCTTTGTTTTCAGTCATCATCTGGCTGATTTGCTGTATCTGGTCGTTGATTTTCAGTTTCACGTCGTTGCGACCTTCCACCTGACCGCGCTGCAGCTCTTCAACCTGACCGAATTTCGACGAAACGCTTGCAAGGTTGTCCTCGATTTCGTTCAGAACTTCGAACAAAGCGTCCACTTCATCGTTTTTGTTATCGACAATAGCCTGCAAGGAGTCTATCGTTTTCTGCGATTTGAGTCTTTCTTCTTCGCCGGAGTTGCAGGAGGTGAAAACCAATGCAACGCACGAAAGCAGTCCGGCCAAAATGATGGTTTTTTTCATGATTATTTATTTTTTGTGTGTTATTATTAGCAATCTGCTAAACGTTATTTATTTGTTTTAATTTTAATAATATGTGTTTTTTTATCTTATGACGACAAATTCGCCGTTCTCGTTTTTCTTTACTATTCTCGAACTTTTGTGATAACGCGAGTCGCAGCACTCCTCGGGCACCAGATAGTCCACCTGCTCGATAAGCCATGCGTTGATGTTGTAGTAATATCTCGGCGGTTCCTCGCCGGCGAAGTTGGCCGAAGTGCTTACAATCGGTTTCCCGAACTTTTCTATCAGCGAGGTGCAGAATTCCGACTTGGGCACGCGTATGCCAATGCTTCCGTCGGCAGCCAGAAGGCTCTGCGGCAGGTTTTTGGCTTTGGGATACACTACTGTGGTGGGCGTTTTCCATCGCGAGATGTACTCCACCACCCTGCTGTCGAAATCCTCCACATATTGCGCCACCTGCTCGAAGTCCTTGCACAGTATCAGCATACTTTTGTGCGGGTCGCGACGCTTTATGCCGCACAATTTGGCTATTGCCTCGGCATTTGTGGCGTCGCAGCCCAAGCCCCAGATGGTGTCGGTGGGATAGATTACTACACCCCCGCGCTGGAGCACATCGGCTGTATGTTGAAGTGTCTTTTGTATGTCCATTGACTTCGCAAATGATTTTGCAAAATTACGAATAAATAAACAAGCTGTAACTCTTTTTGGCTGTGAGTTTTGAACTGTGGATTGTGAAAAATGTTTGTGCGGATGGAAAAAATGTCGTAACTTCGCATCTTCTTTAATAAAAACGTCTCAAACCCAATTGACAGCACATTAGACCAATACAAACAAAAACGATGTCATCCAACGGCCACAACGAACATAGAAAAGGGGTGCTTTACGGCATTTTGTGCTATGGCACGTGGGGATTTTTCCCCCTGTATTGGAAAATGTTGCAGCACGTTCCGCCGGTGGAAATTCTGTGCCACCGCATGTTCTGGTCGATGGTGTTCATGGCCACGCTTTTTGTCGGCATACGCCGCTACCCTGTCCGCCAGCACGTCCGTACACGACGACAGTTTCTTCTGCTGTTCCTCACCGGCGCGCTGATGGCGGCAAACTGGGGCGTGTATATCTGGGCTATCAACAACGGACATATAGTGCAGTCGAGCTTGGGATATTACATAAACCCGTTGCTGAACGTGCTTTTCGGATTCCTTTTCCTCAAAGAGCGACTCAACCGAGTGCAGTGCGTGTCGCTGCTGCTGGCAGTTGTCGGAGTGACGTATCTAACGGTGGATTTCGGCAGTTTCCCGCTTATCTCCATCGTCCTTGCCCTCACCTTCGCTTTGTACGGACTGGTACGTAAAAAAATCGACATCGACGCCACCTCCGCCCTCACAGTGGAGACCATTTATATGAGCTTCCCGGCCTTGGCTTATCTCGTAGTTACTTTTTTACAGGGCAACAACGCCCTCAACGACTTCCATCTGCCCACCGCACTGCTTCTGGCGATGGGCGGCGTGGTTACAGCCCTGCCGTTGCTGTGGTTCGGCAAGGCGGCGGAACGCATACCGCTCTCCACAATGGGATTCATACAGTATCTGTCGCCCTCGTTGCAACTGCTTATCGGTGTGATTATCTTTGGCGAACCCTTCACCCCATCGCACGTGGTCTGTTTTTCCTGCATCTGGCTGGGATTGATACTCTTCTCCGCCGACTCCGTAATCCGCAGCCGAAGAAAATAAAACCGTGATTGGGAAATCGGACGCAATTGTTGTGTTACAGTGAACAGTGATCTGTTTGTTTAATTGTTGAATTGTTTAGTTGTTTAACTGATAGGTGGCTGAGCTTGTCGAAGCCAGTATTTCAACTTTCAAATTTCAATTTTCAACTTTTTTGTCGTTCCTCCACAACTGCCAGCTGTTAAACAGGTTCTGCCAGATGGAATACAGTGCCGGAAACACTGCCGACAAGGGGTTTAGATAGGTGTTGGCCATCCAGATGCCGAGGGCCGAGTTTTTCTGTCCCAGCAGCTGTCCACCGGCGATGGTGTCGCCGTAATGCCGTCCTATTAGCTTGCCCACGCCGAACTGCACAACGCAGAAAAGCACCGAAACTACGCCCAAAATTATTATCGAAGTCAGGTTCTCCTCGCCTTTCAGCATTATAAAGTCGATGGTCTGTCCCAAGGTGATGAACAGCGCCACAGCCCACAGGTAGAACGACAGTCCACGGTAGCGCACCAAAAAGGCGTTGGCCTTGGGCAGAAGCGTCTGCAACAGCCACGCTACAAAGAACGGCAAAGCAATTATCGGGGCCACCCGCCTGATTATCAGCAAGAACGATTCGCCGAAAGGCATGTCCTGATGTTCGCCAACAAACGAGAAAATGACCGGAGCAAGCAGAGCCACCAGCAGGTTGTCGAAAATGGTGTAGGCCGTCACCGTTTCGCGGTTGGCGCCAAGCATACACGAAATAACGACCACCGAGGCGGCCACGGGACAGAGCACGCCCACCAGAACGCCCTGCGACACAATCTCGTCAACGCCTAAAAGATGAAGTATCAGATAAATGCCGAGACTCAGACTGACCTGCACGGCCATCAGTATGGCGTCGAAAACGGTGAAACGCATTTTCTTGATGTCGGTGGCGACGAAATTGAGCAGCAGTATGGTAAAAATAAGGTACGGCACCCCCACTTTGAGTATGCCGCAGTAGGAATGGAAAATAAGTCCTAAAACAATGGCTATTGGGAGAACGAGATTGCGAAACCTGTTCACTGCAAAAGTGCTTTTATGATAGGTGGAAAGCCTCCTCCGCTACCGTTTGATGAGGAACCCGTCGAACGACGAGCCTACGCCGAAGCATTCCGACGGACGGTCGGTGAGGGTTTTCAGGAAAATGAAATCGTGGAAGATGTGGCACTCGAACATATAGTCGCAGCCGCGCATGTGGTAGATGAACTTGTTGCCCACCAGCGGAGCGTGACGGTGGTAGTCCAGTTCGTCGTCGCCCTCGGCGATATTCGGGTCGCGGATGGTAATCTGGAATTTGATGTATTTGTGTTCCATAAGCTCCAGAGTGGCCTCCCCGCCCAGGGTGCCTTTGTAGGGATGGTAGTAATAATAGCTGTAGTAGATGGGCTTGGTGCCGATGGTGGTGTAGTTCTCGGGCTGCAGCAGTCCGCCTTTGCCTGCGGGGAAAGCGGCAACTTGGTCGAGTGCAAGGCTATGGCTGGTGTCGATGTTTTTCCAAATGCCTTGGCCTCTACCCGCCGAGTCGAGAGTGAAATACATAGTGCCTGTCTTTTCGGCTCTGCGGCCAAGAAATTCCGACAGACGGAACTCCTCAACGCCGTTGTTGGGATTTACTATCACCTGTCCGAGCACACGCACCGGACTTTTGGTCTGCGACTTGGTGTAAACAATTTCACCGGCAAGCAGGTTGTCGTCGTTGCGTTCGAACCATATAAAAATAGGTGTCACAGAATCCAAAGAACCCGTCCACGCATATTTCTCAACGTGTATCGGAGCTTCTTTCTTTTGGTGCAGAAACTGGGCAAAAGCCTTGTTTCCCAAACCCGACAATGCCAAAATCATTGTCGCGACAACCGCAATATGTAATGTCTTTTTCATCTTTTTATTATCTAATTATCAGTATATCAATCATTTATTACCAATCATAGCAAAAAACAATTTGGTACAAAGATAATCAAAAAAAATGTAATTATCGGCTTTTTGGCAATTTTTTTTAGTATTCAGTTGTCAGTATTCAGTTTGCAGTTTTGAGTTTGCAGTTAAACAAATAAACAATTAAACAGTTAAACATACTAATCACTAATCACCAATCACCAATTCCTGATACCTTTTAAACAGCTCAGCGACGCACTGACTTTCGGTGAAAGAGGACTTGACGGGGAAGCCGTAGGCCTGCATCACGGCACGGTCGTTTTCCTGATGCGCCTTGCGAAGCTCGGCTGGCATGGTAAGTTCGTCGTAGAGGTCGGCCAAAGAGCTTTCGGGATACAACGCACGGGCGTCGAGAATGGCCTGCGCCGTGGCCTCGATTTTCGCTTTCTGCTCCTCGGTGGCATCGGGCCACGGGAAGTTGTTGTAAACAATGTCCTTGCTGTAGCGATAGTCCGATTTCAGCCTTCCGCACACCGCCCGCATCCACGCCATGTGGACATTGGAAGTAAGAACTCCAAAATGGTAGAGAGTGGCATCGGGAATAATGTGAGCAGAATCGCTTACCATCATTTCCGGCGACATAAAACCCATAGGCACATAACGGCGCTTTTCAGATGATACTCTTGGAATAATTATATAGTTTGAAAAAGGTATGTTTTCCACATGGAAACGTGTTGGGCGGTCGGCAAGTTTGCGGGTTCCGGCACTTTTGCTTTCAAGACGAAGGTTTCTTACATTCTCTATCCGTTTCAAACAGTGCGGCATGCTGCGCAATTCGGCTGGCGAGCAGTTGCCGAGCCAAAGACAGTAACGCGGTTTCTGATGAATAAACTCCTCTGCACCATACCACGGATGGAAATATTGTGCTGATTTTGGCTCCTGCTTTATAAACTCATCCATTTCTTCCTTGGTAAACAGGTAATTACCACCGTCTATTGGTTTATTGCCAATGCCTATCCATGGCACTTTGCAAATTGGGGCTACTCTACTCTCAATAAAAACATTGGATGCGTCAATCAAATATGCGTTTATATTCTTGGCATTTACAATCTTGTCATTGTCATAAATCACACCTTCGTGTAGCATCGAAAGAGGTTCGTATTTAGGTTTACTCGGTGACACGACGGTGGAATTTTTTTTTCTATTATCAGTAAGGGGAGCATCTTTTTTGCTGAACCCCACAATAACGCAATGCACATGTGCTTTTAATTGTGATTCGCTATCCCAACGGAATGTGCGGTGGGCAAAATCTATACAAAGGCCTTTTTCCATCAGTGGTTTCCACAAGTCGGCCACTTGTTCACCTTGACAAATGCTGTTGGTGGAAACAAACGCCACTTTAGGATTTCCAAAACGCAACGCATTGAAAGCTTTCATAAACCAGCAACACACATAGTCAAGATTACCGACGTTTTTCCAATTCGAGCCAAAAATATTAAGAACGTCTTCTTTCTGTTCCTTGCTCATTTGTCGGGCACCAACGAAAGGTGGATTGCCCATAATATAATTAAACTGCACAAAAAGACCTTTTTTCCAACCGTCTTCAATTTCAGCGTTTCCATTTACATTCAACACAAATTCATCCGATGTGGTATTTGGAAAAAAAGCCTGAAACACTCTGCGTTGTGTAGCTGAAAGAAATTCGTTGGAACACTCGAAAAGATTCCAATTTTCGGAAAGAGCGTTGCCCTCTTTTATATTGTGGTAGCTTTTCAGCGGCAGGAAATCGATGTCGCGGTGCATAAGTTTCTCCGTTTCGGCCAGCATCTGCGCCTCCGAAATCCACAGAGCGGTGGTGGCCACGGTAACGGCAAAGTCGTTAATCTCAATGCCGTAGAACTGGTGTATGCTCACCTTTATGGGGTTGGCCTCGTCGAACCCGAGGAACGACTGTCCGTGGAAGCGTTCGCGTATGGCCTCGTTTTCCAGCCGTCGCAGCGAGAGGTAGGTCTCGGTAAGAAAATTGCCGCTACCGCAGGCGGGGTCGAGGAAAGTGAGCGAAGCGAGTTTGTTCTGGTATTCGTCGAGCAGACGCACACGCTGGCGTTCCACCTTTTCTTCCAAAATGGTGTCGAGTTCGCGGCGCAGGTCGTTCAAAAAGAGCGGGTCGATAACCTTGTGTATGTTTTCGATGGAGGTGTAGTGCATACCTCCGCTGCGTCGTGTTTCGGGGTTGAGGGTACTTTCGAACACAGCTCCGAAAATGGTGGGGCTTATCTCGCTCCAGTCGAAGTCGAGGCTGGCGTTGTCGAGCAGGGTTTTCTTCAGCTCCTCGGTAAACTGCGGTATTTCAATCTCTTCTTCGAAGAGTCCGCCGTTGGTGTAAGGGAAGGCGGCGAGGTCGGGCTGCAGGTATTTGCTCCGGCGGTCTATCGGGGTGTTGAGCACCTCGAAAAGGTCTTTCATTGCGCGGCGCAGGTCGGTGGCGTCGTAGCGCGCAAGGTAGTCGTGGAACTGGTCGTGGGTGAACACTCCGGCATCCTCGGCATAAAGGCAGAAAACGATGCGCACACACAATATGTTGAGCCATCGCAGAGCTTCGGGCGAGCCGTCGCCGTACTGCTTGAGCAACGCGTCGTAGATTTTGCCCACAATGGTGCCGGCTTGCATCGACACCTGCATCTCCTTGCTCAGATGTTCGTTTTTGGTATCCACAAGGAACAGCAGTCGGTAGTACTCCTTGCCGAGATTTTCCAGAAGCACCTGTTCGGGCTCCCCGTTGGGCTGCTCCATGTCATAGATCAGAAATTCGGAGAAATTGCAGGTAACAATCCAGCGCGGATGTTCCGACACCGGCAGACTTACCACATAGCGTCGTGCTTGCTGGAACGGGTTGAGCAACGAGCCGTCGCTCTGCAGTATGCCCTTGCGCAAGTCCTTGCCGAACGATTTCTGCTCGATAAGCACACGTGTGGAGGGAATACGTGCGTCGATAAAGTTGGAGGAGTCCACCATGCGATGGTCCTCGAAAGTGATGAAACCGTCGGATGGAGTTTCGATACCGAACACATTCGACAGCAAGTCTATCCAAAAAGGTTGCGACTCGCCCCGTTCATAACCCCTGCCCTTCCAGCGTTGTGCAAATTCGGCAGCCGATGCGGCAATCTGTTTCTCTGTCTTCATCTGATTTCGTGAAATTAGAAATGCAAAAATACACTTTTATTTCGAACTACGCAAATAAATTTCAATTAATAATTAACAATGAACAATGGACAATGTGATTTAGTTAATAATTTATAATTTACAATTAATAGTTATTGCGAAGCTTTTGCCGAAGGCAAAATAATTTACAAGATTTACAAGATATGCTCACAGACTGAATTTAATTAAAATGTGTTCGCGATTGCTTCGCAATTCGTGAGCCGAAGGCGAACAGGAGAAAAAAGTTGATATGATTTATGGACACCTTCAAACCACTAATCACCAATCACTCATCACTCATCACAGTTCACAGCTCACTGTTCACAATCTAATCACCAATCACTAATCACAAATCACCAAAAAATCGTATCTTTGCAAAATCAAAACGCATCATAATGCCGACAGACTACACATATCTGAACACCCCTATAGAGTACCTGCGCACCGTAGGTCCTGCACGCGCCACCCTTTTGCAGCGCGAGCTGGGAATATTCACCTTCGGCGACCTGCTCGAGTACTACCCTTTCCGCTACCTCGACCGCACACGGTTCCTGACTATCAACCAGATTACCGAAACAAATAATTATATAGTCACCAAAGGTGTCATCACCGACATCAAAACTGTCGGCGAAGGCCGCAAGATGCGTCTCACTGCCTATCTGCGCGACAACACGGGATGTGTGGAGCTGGTGTGGTTTCAGGGAATAAAATGGGTGAAGGACTCCATCAAGGCCAACACCGAATACCTCGTGCTTGGCCGTCCTACCCTCTTCAACGGCACCTACAACATAGCCCACCCCGACCTTGAGCTGGTGAAACCCGAAGGCGACGCCGTGGCGCAGTCGTTCATACCCATATATTCGTCGAGCGAGAAACTTAAATCGCGCGGACTCTCCACCAAAGGCATCTCCAAGATGATGGCGGTGCTTCTGGGCGACGCACGCGGCAAAATCCCTGAAACCCTGCCGCAGTACCTCCTCGACCGTTTCGGACTAATGGGACGTGAACAGGCGATGTTCAACATACATTTCCCCAAGGACAGGGCGGCAAACGAGAAAGCGGTGCGGCGACTGAAATTCGAGGAGATATTCCTTATGCAGCTGGAGTACCTCTACGCCAAGACAGAACGTCAGCAGAAAAGCACCGGACTAGTTTTCAACCATATAGGCGACAACTTCAACAATTTCTACAACAACAACCTGCCTTTCGAGCTTACTGGTGCGCAGAAACGCGTGGTGCGCGAAATCTACAGCGACATGCGTACCGGCAAACAGATGAACCGTCTGCTGCAAGGCGACGTGGGCAGCGGCAAAACTCTCGTGGCACTGCTTTGCATGCTAATTGCCTGCGACAACGGCTGCCAGGCCTGCATTATGGCTCCCACCGAAATACTTGCCACACAGCATTTTGCCAACATCAGCCGTTTTCTGGAAAACACCGGCATAAGCGTGGAACTACTTACCGGCTCCACAAAACCGTCGCAGAAAAAGAACATAAAAGAGCGTCTGCAAAAGGGCGAGATAAACATACTGATAGGCACCCACGCCCTGATAGAGAAAGACGTGGTTTTCGCCAACCTCGGACTTGTGGTCATCGACGAGCAGCACCGTTTCGGCGTGGAACAGCGTGCCAAGATGTGGACCAAAAACAGCGTCCCGCCCCACGTGCTTGTAATGACCGCCACCCCTATCCCCCGCACCCTCGCAATGACGGTGTACGGCGACCTCGACTGCTCCATTATCGACGAACTGCCGCCTGGACGCAAACCCATCAAAACCATACACCAGTACGACAACGACAGGCTTAAGGTGTTCGGATTCATGCGCCGGCAGATCGAGGCCGGACACCAGATTTATGTGGTGTACCCCCTTATCAAAGAGTCGGAGAAAATGGACCTGAAAGACCTGATGGACGGCTACGAAAGCATATCGCGGGCCTTCCCGCAACCGCAATACCAGATCAGCATGGTGCACGGCCAGCTGAAATCCGACGTCAAAGACTACGAAATGGAGCGTTTCAAGAAAGGCGAGACACATATCATGGTATCCACCACGGTGATAGAGGTTGGTGTAGATGTGCCCAACGCCTCGGTGATGGTGATAGAGAACGCCGAGCGGTTCGGACTTTCGCAGCTGCACCAGCTTCGCGGACGTGTGGGACGTGGCGCGGAACAGTCGTACTGCATACTTATGACATCGCAGAAGCTCACCACCGAAGGCAGGGCGCGCATCAAGACGATGGTGGACACCACCGACGGCTTCAAAATTGCCGAAGCCGACCTCAAGCTGCGCGGTCCCGGAGACCTGCAGGGACTACAGCAAAGTGGCGTCATCGACCTGAAACTCGCCGACATAGTGCAGGACGAGAATATGATACGCGTGGCGCGCGACACCGTGAACGAGATACTCGCCGCCGACCCGCAGCTTACAGCCGAACAGAACAGCTGCCTCAAAAGGCATATCAACAAAAAGCGAAGCAAAATAAACTGGGGACGCATATCGTAGCGCCAATTCCTTTCAGCAAAGAAAAAACGGGAGGTCTATATAAAAAAAGTCGGGGTGAAAAGACTCGAACTTTCGACCCCTTGCACCCCATGCAAGTGCGCTAGCCAACTGCGCCACACCCCGAACTTTTAGTGTTTCAAAAACGTTTGCAAAAGTACGCTTTTTTTTCGTTACGGACAAATTTTTTTTGCGTTTTGGACTTTATTTCTTCCTAATTGTTTTATTTGTAATCTATTACTAACTCAAAAAAAGCTACGCCGACACCGACCGAACGCCATTTTTAGACGTTAAAGCCTGCGATATTCCTTGGTTTTGGGCAGCACTGGACGCGTTTTTTGAGGACAAATTACGAAGTACAGTAGGTATGTCTTGTCGTTTTTTATATCCACATTGGGGAAGTCTGTCGGCAAAAGGTTCTCGTAGGTCTCGTACCTCACTCGCGACGACGACACACCGTGTTCCTGCAAAAAAACTATTAGATTGCTTATACGTTTGTTGTTAAGTATTTCATTGAACTCCTCCTCCGAAGAGATATAACCGAACAGATGCACATACAGCAACAAATTAGGGTTGTCCTTTAAAAATTTGGCGATTGACAATAAACGGGATGTGTTTTGCACATCCACATCGGCTGTATGATGGAACAATCCCTCCATTTTGTACGGTTTGTTGAGTTCAAAGCCGTCAAGAATTATGTTCTCTGTCTTTGTCGAGTTAGCAACAAATTCATTCTTTTGTTTGTCGGAACTTGCATCTACTTTCATAGGGAAAAAGTTTTCTTTGTCCAACTCGAGTCTGCATTGCTTTGAATTGTCCAAAAACACGCCGTATTTGCCATTTTCTCCGCTTTTGGTCATATACAGCACCTTGTCGTTCTGGGCATCAACTATTGTCATGCTTACATCATCGACAGGGCGTCCGTTAACATCGCACACAAAACCTGTGCAGAATGTGTAATTTGGTATATCCGAAAAAGAATAAATCTTGTCGTCAAGCAAAGATGTATCGCGTGTGCTTACGAAAAATCCACCGTCACCTTTTGGCGAAATCACCAACGAAAAGTCGTCGGCAAAAGAATTGTAGGGCATTTTCAGATTGCATACTTCTTGTTTTGGCAGATCGAAACTAACACTGTATATGTCGTATCCTCCGTAGTTCTCGGCTTGTCCGTTCGACGAGAAAAACAATGTGTTGCCACTGATGAATGGCGTAATCTCGTCACCGTGAGTATTAATAGATTTACCCATATTGACGGGTTCCTGCCAATCTTTACCTTCCAATTTGCTCATCCACAAATCATTGTTGCCATACCCACCTTTTCCTTCAAGATATGCCGAAAATATCATTTTTCTTCCGTCGGCGGTAAAAGCAAGCGATTCAACAGGCAGACTCTTCCCTCCTATTCTAACCTCCTTCTTTTTTGAATACACACTGTCAGTGAGTTGGGAGCAATAAAGTGTCGGGGTGCCTTTTTTGTCCAATGCTACAAAGTAAATTTCATTCGTCCCTGGATATACAGCAAAAGAGACCACCCTATTACGGACAAAAATCGGCATCTTACTCTCAGGCAAGGAATTAGTGAGCACTTTTTCCGACACATCAGAACAGAACACATGGTAATCATATATGTGGGATTGGTAATCGGCGGCCGACGGGTCGAGCATATAACCTGTGGTGGAATAATATAGTTTCCCATCAAAGAACTGAAGACCGCGCTTTTTGCCAAAAGTGTTGATTGCGTACTGTCCCACAACATTCACAAATGGATTTTGGTAGTTGTTGCCCACAGAATACATCAATGACGGACTGATTTTTTTCAAAATTGTTGTATCGTCAGATTCGGCCCTATATTTGTAATAGTAAGAAAGGGCCTCCAGATATTTCCCGTTGCAACGCAACACCTCGGAATAGATGGGATAATTGGCAACATATCCCGGATTGAGCCTCATAGCCTTTTCCAACCACTGTCTTGCAGGGTTATAATAGCCCAACTCCTTATAACACTTTGCCATTTTTGTGTAAATGTCCGATTGGGTAGCCACAGGCAACTTTTCACCGGCAAGCAGTTTCTTGTACATACGTAAGGCGTCGGAGTATTCGGCATTGTTGAATTTAGCATCGGCCTTTTTAGTTACCTGTGCCGATACCGCGGTCGCGGAAAAAACGAAAACGGTTAAGGCAATTACCGATAAAGCGTGCTTAACAAATGATTTCATAGTGTGTATCAATGGGTTACAATGTTTCAAATGAGTACCAGCGGCACTATTTCGCCGACGGTGTCCACATAATGGAATTTGAGGCCTTTGCGGTATTCCTCGTCGATGTCCTCGATGTCGCGACGGTTTTCGGAGCAAAGCGCTATGTCGGTGATTTTGGCACGTTTGGCGGCGAGTATCTTCTCTTTGATACCGCCCACGGGCATCACCTGTCCGCGCAGGGTTATCTCGCCTGTGAGGGCAAAATTGGAACGCACTTTGCGGTGCGTGAATACCGAAACCAAGGCAGTGAAGATGGTTATTCCCGCCGAGGGGCCGTCCTTGGGGGTGGCACCTTCGGGCACGTGGATATGCACGTTGTGGGTTTCGAACATCTCGGGGTCGATGCCCAGCTCGTCGGCTTTGGATTTGACGTATTCGTAAGCCAGTGTGGCCGACTCTTTCATCACATCGCCGAGGTTGCCGGTCATGGTGAGGTTGCCTTTGCCCTTGCTCAGCGACGACTCGATGAACAGTATCTCGCCTCCGACGCTGGTCCACGCTAGTCCTGTTACCACGCCCACGCTGTCGGTGGTGCGCTCCTCGCTGCGATGGATGGGAAGTCCCAGAATCTCTTTCAGCGACGAGCTTTTGACGGCTTTCTCCACATCTTCACCCTGCACTATGCGCACGGCGTTGTGGCGTATTATCTTGGCGATGGCCTTTTCGAGCTGACGCACGCCGGCCTCGCGGGTGTATTCGTTGATAATCTCGCCCAAGAGCGACGACGAGAACGAGAGCTGCGACTTTTTCAGTCCGTGTTCGGTCATCTGCTTGGGTATGAGGTGCCTTTTGGCAATCTCTTTCTTCTCTTCGAGGATGTATCCCGAAAGGTCGATGACCTCCATGCGGTCGAGCAGGGCCGGCTGTATGGTGGAGAGCGTGTTGGCGGTGGCTATGAACATCACGTTGGAGAGGTCGTAGTCGATGTCGAGGTAGTTGTCGTGGAAGGCGGTGTTCTGCTCAGGGTCTAGCACTTCGAGCAGTGCCGATGACGGGTCACCGTTGTGTGTCATTCCCGTTACCTTGTCTATCTCGTCGAGGACGAAAACGGGATTGGAAGTGCCTGCCTTCTTGATATTCTGCAGAATGCGTCCCGGCATTGCGCCGATGTATGTCTTGCGGTGGCCGCGGATTTCGGCTTCGTCGTGCAGGCCGCCAAGGGCCACGCGTATGTATTTACGATTTATGGCCGATGCTATGGACTTGCCGAGGGAGGTCTTACCCACACCCGGAGGTCCTACAAGGCAGAGTATGGGCGATTTCATGTCGCCTTTGAGTTTCAGCACGGCAAGATATTCGATTATACGCTCTTTCACCTTCTCAAGCCCGTAGTGGTCGCGGTCGAGCACCTTGCGGGCATGGTCGAGGTCGAGGTTGTCGGTGGAGAACTCGTTCCACGGCAGGTCGAGCATGAGGTTAAGATAGTTGAGTTGCACCGAATAGTCGGGCGACTGCGGCTGGTAGTGGCGCATCTTACGCAGTTCCTTGTCGAAGATTTCGGCCACCTCCTTGCTCCATTTTTTCTTCTTGGCACGTTGTTCCAGTTCGTAGATCTCCTGTTCGCCGGGGATTTCGCCCAGCTCCTCCTGTATGGTCTTCAGCTGCTGGCTGAGTATGTAGTCGCGCTGCTGCTTGTCCATGGAGTTGTGCACGCGTTCGCGGATCTCGTTGCGCACCTCAACGGCGTTAAGCTCGCGGGTGAGCAGTTCGTAAACCTTGTTGGCACGCAGCACAAAATCGTCGATTTCGAGTATGGTCTGTTTTTCGTCGAGCGAGAGTTCGAGGTGCGAGGCTATGAAATTGAGCAGTATGCGCGGACTTTCGATGTTGCGTATGGCAAAGCTGGCCTCGTTGGGGATGTGCTGTGTCTGTTTCAGAAGCTGGTCGTACATGGTGCGCAGCTGTTCGAGCTGACTTTTGAACACCTTGCCGCGGGGCGGCAGTTTCGACTCCTGAAGATAGGCCACTTTGGCGGCGAAGAAAGGCTCGTTTTGCGTGAATTGCTTGATTTCAAAGCGTTTAACGCCCTGCAAGATGGCCATGATACTGCCGTCGGGCATATTCAGCACTTTAAGAACATTGGCCAGAGTGCCGACAGTGTGCAGGTCGTTTTCGGCGGGATTGTCCACATTGTTGTTCTGTGCCACCACACCTACCAGCAGATGCCGTTTTTCGGCGGTTTTCAGCAGCACTTTGGATTTCTTGCGACTGGCGGTAACGGGCATCACCACTCCCGGATACAGCACGTTGCTGCGCAGCGGAAGGATGGCAATCTCGTCGGGGGCGTCGCCCTTGAGCAGCATCTCCTCGTCGGACTCGCTGATAATGGGTATAAATTCGGCTTTCGCCTCTATCATATCGTTGAAAAGGTTCTCAAAACCATGGAGTAAGTCGTCGTTCATCGGTTTTCGCGATTATTTTTAATAAAAAACACCTATAAATACGTAGAAACTCCGATTTTGTTTCCAAACGAAAGAAAAAGGTGTTCAACCCTTTTTTTGTAAGGTATCCCAGTCGGGAATGCCGTTGTGGAACACCACTTGGCCGGCAGTTTTGTCGTAGGAAAAGCAGGCATTCTGCAAACCATTGGTAATCAGTATATACGGAACGTTGAGAACCATATTGTAAATCATCGCTTGGTCGAAGGTCTTCTGCTGAAGCTGCACTTCGGGCTTTTTGCACTCCACCAAAAGCAATGGTTTCATTGAAGCATTGTAAATGATTATATCACAACGTTTTGGCATTTTGTTAAAAGTAATGCTTCCCTCCACCTGTATCAGTTCGATGGGGTATTCCAAAGTGTGGTGAAGGTAATGGACGACGTGTTGCCTAACCCACTCCTCGGGCGTGAGAGCCACATATTTTTTCCGTGCAATATCGAAAATCTCCGCCTTGCCGTCGCTCTGACTGACGGAAAAACTATATTCGGGGAAATTAAGTTTCGGCAGTTTCATTTTAATTCGGAGTTCGGAATTCGGAATTAGTTGATAGTTTATAATTTATAGTTTATAGTTCGTTTTAATATTATTCTCCGCCCTTCGGGCTATCGAAAGGTTCACAGAACCTTTCTTCATCACTAATCACTAGTCACTAATCACCAATCACTTCCCTTTCATTTCATCTATTTTTGCCTGTATTTCAGCGGCTTTCTCGTATTCCTCATCTTCGAGCAGTTGCTGCAGCTGTTCTTCGAGTTCCTCCAAAGTCGGTTGTTCTACATCCGTATCGTCGGTGCTGTCGTTGTCCATATCGGCGTTTTTGATGCCTGTCTCGGCCAGCACTTCGGTGGTGATGTAAATCGGCACGCGCCATGTGAGTGCTATGGCAATGGCGTCGGAGGTGCGGCTGTCGATTCGGCGTGGCTCGCCGGTGCCGTCGGAGATGGTGATGGTAGTGTAGAAAATGCCTTCGTTGAATTTGTCGATGGTTACATTGATGATTTCCAACGAGAACTCGCGGCAGATGTTGCACAGCAGCTGGTGGGTGAGCGGACGGCGCATGGCGATATTCTCTTTGGCGAGGATTATGGCCTGTGCCTCGTGCTCGCCTATCAGTATCGGGATGCTGATTTTCGACACCGGCTCGTACATCACCAGAATGTAGGAACCTGACGTGGAGCCGCTTTGCAGTATGTCAGCCGGATAAATTTCCAATATGTGTTTCTTTTCTGACATGGCTCAACGTTTCAGGTAATCGATTAGCTTTACCATCGCGCGGCCGCGGTGGCTGATGCGGTTCTTGCTTTCCATATCCATCTCGGCGAAAGGCACGCCGGAGTCGTCGGGCTGGAAAATGGGGTCGTAGCCGAAGCCTTCGGTGCCGTGTTTCTCGGTGAGGATGCGGCCCTCTACCCTGCCCTCGAAATAATGCGGCTGGCCGTTCTCCAAAAGGCAGATGACGGTGCGGAAACGCGCCTTGCGGTTCTCCACGCCGTCCAAGGCGGCAAGCAGTTTGTCCATATTGTCGTCGAAAGAACAGCCTTCGCCGGCATAGCGCGCCGAATACACGCCCGGAGCGCCGCCGAGTGCGTCCACTTCGAGTCCGGTGTCGTCGGCAAAGCAGTCGCGGCCGGTACGTTCGTAAACCCACTGGGCTTTCTGCAGGGCGTTGCCTTCGAGGGTGTCGGCAGTTTCGGGGATGTCGCCGTCAAGACCAATCTCGGACAAGCTGTGTATCAGTACTTTGCCTTCGAGCATCGGACGCACTTCCGACAGTTTGTGTTTGTTGTTGGTAGCGAATATCAGTTCTTTCATATTTCTATTGTTTTTCCAATTCGTCGATTTCTTTTTGAAGTTTCTTGGGCAGATTTTCCACGCAGTGGTGGCATTTCATCTCGAGGGTGTACATGCGGCCGATGCAGTAGTTGGAGTGTTTGCAGGCGCTGCGGGTGGTCTCTCCGTTTTTCAGTTTGTTCACAAAATCGGTGTCGTTGACCAAGGCACGTGCCATCTGCAAAGCCACAAAACCCTCGCTCAGAGCCTCTTCCATCTTTTCCTTCGACACCAGTCCGCCGACGTATATCAGAGGGATTTTCAGCTCTTTACGGAACTGCTTGGCGGTGTCGAGGAAATAGGCCTCTTTGAAAGGCACCGTGGGCACCATCATCCTGCCAAAGAGCCTCACTCCTATCTTCAGCCACCAGAAACGCCATGGATTCATGTAATGCGTCATCGTTTTCAGAGGCATTGCGCCGTGCATCACCTCCATCGGGGCTTTGCTGACGAATCCCGCCGTAAGCACAAGTGCATGAACGCCAAGACGTTCCAGCTCCTTGGCCACCTCGATGCACTCGGGCACCTGCATTCCGCTGCGGAAACCGTCGTACATATTGGTCTTGACCACCACGGCCATGTCGTTGCTAGCCACCTCCATCACTTTGGTAATCACCTGCTGCATAAAACGCATACGGTTCTGCAGACTGCCGCCGTATTCGTCGTGACGGTGGTTGGTGTAGGGCGAAAGGAACTGGCTGATGAGATAACCGTGTCCGGCGTGAATCTCCACACAGTCGAAACCGGCCTGACGGGCCAGATCCACGGCTTTGCCGAAATCCTCCACAAGGGCGAGAATTTCCTTCTTTTTCAGCTTGCGGACAAAGGTGGGCGAATAGAGGTTGAATCCCGTTGAGGCACCCACGGGGATACCGCCGCAGGTGTAGAAATGCGTCATATTGCCGCAGTGGCCGAGCTGTATGGAGGCTTTGGCGCCTTCGGCGTGGATGGCGTCGGTGAGGCGTTTCAGCTCGGGAATTATCTCGTCGCGCATCCACAGCTGTCCGTCGAACGACACTCCGCTGCGGTTTACCGAGGCATAAGCAACGGTGGTCATGCCGATGCCGCCACGGGCCACGGCGGTGTGGTAGTTGAACAAATCCTGCGACGGCTTGTTGCCGTAGCACATATTTTCGAACGCCGCCGAGCGTATGGTGCGGTTACGCAGGGTTATCGGACCTATGGTGCAAGGTGTAAATATCTCTGATTCCATTAGTTATAATGATGACATGGTCGCCAAGGGGCAACTGTTTGCAATGGTAACGCAGAAAAATGTGTTTTAGTATATAAAAGGTATCATTCGTTTGGGACGGTATTTTGTCATCTCTTCGGGGAACTCCTGCCAGTAGCGTTTGTTGATACGAGCG
>JAEEGJ010006955.1_pt1 | contig 33200 bp, 27 predicted proteins | sample 8958761 | NCBI WGS metagenome assembly JAEEGJ01 (sample SAMN16246546, study PRJNA631951) | gut metagenome | biome: gut microbiome; feature: rumen; material: RS-attached | host: Bos | place: Iran: Karaj | collected 2018-10
CCCCCTCGTTTTTAAGGGGGAGACTTTGTGTTTAACTGCTGTGTATCATCCAGTTAGCCGCCACAGGTACTTTCAGCGGGGCGGCCGAGGCGGCGGCGAGGGCCGTCAGCGGCCGAGCTTGCAGAAGCGGCGGCGGCGAAGGCGGAGGCACCAGAGCCGTCAGCGGCCGATTTGGTAGGTGATGCCGAGGTGTTCGAGGCCGGAGAGGAGGTCGGCGCAGACGGTGACGCTGAATTTCTTGGAGAAGAGTTCGACGCGGTAGCCGCTTTTGGCGTCGAAGAGGAAGACGCTGAGTTTGGTGGGGCCGGCGTAGGATTTCACCAGCTTCACCAGCTCCTTGCGGAACTTTTCGTTAAGCTGTTTGGAGTCCAGGTTCAGGGAGAAAGTCTTGATGAGGTCTGCGGAGATGTTCCCGAGCAGCGAGATCTTCTTTATCTTGAATGCGTACGGCGAGGTCTTGCCTTTGGCGCGCTCTTCCGCCTTGATGAAGTAGCGCTCGGCTATCTCACCTTCGATGAAGAGCTGCTCGTGCAGCAGCATATAGGACATATAGTTCTCGTAGTCCTTGCCGAACAGCGCCAGCTCGTAGGTGCCGCTGTAGTCCTCCAGGACGATCCTGCCGCCCGGCGAGCCCGTGCGGGTGGTGATCTGCTTTACGTCGGTTATGATGCCCGCTACGGCCGTTTTAAGGGGCTTCTTGGCCTTTTCCTGCTCGTCTATCTTCCCGGGCAGGTCCGCCAGCTTGCAGTTGGTGAAGTTCTCTATCTCGAAGGCGTGCGCATCCAGGGGATGGGAGGATAGGTACATTCCCACCACTTCCTTCTCCTTCTGCAGCAGTTCGAGCATATCCTCCTCGCCGGTGAACATAGGCATCTCGGGGCGCTGGGGCTTCATCTCCTCGGCCTCGCCGAAGAGGGAACTGGCGCTGTCCACCTGGTCGTTGCGGTAGAGGTCGGCGTAGCGGACGAGCTCGTCGATGAAGAGTTCGCCGCTCTTGCAGGGGGTGTAGAACTGGGCGCGCTTGTAGCCGAAGGAGTCGAAGGCGCCGGCGTTCACCAGTATCTCCATCGCCTTGCGGTTGATGGCCACGGGCCTTTCCATCTTCTGGCTGTAGAGAGCCATGCGCTCCACGAATTCCCATACGTCGGCGTAGGTGCCGCCCTTGCTGCGCTCGTCGATTATGGCGTTCACCACGTTCTCGCCGAAGCCCTTGAGGCCGCCGAGCCCGAAGCGTATATCACCCGCCTTGTTGACGTCGAAGTCCTTTTCGGATTCGTTGATGTCGGGGTTAAGGACCTTGATTCCGCCCTTCTTGCAGTCCGCCATTATCTCCTTCATCTCATCCATGTTGGAGCTCTGCTGGGTGAGGTTGGATGCCTGGAACTCGCTGGGGTAATGCGCTTTCAGCCAGGCGGTTTGGTAGCTGACCCAGGCGTAGCAGGTGGCGTGCGATTTATTGAAGGCGTACTTCGCGAAGGCCTCCCAGTCGGACCATATCTTTTCGAGGGTGGCGGCGGGATGCCCGTTGGCTTCGGCGCCCTTCATAAAGTCCACCTTCAGCCCGTCGAGGATATCCTTCTTCTTCTTACCCATCGCCTTGCGGAGCTTGTCCGCCTTGCCCTTGGAGAAGCCGGCGAGGGTCTGGGAGAGGCGCATCACCTGCTCCTGGTACACCGTGACACCGTAGGTCTCTTTCAGCAGGTCTTCCATCTCCGGGAGGTCGTAGTGGACCTTGGAGGGGTCGTTCTTGCCGGCAACGAAGTCGGGGATGTAGTCCATAGGGCCCGGGCGGTAGAGGGCGTTCATAGCGATGAGGTCCTCGAAGCGCTCGGGATGAAGTTTCATGAGCCATTCGCGCATTCCGCCGGATTCGAACTGGAACACGGACTTGGTGTCGCCGCGGGAGTATAGGTCGAAGGTAGCAGGGTCGTCGATGGGGATGGCTTCTATGTCGATTTCGGGGCCGCCGCGGTGCCGTATGAGGGCGAGGCAGCGGGAGATGATGCTGAGGGTCTTGAGGCCGAGGAAGTCCATCTTGAGCATGCCGACGTCCTCGATCTGCGAACCTTCGTACTGGCTGACCCAGACCTTCTGGCCGGTGGCCTTGTCTTCGCCCATGGTGATGGGGATGTAGTCGGTGAGATTCCCGCGGCCGATGATCATCGCGCAGGCGTGGATGCCTATCTGGCGGACGCATCCCTCCAGGCGCTTGGCGTATTCCAGCACTTCGCGCACGAGGGGCTCTCCTTCTTCGTATTCCTTCTTGAGCTCGGGGACGTACTTGTAGCAGTTCTCGAGGGTGGGCTTCTTCTCCACGTCCGCCCCGTTCTCCTTCACTACGAAGGGCCGGTCGGGGATGAGCTTGGTGAGGCGGTTGCTCTCGCTCAGGGAAAGGTCGCTCACGCGGGCGACGTCCTTCACCGCGAGCTTGGCGGCCATGGTTCCGAAGGTGATGACGTGGGAGATGTGGTCGGCACCGTAGAGGTCCTGGACGTACTGGATCACGCGGTAACGGCCTTCATCGTCGAAGTCCACGTCGATATCCGGCATCGAGATTCGCTCGGGATTGAGGAAACGCTCGAAGAGGAGGTCGTACTTCACCGGGTCGAGGTTGGTGATGCGGAGGCAGTAGGAAACCACGCTTCCGGCGGCGCTGCCTCGCCCGGGGCCTACCGAGATTCCGTTGTTCTTGGCCCAGTTGATGAAGTCCTGGACTATGAGGAAGTAGTCCGGGAATCCCATGTAGGATATGGTCTTGAGCTCGAAGTCGATGCGGTCGCGCAGGGCCTGGTCGGTGTCGAGGGCGGCACCGTAGCGTTCGCGGGCTCCTTCCCAGGTCAGATGGCAGAGGAAGGCGACGGAGCGGCAGAATTCATCCCCGCGGTAATTCCCTTTTTCGTCGTTGCGGCCGCGGTCGATGACCTCCTTGTATTCATCCAGATACTTGTCGATGTCCGCCAGGAAGGCAGGGTCGATGCTGAATTTCGGGAGGATGTGGGGGCTGTTGATGTCGTAGCGCTCTACCTTCTCCATTACCTCGCGGGTGTTGAAGATGGCTTCGGGGTGCTCGGGGAAGAGGGCGAGCATCTCGTCTTCGCTCTTCAGGTACTCCTGCTGGGTGTAGCGGAGGCGCTTGGGGTCGCTGACGAGGGAGTTGGTGGTGAGGCAGATGAGGCGGTCGTGCGCGGGGCCGTCGTCCTTGCGGATGAAGTGGGTGTCGTTCGTGGCGACCACTTTGACTCCGTGCTTCTTGCCGAGTTCGAAGATGGCCTCGTTGACCTTCATCTGGTTGTGGTAGAGGTCCAGGGAGAGGCCGGGGACTTCGGTCTTGTGGAGCATTACCTCCAGATAGTAGTCCTCGCCGAAGACGCCCTTGTGCCATTCGATGGCCTTATCTACCGCGTCCATATCTCCCGCAAGTATTCCGCGGGGGATTTCGCCGGCGATGCAGGCGGAGGAACAGATGAGCCCTTCGTGGTATTTCTCCAGCACCTCGTGGCTGACGCGGGGTTTGTCGTAGTACATTCCCTCGGTGTGGCCGATCGATACTATCTTCATCAGGTTCTTGTAGCCGGTGTAGTTCTTGGCCAGAAGGATGAGGTGGTAGTATTTGCGGTGGTCGTTGTCCTTGAGGTGGTGGTCGTAGTGGCAGGTGACGTATGCCTCGCAGCCCAGGATGGGCTTGATGTCGGGGTACTTCTGGCTGGTGTCGAAGAACTCCTTGACTCCGTACATGTTGCCGTGGTCGGTGATGGCCAGGCCGGGCATCTTGAGCTCGTCCGCGCGTGCGAAGAGCTTCTTGATGTTGGACATGCCATCAAGTATGGAATATTCGGTATGTACGTGCAGGGGGACGAAACTTGCCATAAGTGAAGACTACTTCTTCAGGTCGAAACCGAGCTTGAGGCCGGAGACCTTTTCGGTGAGGCCGGCGATGGTGTTGACGGTGGAGTTGCTGGATTTGGCTCCGACAACCTTGACGGCCTTCTTGGCGAATTCGAGGAATTTGCCTGCTTCGAAGAGCACCTGGGCGCCGCTGGTGGAGGCAGTGACGGTGCCCTGCATAGTAAGGTAGTTGTAGAGTTTTCCGAACTTCATCACCAGCACCTTGTTGTCGTAGCTGTAGGTGCCGGAGGCGATTGTCTTGGCTCCGGAGGTGATGGCGAAGCTGTTGTCGTTGTTGAAGATGATGTTGGCAACGCCGGGGACTATGCCCACCTTCTTGAGATAGCCGTCGAGCTTGTTTTCGAGGTTCTCCTTGTAGGTGGAGGCGGCGAGGGTGGTGAGGGTATTCTCAGTCTCGACGGCAGAGGCCACTCCTGCGTAGGTCCAGGTGCCGGGAAGGCTGACGTTTACGTTCTGGGAGATTACGGTTCCGAGTACGGATTCGAGGAGGTTGCCGGCAGCGCTCTTGTTCTCGGAGTTTCCGCCGAATATCTTGCCGAGCAGTCCGCTCTGGGCATTGGCTGCGGATGCGACGAGCATCAGGGCCAAGATGGTGGTGAAGATCTTTTTCATTTCGTTATAGGGTTAGTCGTTTTGTGTTTCTTCTTCGGCCCAGCCTTGCGCACGGAGCGGGAGTTCGACTCCTTCCGGGGTCACGAGCACCGTGCCGGCTTCGGGAAGGGCGAGGTGCCCGATGATGTCGAAGGACTGGAATTCGCGGCGGAACTTCTCCATCGAGAGGAGGGGAACAACGTAGAGAATCTGAAAGTCCTCCCCACCATTCATTGCGGCGGAGACAGGGTCCAGGTCCAGTTTTCTCCCTAATTCGAAGGAATTCCCTTCAAAGGGTACGCGGTCGGCATAGACCTTGGCTCCGAGGCCGGTTTTGGCGGCAATCTTCTTCACCGCGTCGGCGAGCCCGTCGGAGATGAGGCATCCCTCGGAGGGGATGATTTCGGTCTCTTCCAGGCGGCTTACTATGCCGGGGTCGAGCTCGGGTTTGAGGTAGGCCGCGACCTGCATCTTGTATTGTTCGAGTTCCTTGCGGTCGGATTCTCCCTTGTCGAAGCGGGCGAGTTCGCGCTCCATTACCTGCATTCCCAGGTAGGCGGCGCCGAGGCGGCCGGTAACCACGAGCAGGTCCTTGGTCTTGGCTTTGGGCCTGCGGACTTCGGTGAGCTTGAGGCGGGTGCCTTCGGCGGATACGCTGATGCAGAGCCCGTTCGGGGAGGGCTTGAGGTCGAGGGATACGTCCTTGTAGCCGTGCTCTTTGGCGGCGGTCGTGATGCCGGCCCAGACTTCTTGTATCTGGGGATAGTCGAGCTTGGCGCTGACGCCGAGCACGACGCTCAGGCTGGAGGGATGGCGGAGTTGGGCGTAGAGTTCCCCCGTTACGGCGGTGACGGCCTTGTAGCCGAGGTGTTTGAGGGGGAAGTAAACGAGATTGAAGTCCACGCCTTCCAGGAGTACCCTGTGCGCCGTGGGCTCCGTCTGCTTAAACGGAGAGCCCTCATACAGTTGTCTGAGGGCCTCCTTCTTTCCTATGTCCGCGAATCTTGTCATTACAGTTTGCGCAGCAGGTTACTCAGCGACACCTTCTTGTCGATCATTGCGTGGAGGTCTTCGATCTTCACGCGCTCCTGGCTCATCGTGTCGCGGTCGCGCACGGTGACGCAGCCATCCTCGAGGGTCTGATGGTCGACGGTGATGCAGAAAGGAGTTCCGATGGCATCCTGGCGGCGATAGCGCTTGCCTATGCTGTCTTTCTCCTCATACTGGCAGTTGAAGTCGTATTTGAGCTCGTCCATTATCTTCTGGGCAACCTCCGGCAGGCCATCCTTCTTTACGAGAGGAAGGACTGCAGCCTTGACGGGTGCAAGGGGTGCGGGGATGCTGAGCACTACGCGGCTTTCGCCGTTCTCGAGCTGCTCCTGCTTGTAGGAGTGGCTGAGCACGGTGAGGAACATACGGTCAACACCGATGGAGGTCTCGACGCAGTAGGGGACGTAGCTTTCGCCGGTCTCGGGATCGAAGTAGGTGAGCTTCTTTCCGCTGAGCTGCTGATGGTTTCCGAGGTCGAAGTCGGTACGGGAATGTATGCCTTCCAGCTCCTTGAATCCGAAGGGGAAGTTGAACTCGATGTCGGTGGCGGCGTTGGCGTAGTGGGCCAGTTTCTCGTGGTCGTGGAAGCGGTAGTTCTCATCGCCCATACCGAGGGATTTATGCCATTTCATACGGGTCTCTTTCCACTTCTTGAACCATTCCATCTCGGTGCCGGGCTTGCAGAAGAATTCCATCTCCATCTGCTCGAATTCGCGCATGCGGAAGATGAACTGGCGGGCGACCACCTCATTGCGGAAGGCCTTGCCTATCTGGGCGATTCCGAAGGGAATCTTCATACGGCCGGTCTTCTGGACGTTGATGTAGTCCACGAAGATGCCCTGGGCGGTCTCGGGGCGGAGATATACGGTGTTGGCGCCTTCGCCGGTGGAACCGAACTGGGTGCTGAACATAAGGTTGAACTGGCGTACGTCGGTCCAGTTCTTGGTGCCGGAGATGGGGCAGACGATGTTGCAGTCGAGGATGATCTGCTTGTATTCGTCCAGGTCATTGGCGTTCTCGGCCTTCACGTAGCGGTTGTGAACCTCCTCGTAGTGGGCTTTTTCGCGGAGGACGTTGGGGTTGGTCTCGCGGAACTTGGCCTCGTCGAAGGACTCTCCGAAGCGCTTGCGGCCCTTTTCGACTTCCTTGTTGATCTTCTCCTCGATCTTGGCGAGGTAGTCCTCGATGAGGACGTCGGCGCGGTAGCGCTTCTTGGAGTCACGGTTGTCGATGAGGGGGTCGTTGAAGGCTGCGACGTGTCCCGATGCCACCCAGGTGCTGGGGTGCATAAAGATGGCCGCGTCGATGCCTACTATATTCTCGTTCAGGCGCACCATGGCCTGCCACCAGTAATTCTTGATGTTGTTCTTGAGTTCCACTCCGAGCTGGCCGTAGTCATACACGGCTCCGAGGCCGTCATAGATCTCGCTGGAGGGGAAAATGAAGCCGTACTCTTTGCAGTGGGCTACCAGAATCTTGAAAAGTTCGTCCTGTGTCATTTCTTGTCTCTATATAAATCTTACAAAATTAATCATTTTTCATTACTTGTTCCAAGAGCGGCTTGATGAATGGCCGGCTTTCTACCTGGGGATGCGGGATGGTGAGCTCGGGGGTGTCCATCTGCACTTTCCCGTAGATTAGGATGTCGATGTCCACTATCCTGTTGTGGTAGATGCGGGATCCGTCGGGGGCGTATTGGGGCTGGTCGGTGCGGCCCATGCGCTGCTCTATCTCCTTGCAGATGGAGAGTATGGTCTTGGGGCTCTTGCGGCTGCTGTAGCGGGCCACGCAGTTTAGGAAAGCGGGGCCTTCGAAGCCGAAAGCGTCGGTGGAGATAATGTCGGAGAGGGCTTCGTAGCGGCCCAGATAGCCGTTCAGGAAGCTGAGGGCCGACTGGATGTTGGCCTGCCGGGCTCCGATGTTGCTGCCAAGTGCAAGGTAGAGTTTTGCCATCTTAATCGAGTTCTGGGTCCATTCCGAGCGCTACCCGGGCCTCGTCGGAGAGCATGCTCTGGTCCCAGACGGGCTCGAAGGTGAGTTCTATGCTGCACTTCTTCACGCCGGGGGTGAGCTCGACGCTGTGCTGCACGTCGGCGAGCACCTCTTCCGCCATAGGGCAGTTGGGCGCGGTGAAGGTCATCACTATGCTGACTTCGTGCTCCTTGTTGATGTTGAGTTCGTAGATGAGCCCGAGGTCGTAGATGTTCACCGGAATTTCAGGGTCGTACACCTGCTTGAGCGCCAGGATTACGGCGTCGTACAGGGGTGCGAGGGCCTTTACATCTTCCGGGGTGAGTATTTCGGCAGTCTGTTCAGACATTGCGTTCCGCCTCCTTGCGGATGGTTTCTATCATTGAATTCAGCCCGTTAGCGCGGGTCGGGGAGAGGTTCTCCCGCAGGCCTATCTTCTCGACGAAGTCGAAGTTGTCGGCGGCTATCTCGGCTGCGCTGCGCCCATCGTAGACGCGGATCAGCAGGGAGATGATGCCTTTGGTGATGATGGCGTCGCTGTCCGCGCGGAAGCGGAGTATGCCATCCTGCACCCGGGTATCCAGCCAAACTCTTGACTGACAGCCTTTTATCAGGCGGTCGTCGGTCTTTAGTTCCACGGGGAACACTTCGAGGCTCTTGCCGAGTTCGATCAGGTATTCGTATTTGTCCAGCCACTCGTCGAACATCGAGAATTCCTCGACGACGGCGGCCTTGGTTTCAGCTAAACTGCTCATTTCAACATATCTATCGCCTTCTGCAGGCATTCGGTGAAGTACACCGCTTCTTCCATCGTATTGTAGGGCGCGAAGGATGCGCGCAGCATCCCGGTCACTCCGAATCTGTCCATCAGCGGCTCGGCGCACATCTGCCCGGAGCGGGTGGCTATTCCCATCTTGTCGAGGATGAGGGCGAGGTCCTCGTGGTGGGCGCCTTCGACCGTTATCGAAAAGATGGGGAGTTTCCTCGCGGGGTCGGCGGGATTGCCGTAGAGGGTGATGTCCGGCCGGCTTGCGAAGAAGTCCATAAGGAAGGTGCGGAGATTCTCTGATCCTGCGCTTATCTCCCTACTTTCCAGCAATTTGCACATTTCCATCGCAGGGCGCAGGGTAGGCACTCCGGAGATGTTCTGAGTGCCGGCTTCGAACCTGCGGGGGATGGGCGCGTAGATGGTTTTCTCCCAACTGACGGATTCTATCATCTCCCCGCCTCCCATATAGGGGGGAAAGGCTTCGAGCAGCTCGCGCCGGCCGTATAGTATTCCGGTGCCGGGGGCGGCGTACATCTTATGCCCGGAGAAGGCGTAGAAGTCGCAGCCGAGCTGGCGGACGTCGGTGGCAAGATGGGGAATTCCCTGGGCTCCGTCGACGAAAAGCAAAGTGCCGTTGGCGTGGCAGATGCGTGCGATCTCGGGGATGGGGTTGATGATCCCGAGCACGTTCGAGACCTGGGCGACGGCGCAGAGTCTGGTGCGCGCACTGAGCAGGGCAGGAAGTTCGGAAATGCGGATTTCTCCCCGGTCATCTACGGGTAAAACCTTGATTTTCAGCCCTTTGCGCCCGGCAACCATCTGCCAGGGCACAATATTGGAGTGATGCTCGGATCCGCAGATGAGTATTTCGTCCCCTTCGCGGAAGAATCCGCCGTTCTCCAGGCAGGAGGCCAGCAGGTTGCAGCTCTGTGTGGTGCCGGAGGTGAAGATGATTTCGGCGGGTTCGGCGGCGCCTATGAAGGCTGCCACGGCGGCCCTGGTGGACTCGTATTCCTCGGTCGCATCGACAGCGGTCTTGTGCACCGCCCGGTGGAGGTTGGAGTTGTGCCGGAGGCTCATTTCATCCCACTTTTCCACCACCTGGACGGGTCTGAGCGAGGTGGCAGCGTTGTCCAGATAGACAAGTTGCCGGCCGTAAACCTTCTCTCCCAGCTGGGGGAATTGCGAGCGTATCTGATGGATGTCCATAAGTTTCTTTCAGAAACCGCAAATTTAGCAATTTTTGCCTACATTTGCGTAAGCAAAGACCGACAAGTTATGATTGATTACATTTCAGGCAAGGTAGAAGAATTGACCCCGACCCAGGTGGTCATCGACAATGACGGAATCGGATACCGTATGGAGATTTCGCTTCAGAGCTATGCTTATCTGGAGGGGAAGAAAGAGGCCCGGGTATATGTGCAGGTGCAGGTGAACAGCAGGGACGGAAGCGAAGTGTCGTACGGCTTCGCTAATAAAGACGAACGCGCTCTGTTTCAATTAATTACAAGCGTTTCGGGAATGGGCGCCGCTTCTGCGCGTATGGTTCTGTCGTCGCTCTCTGCCGAGGAGTTCCGCCAGGCGGTTCTTGCCGAGAATGTGGCACTTATAAAGTCTATCAAGGGTATAGGGCTGAAGACTGCGCAGCGTCTGGTGCTGGAGCTGAAGGATAAGATCGTGGATGGTCGTGGCAGTGATTCGGAGGCCCTGTTCAGCGTGGCGAGTAATGAGGTTGTCGATGAGGCGTCGTCGGCGTTGGTCATGCTTGGTTTTAACAAGGCGAATGTCCAGAAGGCTATTCAGCAGATTCTGAAATCTAATCCTACTGCAAAGGTAGAAGATATTATCAAGGCAGCTCTTAAGATGCTTTAACGGCCGAAATAGACCAGCAGGACGGAGATGTCCGAGGGCGAAACTCCCGAAATACGGGAGGCCTGGGCGATGGTTTTAGGAGCATAGCGCTTGAGTTTCTGACGGCATTCGATGGTCAATCCGGACACGCGATCGAAGTCGAAATCATCCGGAATAACCAGATCTTCCAGCTTATGAAGCTTGTCCGCCATGCGTTTTTCGCGGTCGATATAGCCGCGATATTTAAGAGAAATCTCAACGGACTCGATTACTTTTTCATCCGAAATTTCTGTTCCACGTGGAACAATCTTTAGCAAATCTACCAGATTTACCTCGGGGCGAAGAGCAACTTCCGCTATCTTTTTAGAGTCTCCGAGAGGCGAGGAGCCAACGGATTCAAGATAGGAATTCGCCTGTTTTGCCGTCACGTTTACACTGTCGCAGAAGCTTGTCAGGGCGGCTACCTGCTCATATTTGCGTGCCGTCAATTCATAGCGTTCAGGGCTTGCCAGGCCGATTCTGTAGGACTTTTCAGTGAGCCTTTCATCGGCATTATCCTGCCTCAGAAGCACCCTGTATTCTGCCCTGGAAGTAAACATACGGTAGGGTTCATCCACACCCTTGGTCACCAGGTCATCTATAAGTACTCCAATGTAGGACTCGTCCCTTCCGAGTATGAAAGGATCCTTTTCCGCCAGTTTGAGATGGGCGTTGATACCGGCCATCAGACCCTGGGCAGCGGCCTCTTCGTAACCCGTGGTTCCGTTCACCTGACCGGCGAGGAAGAGGTTCTCAACTATCTTCGATTCAAGCGAAAGCTTGAGTTGGGAAGGGTCGAAATAATCGTATTCCACAGCGTAGGCCGGCTTGAATATCTTCACGTGCTCAAGCCCTTTTATCGAGCGCATGGCATCAACCTGCACATCCAGCGGGAGCGATGAAGAGAATCCCTGGAGATAATATTCCGTAGTATTCCTCCCCTCGGGTTCGAGGAAGAGCTGGTGGGCGTCGTTATCGGGGAACACCCTGAGCTTGTCCTCGATGCTCGGGCAGTATCGCGGGCCCTTACCGTGGATGATGCCGGTGAAAAGAGGAGAGTCCCCGAATCCGGATCGGAGTATCTCGTGCACCTTCTCGTTGGTGTGGAGAATATAGCATTCCATCTGATTGCCATCTTTCTGGATGGCGGAAGGAATGTCGAGGAAGGAGAAGCGGTCGGGCTTCTCGTCTCCGAGCTGGATGGGAAGGGCGGAGGTATCTACCGAAGTAATGTCGATGCGGGGAGGGGTGCCGGTCTTCATACGACCGGTAGTCAGGCCGAGCTCCACGAGCTGGTCCGTCAGTCCGTAGGAAGATTTCTCCCCTATCCTTCCTCCTTCCGAAACATTGCGGCCGATGAAGATCTTGCCGCCGAGGAAGGTCCCGGCGGTCAAAATAAGCGCCCGAGACTTGAAAATCGCCCCTGTATTCGTGCGGACTCCGCAGATTTTTGAATTCTCAAAGAGAAAAGAAACCGCAATATCCGCGTAAATATCTAATTTACAATGAGTTTCGAGGATTTGACGCCATTTGGCCGAAAACGCAGACTTATCGCACTGCGCACGGGGGCTCCACATGGCCGGACCCTTGCTCTTATTGAGCATTCTGAACTGTAAAGTGGTGGCGTCCGTCACCAGGCCGGTGTAACCTCCAAGAGCATCTATCTCCTTAACTATCTGACCTTTAGCTATTCCGCCAATCGCCGGATTGCAACTCATTTTGGCAAAGCCGGCAAGGTCCATCGAGATAAGAAGGACGGAACTTCCGAGGTTCGCGGCCGCCATCGCAGCCTCGCAACCGGCGTGACCGCCCCCTACAACTATTATATCGTACTCCACAAGCATAAAACTATTTCGCGACTGAGCAGACGACCGGACGGAGCGACAGGTAGTAATCCTCCTTAGACCTCATCATCGCCTGTTCGGATTCCGAATGATCGTCGTATCCGATAAGATGGAGAATGCCGTGCACTATCACCCTGTTCAGCTCGTCTTCGAACTCGGTGCCGTAGAAGGCGGCGTTGTCGCGGACGGAATCTATGCTGATGAAAAGATCCCCGGAGAGTTTGCTCCCCTCGCAATAGTCGAAGGTGATTATGTCGGTGAAGTAGTCGTGCTGAAGGTACTTCATGTTGACATCGAGGATGTAGTTGTCGGAACAGAAGATGATGCCGATATCGCCGAGCGAGCGGACTTCGCTCTCGGCGACGAACTTGAGCCACTTGTTGTTCAGCAGCTTGTGCTTGAACTTGAAGTCGATATCCTCCTGATAGTACCTGATCATAATGGCATAAATATTGGAACTGCAAATTTACGAAAATTGAAAATATATAGTTTTATGGAAGAAAAGAAATCACTGTTGTTCCTGGAAATAGGGTTCCTGATTGCTCTATTCTTCGTATATGCTTCAATAGAATATAGCACGAAATCCACCAGGGTAAATAATCTCAAGACAGACATCGGAAACGAAATAACGGAAAATGACTATCCACCCATAACGATGGATACTCCTCCCCCCTCGCCCATTCCCCAGATTCCCAAACTGTCCGACATAATCAACATAGTCGATGACGAGCTCGAAGTGGACGACGTCCAGCTTATACTCGAGGACGGATCCAATCTGGAAGTGGACCTGTACGACTATGTCGAGAAGGTGGAGGAAGAGAACATAGACGACGGCACTATTCCCTATGTCAAAGTCGAAGAGAAACCCAACTTCATGGGAGGAGATGCCAACACCTTCTCCAAATGGGTGAACGAGCGCCTGCACTACCCAGAAAGTGCCATTGACTCAGGCATCCAGGGCCGAGTGATACTCCAGTTCGTGGTTGGAAAAGACGGATATCTGCACGATATAAAGGTGCTCCGCGGGGTCGATCCCCTGCTTGACAAGGAGGCTGTGAGAGTGGTGCAGAGTTCCCCGGCCTGGACTCCCGGCAGGCAGCAGGACCGCAAAGTGAACGTCACCTACACCTTCCCTGTGATCTTCCGTCTGCAATATTGAAAACTAAAAAAATTGGAAATAAATATTATTATTTATATCTTTGGAAGTTGAATACCGACAAAACAAACACACAATATGGAAGTTAAGAAATCAGAAAAAGCGAGCCTGGGGAACAAGAGATTGCTCTTCATGGAAATTGGCTTCTTCCTTGCCCTCCTTGTAGTCTACGGAGCTTTCGAATACAGCGCCAAAGAGAAGAAGGAAAGGAATCTCGAAGCTGAAAACATCGTTGCAGAGGAGGAGGAACTTATCCCTATCACTCAGGATGTACCTCCCCCGCCGCCGGAAACCCCCGACATCCCCGTTCTTTCCGACAATATCGATATCGTTGATGATGACCTGCAGGTAGATGACACCATGCTCAACCTCGAGGATGATGCCGACCTGGGAGTCGAGATCAAGGAATACATCGAGCAGGTAGAGGAAGAAGTCGTGGAAGAGGAAGCCATCCCCTTCCAGTTGGTGGAAACCAAGCCCGGATTCATGGGCGGTGACGCAAATGCCTTCTCCAAGTGGGTCAACGAGCGTCTGCAGTACCCTGAAATCGCCAAGGAAAACGGTATCCAGGGCCGCGTGCTCCTGCAGTTCGTGGTAGGTGCCGACGGTTCCGTCTCCAACGTCAAGGTGGTCCGCGGCGTCGATCCTTCCCTCGACAAGGAGGCTGTCCGCGTAGTCCAGAGCTCCCCGAAATGGTCCCCTGGCAAGCAGCGTGACCGCGCAGTGAAGGTAACCTACACCTTCCCTGTTATCTTCCAGCTCCGATAAACAGAACAGACTAACAGATAAGGCCGTCCTCAACCGGATGGCCTTTTTTAGATAAGAATGTACGATACCAGAGAAAACAGAACGGAAAAAGCCGTATTCGTGGGAATAATCCGGCAGACGGACGAGGAATCCAAGGTAATGGAATACCTCGACGAACTGGAGTTCCTGGCAGAAACGGCAGGCGCCACGGGCGACAAGAAGTTCGTCCAGCGCGTGGACAAACCCGAAAAAGCCACTTACATCCGCAGCGGCAAGCTGATAGAGATACAGCAGTACTGCGAAGAAAACGGCATCAGCTATTGCATATTCGATGATGAACTCACCGGAATGCAGCAGCGTAACATCGAGAAAGTCATCAAATCCGCCAAGGTAATCGACCGAACCAGCCTAATCCTCGAAATCTTCACCCAGAGGGCTCAGACGGCATACGCCAAGACCCAGGTAGAGATAGCCCGCCTGAACTATATGCTCCCCCGCCTCGCGGGAATGTGGACCCACCTCGAGCGCCAGCGCGGCGGTATGGGCACCAGGGGCGGTATGGGCGAGACCCAGATAGAAGTTGACCGCCGTATCGTCAAACAGCGTATAAGCCGCCTTAAAGACGAATTAAGCAAGATAGACAGGCAGATGGCCACACAGCGCGGGAACCGCGGCAAATTGGTCCGTCTGGCCCTCGTAGGCTATACAAACGTAGGCAAGAGCACCCTTATGAACCTGCTTGCCAAATCCGACGTATTCGCCGAGAACAAACTCTTCGCCACCCTGGACACCACGGTGCGCAAGGTAGTGATCGAAAACGTCCCCTTCCTGCTAAGCGATACTGTAGGAATCATACGCAAACTCCCCACCCAGCTCATCGAGGCCTTCAAGAGCACACTCGACGAGGTACGCGAGGCGGATATACTCGTACACGTGGTGGACATCTCCCACCCCGACTTCGAAGAGCAGATGCAGGTCGTGGAGAAGACCCTGCAGGAGATAGGCGCGGGCAACAAGCCGGTATATGTAGTCTTCAACAAGATAGACGCATACCGCTACGAGGAGTACGACGAGTTCTCCCTCGAGCCCAAGACCAAGCTCAACCGCACCCTGGACGAGCTTAAGAACAGCTGGATAGCCCAGGAGAAGACCCCCTGCATATTCATCTCCGCCATCAACAAGACGGGATTGGAAAAACTCCGCCACGACATCTATAAGATGGTGGCGGAGATTCACGCAGGGCGTTACCCCTTCAATAATTTCTTATTCTGAGAACTTAGCCTTAAGGTACTCGCGGTTCAGGCGCGCGATGTGCGAGACGGTGATGCCCTTAGGGCACTCCAGCTCGCAGGCACGCGTGTTGGTGCAGTTACCGAATCCAAGTTCGTCCATCTTGGCGACCATGGAACGGGCACGCTTGCGGGCCTCTACCTTACCCTGAGGAAGGAGGGCCAGTGAACTCACGCGGGCGGCTACGAAGAGCATTGCAGAACCGTTCTTGCAAGTAGCAACGCAGGCGCCGCAGCCGATGCAGGCGGCAGCATCCATGCTCTCCTCGGCTGTATCGTGGCCGATGAGGATGTTATTGGCATCCTGGGCCGATCCGGTACGTACGGAGATGAAACCACCGGCCTGGAGAATCTTGTCGTAGGCCGTACGGTCAACCACGAGGTCCTTGATGACGGGGAATGCGGAACTCCTCCAAGGCTCGACGGTGATGGTAGCTCCATCCTTGAAATGACGCATGAAGAGCTGGCAGGTGGTCACGTGGTCGTCCGGACCGTGGGCACGGCCGTCGATATACAGCGAGCACGCACCGCAGATACCCTCACGGCAGTCGTGGTCGAAAGAGACAGGATCGATTCCCTCGCGGATAAGTTTCTCGTTGAGAATATCGAGCATCTCCAGGAAGGAAGCATCGGACTCAATATCTTCGATGCGATAAGTTTCGAAATGTCCTTTTGCTTTGGCGTTACGCTGACGCCATATCTTAACATTGAAATTCATACTCGTCCTTAGTCTTTGTAGTTTCTCGTCTTAACCTCGATGAACTCGTACTTGAGTTCCTCTTTATGAAGTTCGGGCTCTTTACCCTCACCCTTGAACTCCCAGGCGGCAACGTACATGAAGTTCTTGTCGTCGCGCTTGGCCTCGCCTTCCTCGGTCTGGCTCTCCACGCGGAAGTGGCCGCCGCAGGACTCCTTACGGTTAAGGGCATCGTAGGCCATCAGCTCGCCTATATCGAAGAAATCCTCGAGGCGCAGGGCCTTCTCCAGTTCCTGGTTGAACTCGAACTGGTTCCCGGGCACCTTGACATCCTTGTAGAAGCGCTCGCGGAGGGCTTTGATCTTGGAAATAGCGGTCTTGAGGCCTTCCTCGTCGCGGGCCATACCGACATACTCCCACATAATGTGGCCGAGCTCCTTGTGGAGGGAATCCACGGTCTCGGTACCCTTGATGGAGAAGAGACGGTCGATACGGGCCTGGACCGCCTTCTCGGCCGCTGCGAACTCAGGGGCGTTGATATCGGTCTTAGGCTCTGCAAACTTGTGGGAGAGATAATCTCCGATGGTGACGGGGATAACGAAGTATCCGTCCGCCAGACCCTGCATAAGGGCGGAAGCGCCCAGACGGTTTCCGCCGTGGTCGGAGAAGTTGGCTTCGCCGATGGCATAGAGACCGGGGATGGTGGTCTGGAGGTCGTAATCTACCCAGATACCACCCATGGTGTAGTGGATGGCGGGATATATCATCATAGGCTCCTCCCAAGGGGAAGAAGCGGTGATCTTCTCATACATCTCGAAGAGGTTGCCATAGCGCTCGGCCACTTTCTGATGGCCCAGGCGGCGGATGGCGTCGGAGAAGTCGAGGAACACGGCCTTACCGGTCTCGTTGACTCCGAATCCTGCGTCGCAACGCTCCTTGGCAGCACGGGATGCGACGTCGCGGGGAACGAGGTTACCGAAGGCGGGATAACGGCGCTCGAGATAGTAATCGCGGTCCTCGTCAGGAATCTGGGAGGCCTTGATCTGATGCTTGCGCAGCTTCTCCACGTCCTCAAGCTTCTTGGGAACCCAGATACGGCCGTCGTTACGCAGACTCTCGCTCATAAGCGTCAGCTTGCACTGCTGCTCACCGTGGACAGGAATACAGGTAGGATGGATCTGCGCGAAGCAGGGATTTGCGAAATATGCACCCTTGCGGTAGCACTGCATAGCGGCGGAACCATTGCTGTTCATAGCGTTGGTGGAGAGGAAATAGGTATTTCCATAACCGCCGGTAGCGATGACGACTGCGTGTGCGCCGAACCTCTCGAGCTGGCCGGTGACCAGGTTGCGGGCGATTATACCCTTGGCCTCGCCGTTGATGATGACGAGGTCGAGCATCTCGTGACGAGGATAGCTCTTGACGGTACCTGCGGCAATCTCCTTGTTGAGGGATGCGTAGGCACCCAGGAGGAGCTGCTGTCCGGTTTGACCGCGGGCATAGAAGGTACGGCTGACCTGCACGCCACCGAAGGAACGGTTGGCAAGGTATCCGCCGTATTCACGGGCGAAAGGAATACCCTGGGCCACGCACTGGTCGATGATGGCTGCACTTACCTCTGCCAGACGATAGACATTGGCCTCGCGGGCACGATAGTCACCACCTTTGATGGTATCGTAGAAGAGCCTGTACACCGAGTCATTGTCGTTCTGGTAGTTCTTGGCAGCATTGATACCACCCTGGGCCGCGATGGAGTGGGCCCTGCGGGGAGAATCGCTGATGCAGAAAACCTTCACATTGTAGCCGAGTTCACCGAGGCTCGCAGCTGCGGATGCGCCGCCGAGGCCGGTACCGACCACTATGATTTCGAGTTTGCGCTTGTTGTTAGGACTGACAAGATGAATTTCCGACTTACGCTTTTTCCATTTCTCGGACAGCGGACCATCGGGAATCTTTGAGATAAGTTTATCTGCCATTTTTATCGAAGGTTAAAAAAGTCTGCAATTTTACTCATTTTTAATGAGAAGCACAAATTTAGAAGAGGGTATTCTCGTCGGAAACCCCTTTGTTCACCCCGAGATGCTTGTATGCGAGGTCGGTCGCGATGCGCCCGCGCTGCGTGCGCAGTATGAATCCTTCCTTGATGAGGAAAGGCTCGTAAACCTCCTCGTAGGTGCCCTGGTCCTCGCTGATGGCCGTCGCCAGGGTATTGGCGCCGACGGGACCGCCCTTGAACTTCTCGATTATGGTACGGAGTATCTTGTTGTCGATGGAGTCCAGGCCGAGGGTGTCGATGTGGAGCTTGTCCAGGGCGTACCTGGCAATCTTCAGGTCGATGCGTCCATCCCCTTCCACCTGGGCGAAATCCCTCACGCGGCGGAGCAGCGAGTTGCAGATTCGGGGAGTGCCGCGGCTGCGCATAGCTATCTCCTTGGCGGCATTCTCGTCTATATCCACCTTGAGTATGCCTGCGCTGCGCTTCACTATGCGGATAAGATCCTCTGAATCATAATATTCCATAGGGCAGGTGATGCCGAAACGGGCGCGCAGGGGAGCGGTCAGAAGGCCGCTGCGGGTGGTGGCTCCCACAAGGGTGAAGGGATTCAGGGAGATGCGCACCGAGCGCGCTCCGGGCCCCTTGTCTATCATTATATCTATCACGAAATCCTCCATTGCGGAGTAGAGATATTCCTCCACTTCGGGGGACAGGCGATGGATCTCGTCGATGAAGAGCACGTCCCCTTCTTCGAGGGATGTCAGCAGCCCTGCCAGATCCCCGGGACGGTCGAGCACGGGACCGGAGGTGATCTTCATATTCACCCCCATCTCGTTCGCGATGATATGTGCCAGGGTGGTTTTCCCGAGGCCGGGAGGGCCGTGGAACAGGGTATGGTCGAGAGTCTCCCCACGGAGTTTGGCGGCCTGGATGTACACCTTCAGATTCGAGACGATTTCCCTTTGTCCGGTGAAATCTTCGAGCTCCCGAGGGCGGATAATTCCATCCAATTCCTTATCTTTGCCTTCGTTTGTATTGTGGGGGTTGAAATCCGACATCTGCCGCAGTTTTTAATTCCAAATACAAATATAGTTCTTTTTATTTTTAATCTGTTATTGTTATATGGTTTGTTGAAATGTTGATAATTCCGCAATCCTCTGACAATCAATAAATTAAAAATTAATTTAGTGTTGATAACCCTTATCTTTCCCTTTTGAAAGATTGTTGATGGCCGGCCCCTCTTCCGGGGTACCCGTGTTATCAACAGGGTTATAAACAGCTTTTGAACCGGATTTTCGGGGTATATGTTGAAAACTCGACTCGATAAGGAAAATACCCTTTACTGCAGCGGACTCTTCCTGTCCGCGCGCTGGTTCGTGCTCAGTACCGAGGCCCCCGAGGGGGTGAACCTGGTGATACTCCCCGACAAGGAATCCGCCCAGTACTGCACTTCCGACCTCTACCAGCTGGTGGAGGGGGACAGGGTTTTCCTGCTCCCGTCCAGCGGGAAAGGGGTGGAGCGCAGCAACTACAAATCCTCCATCAGCGTACAGCGCACCGCGGCGCTCAGCGCCATCCTCCGCAACAAAGGGGAGCAGGTGTTCATAGTGGCCTCCCCCGATTCCCTGGAGGAAAAGGTCCCGGCCCCCGGCAGGCTGGAGGGTGCGGTGCTGACCCTGTCCAAAGGGCAGGAGATATCCTTCGATTCCATCATCGCCAAGCTCGGGGAGAAGGGTTTCGACAGGGTGGACTTCGTATCAGCCCCCGGCCAGTATTCCATCCGCGGTTCGCTGGTGGACATCTTCTCCTACTCCAATAACGAACCCTACCGTATCTCCTTCTGGGGGAACGAGATAGAGGCCATAAGCATCTTCGACTGCAATACCCAGATTTCGAAGGAGAGCATCGACAGCGTCGAGATCACCGGCGGAGAACTTTCGGAAGAGGATTCCGAGGGATGCTCCCTGCTCTCCATCCTTCCTGCCGGAAGCACCCTCTGGCTGGATTCCGCCGACCTCTACAAGGACGCGGAGTTCTACCCCGCCACCGCCGCTTTCCGCCGGGTATTCCTCCAGATTCCAGTGGGGATGAAGGTGGAGGATCCGGAAAAATACCACATCTCCCCCCAGCCCCGCTTCAACAAGAATTTCGAGCTGCTGGAGGAGGATATACGCCGGAAGAAGGAAAACGGATACAAGGTGTACATCTACGGCGAAAAGGCCTCCCAGCTGAACAGAATAAAGTCCATCATCTCCAGCGAAGGAGGGATGCTGCCCGAATTCGTGGAGGGAAAGAACATACACAACGGCTTCGTGGACGAGGACGGCAAGATTGCCATCTACACCGACCACGAAATCTTCGACCGTTTCCACCGCGTGAACATCAGGCGCAGCGTCGAGAAGAGCGAGCAACTCACCATCAACGACCTGAACTCCTTCAACATAGGGGACTATGTAGTGCATATCGACTACGGAGTAGGCGTGTTCGGAGGCCTCGTGCGTATGTTCGACGAGAAGGGCCGGGTTCGGGAGGTAGTGAAGATATCCTACAAGGACGGGGACGTGGTATTCGTGTCGGTGCACGCCCTGAACAGACTGTCCCTCTTCCGTTCTTCGGAAGGGGAGCCTCCCCGCATAAACAAGCTCGGTTCCAAGACCTGGGCCACCCTCAAGGCCAACGCCAAGCGCAAGGTCAAGGACATAGCCAAGGACCTCATCCAGCTCTACGCCAAGCGCCGCGCCACCAAGGGCTTCGCTTTTTCGGCGGATACCTACTTGCAGGACGAGCTCGAGACTTCCTTTATGTTCGAGGATACTCCCGACCAGGAAGCGGCCACCATCGCCGTCAAACGCGATATGGAGGATAGCTGCCCTATGGACCGCCTGGTGTGCGGCGACGTAGGTTTCGGAAAGACGGAAATCGCCATCCGCGCCGCATTCAAGGCCGTTACCGACGGCAAGCAGGTGGCGGTGCTGGTGCCTACCACCATACTCGCCCTGCAGCATTTCAACACCTTTACCTCGCGCCTGGCGAACTTCCCCTGCACCATCGACTACGTCAGCCGCCTGCGCACCGCAAAGCAGATATCCGACATACGCAAAAGGGTAAAGGACGGCACCCTCGACATAATAATCGGCACCCACAAGATACTGGGAGGAGGCTTCGATTTCAAGGACCTGGGCCTGCTGATAATCGACGAGGAGCAGAAATTCGGCGTCAGCGCCAAGGAGAAACTCCGCCAGTTCAAGGCCTCGGTAGATACTCTCACGCTTACCGCCACCCCTATCCCCCGTACCCTGCAGTTCTCGCTGCTGGGCGCCCGCGACCTCAGCATCATCAACACCCCTCCTCCGAACCGCATCCCGGTGCAGACCGAAATCATACTCTTCGAGGAATCGGAAATCAAGAGCATCATCAACTACGAGCTCAACCGCGGCGGGCAGGTATTCTTCCTGCACAACAAGGTCGAGGAACTCCCCCATATCGAGAAAATACTCCACCGCCTGGTGCCGGACGCCAAGATCTGCACCGCCCACGGGCAGATGGAAGCCAAGACCCTCGAAGACAGGATGCTCTCCTTCATACGGGGGGATTACGACATACTCCTCTGCACCACCATCATCGAGAACGGCCTGGACATCCCCAACGCCAACACCATCATCATAAACCAGGCGCAGAACATAGGACTGAGCGACCTTCACCAGCTCCGCGGCCGCGTGGGACGCTCGAACAAGAAGGCCTTCTGCTATCTCATCGTTCCTCCCCTCGCCTCGGTTACGGAGGATGCCCGCAGGCGCCTCCGCGCCATCGAAGAGTTCTCCGACCTGGGCAGCGGATTCAACATCGCGATGCAGGATCTGGACATACGCGGAGCCGGCAACCTGCTGGGCGCGGAGCAGAGCGGATTTATGATGGATATGGGCTATGAGACCTTCCAGAAGGTTATCAACGAAGCTATGGACGAACTTGGCATAGAGACGGGTCAGAGCGTGAAACGAGGTAGGGAGAAATATGTGTCCGACTGCACTGTCGAGACCGACCAGGAAGCCCTCATCCCCGACAGCTACATCGACATCACCGCCGAGAAAATCCGCATCTACAAGCAGCTCGATTCGATGGATTCCGAGAAGGATCTGGACCGCCTGGCCATGCACCTCACCGACCGCTTCGGCCGCATCCCCCGCGAGGTCTCCGACCTCTTCACCGTGGTCAAGATCCGCAACCTCGGAATGCGCCTCGGCTTCGAGAAGATAATAGTCAAGAACGGGATGGTGATCTGCTGGTTCGTATCCCTGCAGAACTCCCCTTATTTCAAGTCGGAAATCTTTGAAAAGATACTCGCGACCGTATCTTCCGGAGCCACTCCTTTCGTGCTGAAACAGAGCGATAACAAGCTCAAGCTGGTCTCTCACGGGATAGATGGCCTGCAAGGCGCGTGGGCAATCTTGAATAAATTAGGATAAATTCTTATCTTTGCAGACTTTTGAACTGAAAGCAAAGTGGCAAATCTGCTGGTAGAAGTCGGAAATACGGCCCTCAAGGCCGCCTGGGCCGAGGGAATGACCCTCGGCAAAGCTTTCCGTTTCCAGGGGGAGAAAGTGATGGAGTTCATACTCTCCCTCACCGAAAAGGAAAAACCCGAGGTTATGGCGGTGGTTTCGGCCAAGCCCGTCACCCCCGAGGAGGAGGCCGCGCTCAAGAAGGAGTGCCGCCATCTGATGATACTGGACAGTGCCCACCACGACATACTCCAGCGCTACGATCTGCCCGACTATCTGTCCTACGACCGTGCCGCCTCGCTGCTTGCCGTGCGCTATCTGTTCAAGGGGAAACCCTGCATAGTGTTCGACTTCGGAACCACCCTCACCATCGACCTTACCGGCGAGGACGGGCAGTATCACGGAGGAAATGTCTCCCCCGGACTGCTCACCCGCTTCAAGGCCCTGAGCCGTTATTCCAAGTCGCTGCCGCAGTTGAACATCCCCAACCGCATCCCCCGCGAGGGTAACTCCCTGGAGTCGTCCATAGAGTCCGGTGTGGTTTCGGGCATAATGTTTGAAATCGAAGGGTATATCCGCCGGCATCCGGGACACGTAGTGGTATTCACCGGCGGGGATGCCGCATATTTTGCCAAGCGTATGAAACAGTCGCTGTTCATCGTGAGCAACCTGGTTCAGGTAGGCCTGGCGCTTATAACAGACGATTATGTTGAAAAGAATATTCAGTAGAGCTTTCCTTCTGGCAGTACTCGTTTCGGCCGGCTCCGCAGCCTATGCCCAATCGGGGGAATATCTGTCCTTCACTCCCTATTCCATCTTCGGCGTCGGCGACCTTGCGCAGCAGGGATCCGCTTACAACCGCAGCATGGGCGGAGTGGGTGTAGCCTCGAGGAACGTCCGCTACCTGAATTCCCTCAATCCCGCGGCCGTCACCGCCAGGGATTCCCTTTCCTTCCTGCTGGACTTTTCGGTGGTGAACAACAATACCATCTACCGTCAGGGTAGCGGGTCTTCCGCCAAGAATATCACCAACCTCGGCAGCATGGCAGTGTCCTTCCCCATCTGGAGGAGCCTTTCCTTTATGATGGGAATCAGCCCCTACAGCAGCTGCGGCTATGTGTATTCCGCCAAGGAAACCGATCCGGCCGTGATAGCCGCCAACGGCAATATCACCTACTACGACTATGGCCAGGGAGGTCTCTACCGTCTCTACGGCGGCGTGGGATACGCTTTCACCAAGAGTCTGTCGGTGGGTGCCGAGGCTGACTACATCTTCGGAAACAACGGGAAATACTTCACCGAGACCTTCTCCCAGAGCGGGGTAAACACGGTGAAAGACAGCTACACTATGAACCTGCACGCCTTTACCGGCAAGTTCGGAGTGCAGTACGAATACAAACTGGGGGGCAAGTCCAAGCTCGGATTCGGAGCCACCTACTCCCTCGCCACCAACCTGAACGGATTCGTGGACTACAGCCATCAGTCCGTGGGTTCCGTCGAGAGCGTCACCGTGACATCCTGGTCCGACACCCTCTCCAACAATCCCGGAAGGGTGCGCCTGGCAGGGGAACTTGCACTGGGAGTGTCCCTGAACCTGGAGGAGAGGTTGCGTCTGGAGCTGGATTACGCCAGGTCCGACTGGAGCAAGACGGGTATGGACAAGGTCGAGGGTTTCGCCTGTCCCAATTCCGCCCTTCCCTTCTCCGCCGGAGTCCGCAGTTCCTGGCGCGCAGGCGCGGAATTCACCCCCGACAGATACAATGTACGCTATTACACCAGGCGCATTTCCTACCGCGCCGGTGCCTTCTATAACAACGAGTATTACAAGGTGGGAGGCAGCGAAATCAACAGTTTCGGCATCACTTTAGGAGCAACTCTCCCCGTGTTCCGCTGGTATAACGGCCTTTCTGTAGCCTTGGAGCTCGGTCAGAGGGGGACGACGGACTCGGCTCTCGTGAGGGAGAGATACGCACGCATCAGCGTGGGTCTCAATCTCCACGACATCTGGTTCCAGAAACGTAGATATGAATAAAAAGAAGTTATAAGAGATATGAAAAAAATTATTCTTGCAGCATCGGCCATCATTATGGCTTTAGCCTGGGGTAGTAGTGCCCAGGCTCAGGGAAAGTGGGGTGCAGACAGTGCAAACTGCATCAAGTATCTTTCCTTCTATGAGGATTCCTACAGGGCCAAGGACTATGATCACGCCACCGTGAACTGGCGCAAGGCGTATGCCACCTGCCCTCACGGCGTAAGGCAGTCCATCCTCGTGAACGGCACCGCGCTGGTGCGTCAGCTCATCAATAAGAACAAGAGCAACGTAGTCTATCGCAAGGCTCTCATCGATACCCTTATGACCCTCCACGACGAGCGTATCCAGTACTTCCCCAAGTACGCCGTTTCCGCCCGCAACAACAAGGGTCTGGACATCGTGAACTATATGAAGGATGACAACAAGGCCATCTACGAGGGCCTGAGCGAGGTTATCGAGGGCAACGGCCCCCAGACCCGCGGATCCATCTTCGTGCAGAATATGAACGCTGCCATCGAGCTCTTCCGCGCCGGAACCATCTCCTCGGAGGATGTCATCAACGTCTATCAGAGGAACGTGGGCCTTATCGAGAAGGCTTCCGCCAAGACCGCTGCCGAGGCAGAGCAGAACCAGAAGGTTAAGACCGATATGGAGAGCCTCTTCATCACCAGCAAGGTGGCCGAGTGCGATGACCTCATCGCCCTCTTCACCCCTCGCTACGAGGCTGCATCCGACGATATCGACCTCGTGTCGAACATCGTCAAGATGCTCAGCATCACCGAGGATTGCCAGGATAACGACCTCTTCCTGAACGCCGTTACCTCCCTGTACAAGCTGAATCCTTCCTACAATTCCGCTTACTACCTCTACAGGCTGAATGCTTCCAGGGGCAATATCGACGAAGCCCTGAAGTATGTGGACGAGGCCATAGCATACGAGGAGTCCGCCGCCACTACCGACGCCGGATACAACTTCGAGGCCGCTATGTTCTGCTTCAAGAACGGCCGTCTTGCCAAGGCATACAGCTATGCCGGCAACGCCCTCAGCCTCGACGAGTCCCTCGCCGGCAAGGCCTACTTCCTGATGGGCCAGATCTGGGGTTCCACCTCCTGCGGTGGCGACGAGGTCGAGAAGCGCGCCCACTACTGGGTGGCCGTGGACTATCTCAACAAGGCCAGGGCCGCCGATCCTACCCTCGCGGAGGATGCCGCCAGGGCCATCAGCTCCTACTCCATCTACTTCCCCGAGGCTGCCGAGGCATTTATGTACAATGTCACCGACGGTCAGAGCTACAGGGTGGTCTGCAACGGAATGAGCGCTACCACCACCGTCCGTACCAGGAAGTAATCCCGGGTGAAAGCGGCAAGGTTTAATACCGGACCTATATGGATAGCTGTCGTTATTGCGGCGGCTATCCTCGTTGTTTCCTGCGGTAACAAGATGGCCAAGGCGGACGTGCTGAACCTAAGCGAAGCGCCCCTGCAGACCATAGAGGATATGTTCGCCGTGCAGACGCGCAACGGCCTCGTGGTGATGCGCGTAGAGGCCTCGGTGATGGAGCGTTACGACAACGACACCTGCTCCTACGAGACCTTCCCCAAGGGCATCGCCATCTACGGTTATTCCGACGAGGGCCTGCTGGAGACCATAATAGTCTCGGACGACGGGCGCCATCTTACCAGGAAGAAGAGCAAGGAAGAGAGTTGGGAGGCCTTCGGGAACGTAGTCATCCACAATGTCCTGAAGCAGGAAACCATGGAAACCGACACCATCTACTGGAACCAGGCGAAGAACGAGATCTACACCGACTGCTATGTCAAGATGTACTCTCCGCAGGGTTTCCTGCAGGGCTACGGGATGCGTTCGGACGACCACGCCCGCAATGCCATACTGCTGGAGCCCTTCAACGGATATGGTTATACCGTGAGGGACAGCAGCGTAGTGGTCATCGATTCCGTTAATTTTATAGGCCCTTTAATCAAAAAGTTGAGATAAAATTACTACCTTTGCAGGCTTATTATTCGAATTAATTAATAAAAACTATAAACTGAAATGGCGGTTCTTCAAAAAATTCGCGTTAAGTTCGGGCTTGCGATATCCATCATCATCGCACTGGCCCTTCTCTCTTTCATTATAGACCCTACCACCCTTGAGTCCGCTCTGCATTCCATGTCCAGCAAATATGACGTGGGTGTAGTGAACGGAAAGGCAATTTCCTATGTGGATTTCCTTGACGATGTGGACAGGTACACCAAGATCAACGAGATCATCACCGGATCCAGCGCCCAGGACGAGCAGACCCAGAAGCAGATCCGCGACGCCGCTTGGCAGGAGCTTGTGGACAGGCATCTGTTCATCAAGAACGCCAAGGCTGCCGGCATCACCGTCGGCAAGGCTGAGCTCATAGATCTCACCACCGGTGCCAATCCTTCCCCCATCCTCGCCGGCAATCCCGCATTCATGGATGAGTCGGGTAATTTCTCGGCCGAGCGTGTCCGCGACTTCGTCTCCCAGATCCCTTCCGACGAAAGCGGCCGTCTGCAGATGTACTGGAACTACATCCAGAACACGGTGAACACCCAGCAGTACTATGCCAAGTACGGTTCGCTCTTCACCGCCTCCAGCTATCAGAACGCTCTCGAGAAGAAGCTTGTCATCGCCCAGAACAATGCCACCGCCAATGTGGACTATGTCTATGTGACCTATCCCTTCGCGAACGACAGCACCATCACTGTTTCTTCTTCCGAAATCAAGAAGTTCTACAACGCCCATAAGTCCTTCTACGAGCAGTCCGCCAGCCGCGACATCGAGTATGTGGTGTTCGAGGTAGAGCCCTCCGCAGAGGACATCTCCGCCACCAACGACGCTTTCGCCGAGGCTTATGCCAAGTTCGCGGATGCCGACAATATGAAGAGCTTCCTGCTCAAGAACTCCGACCGCCAGCTCGACAACTACTGGTACAAGGCCGGCGAGCTCAACAGCGTCAACAAGCAGGTCAATGACTTCGTCTTCGGCGGCAACGGCAAGGTTTCTCCCGTCATCGCCGACGGCCAGACCTTCTACGCCGTGCGCGTGATGGATTCCAAGGCCATCCCCGACTCCGCATACGTGAAGCACATCCTTCTCCAGGGCAGCAACGCCGGCAAGACTGCCGACAGCCTCGTGACCGTGCTCCGCAAGGGCGCCAGCTTCTCCAGCCTCGCAGCCGAATTCTCGGTGGACCAGAACTCCGCCGCCGACGGTGAGCTCGGAAACATCGGCTGGATGACCCAGACCTATATGATCCCCGGCTTCGAGAGCGTCATCACCGCCAACGTAGGCCAGCCTATGGTCATCAGGACCCAGTATGGCACCCACGTGGTCGTGGTGAGCAAGAAGACCGCTCCCGTCGCCAAGAAGCAGGTTGCCATCCTCGAGAAGACCGCTGTCGCCAGCAAGGCTACCACCAACGCCATCTACGCCAACGCCAACAAGTTCGCTACCATCGCGGGCAAGACCGCAGAAGGCTACGCTGCCGCAGTGGATACCATGAAGGTCTATTCCCACAAGATGAGCATCACCGAGGCCACTTCCAACTACGGTGCCATCGAGAATGCCAAGGAAGTTACCCGCTGGGCTTTCGACAGCAAGGTGGGCAAGGCTTCTTCCATCATCACCGTGAACAACAAGTACTTCTTCGTCGCCAAGCTTGACGCCATCCACAAGGAGGGCGCAAAGCCCGTGCGCGAGGTTGCCGAGCAGATCCGCAGCATCCTCTACACCCAGAAGCTCGCCGAGGCCAAGAAGGCCGAGATGGCAGCCAGCATCGAGGGATGCAACAGCATCCAGGAGCTCGCCGAGAAGCTTGGTACCACCGTCACCAGCGAAGCTTCGATGAACCTCGCTCCTATGAGCGGCCGCGGCACCGACCCCGCCCTCGCAGGTGCAGTGTTCTGCGCTGAAGAAGGCAAACTCTGCGGCCCCGTCGCAGGCGCCTACGGCACCTACGCATTCGTGGTGAACAGCAAAGAGGCCGGCTCCTTCTACACCGAAGACGACGCCAACATGTTCGCCCAGCGCAAAGCCCAGTACAACGCCCAGGGCATCCTCCCCACGATGTCCGCCAACGGCGTCGTCAAAGACAACCGCGCCCGCTTCTTCTAGGATCGCTCCGACACACCGCAGGTAATTCCTGCCACACCATAAAAACCCGACCCCTTCCCGGGCCGGGTTTTTTGTTGGCGTGGGGAGGGGAGGGTGTTTCCCGGCCAGGGAGGGGTTGCCGGCCAGGTGGGGGGGGGCCTGACCAGGGCGGGGTTGGGTTTTTGTGAGGCGTGGGGGCGGGGTGTTGCGGGCCCCCGGGCACCCATCACGTCACGGCCGGGGGGCGCACCTTCCCGCAGCGGCTAAGTCGTTGATTGTTAAATCCTTACCGGAAAGAGAATCGGTAAATTTCGCCGATTCTCTTTCCAGTATCTCCCTATCACACAGCAACTTAGCCGCTGCACACTCAATCACCATCCGCCACAACCACACACCAGAAACACAGCACTACCACACAAAACACCGGGCACCTAACCCGTTGACACACAGCTGCTTCCTGAAAACAAATCGGCAAATTTTACCGATTTGTTTTCAGCATCTCGCTGACACACAGTAGCTTAGCTGCACGGCACAAAACCATACACCACGACCGAGTTTCCACCACGGCCACCGCTGCGCTTTCTTCGCGCAGGGGTGGCCGGGTGGGGGCGTGGAGTCCAAGGCGGATTTTTGAACTCGGTCTTTTCTCAACCCCGACCCGGGCAGCGGGCAATAACAGGCCGGCGAGGAGAGCCCTTCAGGGATGTTGCTCCCCGCAGCCGGCCTGATTATAGCCGCCGCTCCTGCCACCGAGCGGCGGCGGTGCCGCGGTAGACCGCCCGCCGTGGAATTCCGTAACCAAAAAGGGCGGTTTTTGGTTACCAATGAGGTTTGCAGACAGTTCCGTGACCAAAAAGGGCGGTTTTTGGTTACGGATGGGGTGAGGCAACACGTGGAGGCGGCGGGCCACAGCCACCTAAAGTAATACTTCAACCACTATGCGTATGGGAAACCCACAGGATGGCGCGGAGAGAAACACCGCGGCGCAAGAGAGCCCACAGGATGACGTGGAGTGTGAATGGTGTAATTTCGTGGCCGACACCATTCCCGTAAAACGGCCATCGGCGTACTTCCAGTGTGAATAGTCCCCGGGATGAAATTACACCATTCACACCAGAACCACCCGGAAGGCAGGTGTTGGTTACGAATGGGGTGCGGCGACGCGTGGTGGCGGGCGATTCCGCTAGCGCTCAAGATGGCGAGGGGTCCGACGGGAAAGATGCCCGATCAGGTCGGGCATGACGGAAACGATGGCCGGGCATGACACAAGGGAAAGTCGGGCATGACGGAAACGATGGTCGGGCATGACAGAGGGAACGCCGGGCTCGGGCATGACGAAAGTGCCGGGCATGACGGCCACAAAGCCCCAGAAATCTAAAACCTCCAGCCGAGGCCGAGGTGGCAGAGCGAGGTGCTGGCGGAGAGGAGGGAGAGTTCGGAGAAGCCGTAGAGGTGGTCGCTGGTCCAGCGGAGGGCGATGGGGGTTAGGGAGAGCAGCGGCAGGGGGGTGTAGCTGCAGGCACCAAAGCCGATGGCGGAGTAAAACTGGAACTCGCTGGCGGGGTTGTAGATGTGCCTCAGTTCGGCGCTGAAAGAGAACACGGCAAACCCGGAACCCTTCCCGACGGGCTCGGATTCATAGGCCTTGTAGCGCGGATTACCCTCGGGATCGACGCCGAACACGGGGTGCTGCCGGAGGGTATAGGTCGACCAGTTCAAGCCGAGGATCAAGGCAATTTCGGTAGATGGATTCCGGCTAAAAGTCCCCGCAAGGGTCAGGGCGTGCCGACGGACATTGCTGACGGACTGCCCATACTCCACGAGAGGCTGGTCCAGATTGATATTGTAGGGATTGAAAAGGCGATAGTACGCAGACACCAGGCCCGTACCCACTTCCAACGAATACCTTTTGCGCGCTTCCGTGCCCGCCGCGCACCGGCCCTCCAACGCCGAAACCAACGTATCAAGCTGCACCCCGGCACCCTCCGACGCCAAAACAACCCCGGCACCATCCTTTGCCGAAACAACCTCAGCACCCTCCAACGCCAAAACCACACCGCCCCCCTCCTGCGCAGAGCAGACAACGCCCGGAACCAAAAGGAGCAAAACAAACAACGCGCGCATCATTCCACCGGGACCAATTTTACAACAATATTCCTGAAACGCAGATCCGCCAAAACCGTATCCTTAGACGCAAAACGCTCCGAAGGATCCACAAACGACACCGTCGGCCCTTCGACATTGCGGCGGTAGTGGAGCCACACCTCGCAGCATCCCGCCTCATCGGTGTAGGCCACATCGCTCCAGCTCTCATAGGCACGAACGGCCACGCCCTTCACCGGGGAACCATCCGCGGCCGACAGCACGGTAAAACCCATACGCGCATCGCCTTCCGCATCGACCAAAAGCGGCTTGTGCGCAAGAGTGCACGCCGCAAACACGACCAACGCCGCAGCAGGCGACGCCCATTTCAGAAAATTAAACATTCTCATACATCTGAATAATCCCGTTTCCCAGGAACCATGCGCAATTTAACCAAAAAACATCATCCCTCCAACTGGCGGCGCACTTTATAATTGATCGTCCGCGAACCAAAACCCGAATCGGCGCTGAAACGAATACCGAAGATCTGCTTTTCTCGGTAGTCAACACCGACGGCAACACCGAAATCGCGGAGGTGTGGTAGGAGGCGAGGTGGCGTTTAGAGATGGCGTTGGAAGGCACGGAGTGTGAATGGTGTAATTTCAACCCGGGGACCATTCACACTATAAGCGCGCCCGTGGCCGTTTTGCGGGAATGGTGTCAGCCACGAAATTACACCATTAACACCAGAGGCACGTGCAGGCCGCACCGCGGCGCACAATGGTGGCGGCTATGGGGATGAACTTCCACCATCCTGACCGGACCGTAAATGGCATAGTTATTGACACCAACTTTCTATATTCATTTAAATCAAAGGGGATTATGAGATACAGATTGTTGATACTCGCCGCAATAATGCTGCTGCCGAGCCTTTTTGCCAGGGCGCAGGAACTAGATATAGAACCAGATATAACTAATTATATAGAACAGGTTCCGGACAGCGTTGAATTCACGCCGGAAGCCATCCCCATAACTCTCGTGAAAACACGCCCGACTTTCAACGGAAAGGATGTCAATGCATTTTCGAAATGGGTAAACGAGCATCTGAAGTATCCGGAAGAAGCCAAAAATAAAGGAATCGAAGGACGGGTGATCGTTCAGTTCGTTATCACGGAAGATGGAAAACTGACTAATGTTAAGATTCTTAGAGGTGTCCACCCACTGCTGGACAAAGAAGCAGTCCGAGCCATCAAATCTGCCCCACAAGCTTGGAAACCCGGCACGGTAAGAGACAAGCCCGTCAGGTGCACCTACACCTTCCCGGTTATTTTCAAGACCAAGCACGAACCCGCCGAACCCCCAAAACCCGCCAAAAGTGTCAGAATCCCGTTGAGGTTGGAGTAAGAGTGGGTAAATGAGCATAAGGTATATCCCCAAAAAGCAAAGAAAGAGGGGATCGAAGATTGGATAATTGATTAGCAACGCTCAAATGGGCAAGGTCTAATTTCGTGGAGGGGTAGGTACAATCACCCGATTATTCCTACCTTTGTGGGAAAAGCTAAGGTATGCAGAAACTGGTTTTCATCGATGCCTGCGTGAGGGAGGGGGATTCCCGCACGCGGAGGATTGCCGAGCCCATCGTGGCGGCGCTTGCGAAGAAGTATGAAATAACGGCCTACCATCTGGCCCAGATGGACATAAAGCCCCTGAACGCGGAGAGCTACGCGGCAAGGGTCGCGGGAGATATCCCCGAATGGGCCACAAAAGCTGCCAAGGCAATCGCGGCAGCCGACGCCGTGGTGATTGCCGCCCCCTTCTGGGACATGTCCATCCCGGCTATCCTGAAGACATTCATCGAGCACACCTCGCTGTTCGGGATCACCTTCGACAGCAACGACCGCACATGCATAGGCCTCTGCCGCAGCCGAGGAGTCCTGTACATCACCACACGCGGAATGGCAATCCCCACCGGCAGCCCCCTGGACCAAGGCACATCCTACATCAAAGCCATCTCCAGACTCTGGGGCCTCGGCCCGGTCTTCACCATCGCCGCCGACAACATGGACTACTGCACCCCCAAAGAAGCCGAAGCCAAGATCGCCGAATGCATCGAGCTCGGCCGGAGGATGGCAACGGACTGAGAAGGCGCAGAGCGCGGCGGGTTAAGTGTCGCCTGACCCCGTGGCAGGAAAATACCGAAGCCAAGATCACCGAGTAGATAAGCAATCTCGCTCCAAAAATTGCGGTGGAGAACCCAAAATTCGTTGGAAAAATTACGCCAGAACGTCTCTCAAATTTTTCAAGGAGGACAGTCGTTTTGACGTTATAGCAACCGGTTCTCTTCTGGGGGTCCAAGGCTACGGTAACGAACTAAGGGGTTTGGGGATTAACTCTGTCCCTGTCGGGAGCGAGGAGATAATCGAGATGTATCCACTGGATTTCGAAGAGTTTCTTTGGGCAAACGGACTGGAACCCGAAGTTATTGAGGCGCTCCGAAAATTTTATAATGAAGAAGTGCCGGTCCCGGCCACATTTGTTCTACCTGTAGCCTTCGCTGAC